>Ga0209977_10000730_pt1 | contig 13429 bp, 11 predicted proteins | sample SumtaG_2_FD_183113 | JGI IMG/M metagenome (GOLD analysis project Ga0209977, IMG submission 183113) | Deep subsurface microbial communities from Indian Ocean to uncover new lineages of life (NeLLi) - Sumatra_00607 metaG (SPAdes) (version 2) | ecosystem: Environmental > Aquatic > Marine > Oceanic... | reverse complement strand
TCCTTCGATCTCCCGCCTTTCGCTCTGATCAAAGAGCGGAGACTGCTTCTCTAAAGTGCGGCTTTCTCCTTCTCCTTCCGCAAGAGACGCCCAGGCGCCCTTCTCTAAAATTAAACTCTTTATCTGTTCTCCATCCGGATACATCTCAAATTTCATGATCTCGGCTGAAGCACGGCTCTCCCCACGAAAAAGCTCCACTCCCCCTTCTATCTTTCCCTTTTTATTTTTCTCACTATAATCAAGCTTCCAACCAGTGACTTCCAGGGAAGGGGAAGATTCATCTCTTGGTATAATCTGGAGTCGGACATTCCCCTGAAGTCTCAGTCTTTCCTGTCTCATCTGGTACGTCATTTTTTGGGCCGATCCTCTGAGCCTTCGCGAAAAGAAATTGACTCCTTTCTCTGTACTGAAAATCTCTCTTTTGTTGTCATAATTCAACAGGACGGACTCAACCACCAAATCCTTGAATTTCATTCTCCCTTGACCGGATGACACAAACCGAGTCATATCCTTATCATAAACGACCTTGTTTCCGTACAGGATCACATCCTTGCCTTCTCTTTCTTTAACAAATACGATTTCAACATTTCCCTCTGCGTGATAATCTCTATCATTCCCCATATAATGCTTATCCGCCTTAACATGAAGACTTTCATCTTCCGCTTTGTATTCGACAAGTTCGACTTTTTCCTTTTTCTCAATATTCTTTTGGGTGATATCATCAGATTGAACCGGAACGCGGACGCCTCCGGAAGATCGAGTCAGGAAATGCCTCACGATTACAGCCAGCACGAGCACGAGTAAAACGGCCACCGTGATTCTCAATGCTTTTATGAACCCCATTTCTGCCCTTTGACTTTAAGGTCGTTTTTTGATGTCTTCGAGAGAAAGGCTGAGCTTGCTTTCGCCCAGGTATTCTGAGAACTGGAAAGAATAGGCCACATCGATTATTCCTCCCCTCTGGAGGTCCTGCGCCCAGTCGATCCTGTCCCATCCCAGGGCTTCAAAAAATTTCCCATCTTGCTTTAACAGGAGCTTGGTGTGCCTGCCTTTGATCTTTTGGGGATCACCCGCGACCTCTGCTCCTTCCGTTAAAAAGATAGGTCTGGGATTTCCCATCCCGAACGGGGAAAGAAGGAAATATTTCTCGATGAATCCGGATGTTATGCCAGAGAACTCTAACCTTGAATCTATACGAATTTTCCTTTTCAAGTCTTCATCGGATATCCTCTCGCTGGCTATAGCATTGATGGACTCCTTAAAGACTTTCATGTTTTCTTGGGGAAGAACGCAGCCGACTGCCATTCTGTGCCCTCCGTAACTCAGGAAGAGATCCTTACACTCATCCAGGCTTTCAATAATCGGGAATTCACTGATGCTTCTTCCGGAACCGCATGCTTTCCCATCCTCGTAGGTAAAGAGGAGAACTGGCCTGTGAAAGGAATCCTTGAGTTTTGAGGCCACGATGCCGATAACTCCGCGGTGCCATTCCTCACAACCCATTATCAGAAACTTGTAGTGCTTATCCAGAGATCTCCTTCGAATCGTGTCCAGAGCCTGGTTATACGTCTTCTTCTGAATTTTCTGTCTCTTGGAATTCAAGTCATCAAGATGAGATGCAAGCTCCATCGATTCTTCAGGAGAATCCGTGAAAAAAAGCCGGACCGCCAGGTCAGTCTTCCCCAATCGTCCCGCGGCATTGATCCTCGGCCCGATCCTGAAACCCACATCTCCGACAGATACCCTTCGCCTTTTCAAGCCGCAGACCTCCAGAAGGCTTGATAATCCAATGCTGGAATCCTCCTCCAGCGCTTCAAGCCCAAACTTGACTAAAATCCTGTTTTCCCCCTTCAATTCCGCGACATCGGCTATCGTCCCTATGGAAACCAGATTTATGTAAGGAGCCTCACATGCAGACTTCTCTTCTTCCTTAAGGAGAGCTTGTATGAACTTGAAGACAACGCCGATCCCGGCCAAGTTTTTTTCCGGATATCCGGAGTCGCTGAGTACAGGATTGAGGATGGCTGTCACTTCCGGTAGAGAATCTCCAGGAAGATGATGGTCTGTAACGATCACATCAATCCCCTCTTTCTTGGCTTTCCTGGCAAAAGGTATGGCCTTTATCCCGCAATCGACGCTGATCACCAATGTTGCGTTTCTTTCCTTGACGATCTCGATAAACTCTTCTTTGATACCATATCCATATTTCAATCTATCCGGAATGAAATAATCGACCTCTGCTCCTAAGGACTCAAGGGTTTTGGAGAGTAGCACGACAGACAGAATCCCATCCACATCGTAATCGCCGAATATCAGTATCTTTTCTCCTTGAGATACAGCCTGTTTGGCTCTCTCCACTGCCTCTTTCATGCCTTTCATCAAATAAGGATCATGAAGACTGTCCAAATCTCCGTACAGAAATTTGTGAGCCGTATCGGCGTCTTTGATTTCCCTGTTGACTAATATCTGGGCAATTTCAAGAGGAATACCAAGCTCAAGGGATAGTGTTTTTGCCTCTTCTCGAGAGGGATTGTATACCCAGATCGTATCATTCATCGGTATTTTTTAATTTAACATAATCTCACTCACTTAAAAAGAAAAAAAGGAGGCAGGTAAACATCTCTATTTCCGGGACAATATTTTTTTCGAAGTCAGGCAAACTAATTCGTCAGCCCGTGTATTTTCCCCATCGACACCTCGGAGGGGGAACAGCTCCGCTTTCCCCCTTCCGACGCTCGCCTGCTTCCCTTTGACTTTAAAAAGCACGAAAAATATAATGAGTGTGCCATGTTCGGAAATCTCAGAGAGAAACTGACCGAAACACGAAAAAACTTCACTGAAAAATTCGAAGAGCTTCTTCGCAGCAGTCAAAGCTTGGATGAAACTCTGGAGCAGCTCACCGAATCCATGCTTCTGGCAGATGTTGGAATGACCTCCACAGAGAAAATTATTAACGCTGTACGCGAAAAATGCAAAAAAAATGATTCTTTACAGACCATCAAAAAAAATCTGGAAGAGGAAATCGTAAAGATACTTTCCCAATTTCCTTCCGAATTCAACGTTGATCAATCTCAATCTGTCATCATGATGGTCGGGGTTAACGGCGGCGGAAAGACAACATCTCTGGCCAAGCTGGCAAACCACTTCAAGCAGAGGGGGATGAGCACCCTGATGGTGGCGGCGGATACCTTCAGAGCAGCAGCCCAGGAGCAGCTGGTTTTATGGGGAAAAAAACTGAATATTCCTGTTATAAAAGGCCAGTATGGGGCAGATCCTGCCTCGGTGACCTACGACGCCATAGACTCATTCAAAGCCCATTCTTACCAATTTCTGCTGATCGATACGGCCGGAAGGATCCACACCAACACAAATTTAATGAATGAGCTGGAAAAAATCAAACGCGTCATCTCGAAACAGATCGATGGAGCCCCTCATGAGATTCTCCTCGTTCTTGATGCCAGTATCGGACAGAATGCTTTGGTCCAGGCCAAGGAATTTCTGAAATTCTCTGGTTTAACCGGAATTTTCCTGTCTAAGCTGGATGGAACAGCCAAAGGGGGAAGCATCATCAGCATAGTCGACGAGCTGAAGCTCCCCGTCAAGTTCATCGGCATCGGAGAGGAGGAAAAAGATATGCTCTATTTTTCTCCTCAGGAATTTGCAAAGGCCCTTCTCTCATGAAAGACCTTAAAGATCTTTTCTACCTCCAGATGGCTTATGGATTAGCTGAAAAAGCCATCGGATGGGCCAGCCCAAATCCCTATGTCGGGGCGGTGATCGTCAAGAAAGACACCATCATCGGACATGGTTATCATGAAAGACCTGGAAAGCTCCATGCCGAAGTCATCGCTCTTCAGAGGGCCGGTTCACTGGCTCGAAAGAGCACAGCGTACATCAATCTTGAGCCATGCGTTCATTGGGGAAAGACTCCTCCGTGCATAGAATCCCTGCTTCAGGCTCGAGTCGGAAGAGTCGTTGTCTCTGATTTCGACCCCAATCCGCTTGTTTCTAAAAAGGGCATAAAAAAACTTAAAGAAGCCGGAATAGAAGTCTCACTGGGCCTTCTCCAGGAGAAAAACAGGCGTCTGAACGAGACTTATATCAAATACATCACAAAAAATATTCCGTTTGTTGCGGCCAAAGTCGCTGTCAGTCTTGACGGGAAAATGGCTACCAAAACATTCTCTTCCCGATGGATATCATCTGCAGAAACACGGAAATACATTCATCTCTTAAGAGGAGAGTATGACGCGCTGATGATCGGTGTGAACACACTCATCAAGGACGATCCTCTGTTGACTGTTCGTCATCCCAACTGGCGAAGTAAACGTTTGACACGGATTATTCTCGATTCTCATCTTCGCTTTCCTTTGGGATCCAGGATTCTCTCCACTCTTTCCCGGGGGAAAATTCTGGTTTTTACGCTAAAACAGGCTCCCTCCAAAAAAGCCGACGCCCTGCGGAAAAAGGGCGTGGAGGTGATCCCCCTCTCTTCCTCCCGTATCGATCCAAACAAGGTGTTATCATGGTTGGGCAAACACGAGATATCGAGTGTTCTTGTGGAAGGGGGCGGCCGCCTGCTGACGTCCATGCTTGAGGAAAGAGCGGTGGATAAAATCTTTGTCACTTTCTCTCCCAAGCTCATCGGCGGAAAGGCGGCGCCGACATTTCTCCAGGGAAAAGGAGCAGACTTCATCAAGGATTCAGTCTCATTGAAAAGAATCCACTCTTTTCAGATCGATGAAGACCTTATAGTGGAAGGATATTTATAATGTTCACAGGAATAATTCACCATCAGGGACGATTCAAAGGATACCGGCGAGGAAAACAGGAAATTGCTGTCGAAGTGCCTCCAAGCCTTTCCGCCGTGGAAATCGGAGAGAGCATCTCGGTCAACGGCGCCTGCCTCAGCCTGATCAGAAAGGAAAGAAACACTTTCTTCTTTGATCTATCCCAGGAAACACTTCAAAAAACAACCCTGGGATCTTTTCGCCCGGGCGAAAAGCTCAACCTTGAACTGCCTCTCACTCTGTCCTCACCCTTGAGCGGCCATTTGATCACGGGCCATGTGGACTCACAGGGCAAGGTGACCAAAATCAGCCAGAGAGAGAAAGGAAAAAGAGTGACCGTCAATTACCCCCCAGAGCTCCGGCCCTATTTTATCCCCAAGGGTTCGGTCGCTCTGAACGGAATCAGCCTCACCATCGCAGACTTGAGCCCGTCATCGATTGAGGTTGAACTCATTCCCGTGACACTGGAAAAATCCAATTTGAGTGATCTTAAAAGAGGAGACTCAGTCAACATAGAATGTGACATGATCGGCAAATACGTGTATAATTGGATATCTAAAGAAAATCCATAGTCAAACAGCAAAAGAACAAAGGACCGAAAATGAAAAAAGTCAAAACAGCGACAGTCGAGCAAGCTCTTAAGGCCGTAAAAGCAGGTAAACTCATCATCATCATTGATGACGAAGACAGAGAGAACGAAGGCGACCTCATGGTGGCGGCTGAAAAAGCGACTCCCGAAATCGTCAATTTTATGACAAAGCACGGTCGAGGGCTCATCTGCCTGCCCTTAACCAAAGAAAGGCTCAAGGAGCTCCATCTGCCTCTAATGGTTCGGGATAATACGGCTCCCTTCCAGACAGCCTTCACGATCTCGATAGATGCCAGAGAGGGCGTCACAACAGGGATATCGGCCCATGACCGGGCCAAAACTATCCAGGTGGCCATCAACCCCAACACACAGCCCTCTGACCTGACTCGACCAGGCCATATTTTTCCTCTTGAAGCAAGAGGGGGAGGAGTCCTGAAAAGGGCGGGCCAGACAGAGGCATCTGTGGATATCGCCCGGATGGCGGGCTTAAAGCCTGCGGGCGTCATCTGCGAGATCATGAGCGAAGACGGCACCATGGCCAGGATACCTCAGCTCGAAGAGCTCAGCCGGACTCACGATATTCCTATTCTGACTGTCGCTGAGCTCATCAAATACCGGATGAAGCACGAAACACTGGTAGAAAAAATAGAAGAAGCCAGTTTGCCGACGAGATTCGGAGATTTCAAGATCATGATCTTCGAGGACATTATCCACAAAGAACATCATATGGCACTGGTCAAAGGAGAAATCAAAAAGGATGATCCCACACTTGTCCGGGCTCACTCTCAATGTTTGACCGGAGATACATTTGGCTCGATTCGTTGCGACTGTGGAGAGCAGCTCCACCAGGCCATGAAAATGATCCACGAGGAAGGAAAAGGAGTCATCCTTTACATTCTCAACCATGAGGGAAGAGGGATCGGTTTCACCAACAAAATCAAGGCCTATGCCATCCAGGACCACGGAGCCGATACCGTCGAAGCCAATCAGAAGCTGGGTTTCAAAGCTGACCATAGGGATTACGGGATAGGCGCTCAGATCCTAGTCGCACTGGGCGCAAACAAGCTTCGTTTGATCACGAATAATCCGCGTAAATTCGTCGGACTGTCGGGCTACGGCCTGGAGATCGTCGAGCGTGTGCCCATCGAAATCCCGCCAAACAAAAACAACCTTAAATACCTGAAGACCAAGAAAGAGAAAATGGGCCACATCCTGGAGATGGTTTAAAACATGGAAATATGGGGAACGTCCCCTATTGCTTCTTTTTCTCAAGAATAAAGGTCACCGGGCCGTCATTCACTAAACGGACTTCCATCAGGGCTCCGAATACTCCTGTTTCGACTTTTAGACCTCTCTGTTTGATCAGGCTCACGAAATAAAGAAAGAGCTCCTCCGCTTTTTCCGAAGATTCGGCATTGTCAAAACTGGGCCTTCTTCCCTTCTTCAAAGACCCTGCGAGTGTGAACTGGGAGACGGCAAGCACTTCCCCCTTGACATCCTGGAGAGAAAGGTTCATCTTTCCTTCTTCATCCGGAAAAATCCTTAACTCCACGATCTTATTTGCCAGATAATTGGCCTCCTCTTCTGAGTCCCCTTTTTCTACGCCGACAAAAAGACAAGCTCCTTGGCCGATTTTGCCTGCAGTCCTGTGTTGGACTTCAACCGCAGCCTGTTTGACTCTCTGGAGAACGATCTTCACTGACCCCTCCCACTGATCTTTGATACTTCTTTACGCAAAAAGAAGTCTTTTAAATTTCTGAAATCTTCAGGATTAAGGAGTAAGCTCAACACTGCATAGGCCAGAATTCCCAAAACCACGGCTGAAGACAGGACAGCCAGTTTCTTCAGGAATATCATTCCAGGAAAATCAAACTGTTTCATGAAAAACCAGACCGCAGCGCCCATCACTCCTGCAGAGAAGGCGGATCTTGCGCCGGATAGGACAAATTCCTTTTTCTCTATTCGGCCGATCTTCCTCTCTAAAAGAATGAACAGCGCGATCATATTGAAGACGGATACCAGGGACAAGGCTAAAGCTATGCCGCCGACCCGTAAAGGATTCATCAGAATCAAAGACAGGCCAATGTAGGCGATCATCACAAAAAATGCCACGATGACAGGGGTTTTCACATCTTTAAAGGAGTAAAAAGCAGGAGACAGAATCTTCACGCCGGAGATGAAGGGGAGGCCGAAGGCAAAATAGAACAAGCACTGAGAGGCCATGGCAGTGGACAGATGACCGAAAAGGCCCCTTTCAAACAGAACTTGAATGATGGGGCGGTAGAGAACCAGCAGCCCCACCATAGCCGGGAATGTGATAAAAAATATGAACCTGAAAGAAAAGACGATCGTGCTTTTCATGCCCCGAATATCCTTACGGACCGCCTGCTCGGAAAAAGTCGGCAGGAGGGCGATCGAAAGGCCGATGGAAAACAAGCCGAGCGTAAGTTCCTGAACTCTGGAGGCATAGTAAAGAGAGGACGCGCTTCCCACCTCTAAATAAGTGGCAAGTATTCTGCTTATGGCATAATTGATCTGGATGATCCCGGCACCAAAAAGACCCGGGACCATCAACTTCGCCGCCTTGCGCACCGCCGGATGAGTAAAGGACAGGCCGAACTTGAAGCGCATCCCGTTGCGCCATAGGAAAGGCACCTGGAAAGACAACTGCAGAATACCACCGATAACAACTCCGACAGCAAAAACATAGGCAGGCTCCTCAACTTTATCGGCAAAAAGAAGCGCCCCTGTGATAATCGCCAGGTTGAAAAGAACAGGAGTAAATGCGGGGACGAAGAATCTATGGAAAGAGTTCAAGACGGCCATAGCCAGAGCGGCCAGGCTGACGAGAAAAATATATGGAAAAATGATCCGAGTCAGAATAGTCGTCATCTCCCATTTTCCAGGAACTTCTCCAAAACCAGGGGCAATAATCCTGACTAAAAGAGGAGAAAAGACTATGCCCAGGACCACAAGACAAGCCATTATCACGGTCAAATCATAGAAGAATGCGTTGGCGAACTTCCAGAGTTCTTCTTTTGATTTTTCCTTCTTTATCTGAGTAAAAACGGGAATAAAGGCCGCGGTCATCGCTCCTTCCGCTGTCAACCGCCGCAGGAGGTTGGGGATGAGATAGGCCATGGTGAAGGCATCCATGCTCTGGCCCGTCCCCATAAACTTGGCCTGGAGGATGTCCCGGAATAGACCCAAAATCCTGCTCAGCAAGGTCGGGAAGGCCATGATAAACGTTGACCTCATAACTCTGCGGTTCTGGTCCTTCTGTTCCATCTTAATCCATCACTGGAATTTAAAATTCAGAGATGCCGTTTGGGACGTTCTCTTCTTGTCCGGAGCGGATGAATTCTGACATCGGATTCAACCCGGCACACACTCTTTCCCATCCCAATATTTGCACTGATTCACGACTCCTCGCCTTTAGAGAGTTGACTTTGAAGAAGATATATCTTATCATACCTTTTTCAAAAAGGAGAGAGAAATGGCCCAGCACAAATCAGCCATACAGCAGTGGCGGCGGAGTCTACGCAGAAATGCCGTAAACAGACAAAACAAATCTTCTCTGCGGAAACAGATCAAAAAATTAAGAGAAGCCATCCAGAACAACGACAATGAGGGCGCCCAACAACTTCTCCCCGCGACATTCTCCCTCATCGATAAATCCATTAAAAAAGGAACCCTCCACGAAAATACGGGTAACAGGTATAAATCAAGGTTGAGCCGGCAGATCGAACTGATCAGCTCTCCTCCCTCCAAGTGACCCTTTTTTTTTCGCGAAAGCAACAATACTCAGAGAGAAAAGACTCCAGCAGTGTCTTGGGATTCAGGCTGGATGTTTTCATCCTCAGGTCGATCTTCTCAAGTTCAGCCAGCATACGACTCAAGTCTTTCGATGAAAATCTTTCCACCAAAGAGAAGAATTCCTTAAATTTTGTCGTATAAAAATTACCGAATTTTTCCTGGATATGAGGCCTCAGTTCTCTGAATATTGCCTTCTTATCGATATCCTTCTCCTTGATCAAAAGCTTGGCCTGGAAGATATCTCGGAAAAATCTCACCACTGATCCCAGGATATATTCAGGCTTGATCCCTTCCTTGAACAAATTATCCAAAACAACCAGACACTGATCAAAATCAGCTTTGGACAGGCTGTCAGATATTTCCCACTCGTAAAAAGTTTTCACCCGGCCGGAAATCTGATTGACATCATCCAACTCTATAACATTCTTTTCCCCCACGTATGTGATCAGCTTTTCCAGCTCGCTATTGATCCTTCGGAGATCGTTCCCGGTGAATTCCTCGAGCCTTTTCATAGCTTCGGGAGCTGCTGTTTTCCCCTGGGATGAAAATTTCTTATCCATCCAGGTATACAAAACTCTCTGTTTGAGAGGCCTCAATTCTTTGGAGAGCGCAACCGATGAGGGAAGAGATGAGAAGAATTTGAAGAATGGGCTGTTCTTCCTGATCTTACCTGAAAAAACAATAACGATGACAGTCCGCGAGGATGGAGAAGTGAAATAATCTCCCAATATCTTCTGTTCTACGGTGGACAGGCTTTCCTTTTTTCCCTGGGACGCCTCCACGACGATTATGCGCCAGGGGGAAAGAAAAAAAGGGATGGTCCTGGCCAGGTCGATCACTTCTGCCCAGGAGTTTTCATCCAGACTGAACCTCTCAACATTGTATTCCCGCACGTCTTCAGAAATCAGGGTTTCTTTGAGTTCGCTGACAAACTGATGGGAGAGGAAAGTCTCTTCCCCGTAAAAAAAATAACAGGGGACAACTGTATCTTCGCTGACCGTCTTATTCAGGAGAAAGCTGTACACCCCCTAAAATCCCTCTAATATGTTGGTCACCAAGCTGCGAGCGAATTTTACCGCTATACTATCCAGGGCTTCTGATTCCATGGTCTCAAAATCGGTTCCCTCCGGCACCCCGTACTCCGTCTGGTAGCGAAAATTGGGATTGGAGAAAATAACCTTGTTTGTGACCAAGTCTTTAAAAGTGATACTGGTGACAACGATGATGTTGTACCTGTCTGCCGATGCCTCCCTGGAAACCGCGATAGGAATCGCCCTGAAAGAGACGATCTCTCCAATAAGGACCGCATCCGCGTTCTTCACGTCCTCCGCAATATCAACTTTCCCTCTGGCTACGAGTTCATCGATAACGCTGTGGGTCAATTTCAAGTCCAGCTCAAACCGAGTTGTTGAATTCCTAAACATCGGGACATTGACTCTCTTGATATGAGAGGGAAGGAAACTTCCTGTGCCCCGGAGATTGTAGCCGCACTGGACAAAGAACACGCATGTGACTATCAAAATGAGAATTTTCTTCATACGGATCTTGAATTTGATCAAAGGACTATATTCACCAATTTATTCTTGACGTAGATAACTTTTTTTGGCTTTTTATCTCCCATAATGTTCCTGATCCTGGTCAAATCCAAGGCCTTCTCTTTTATCTCCTCCTCAGCCGACTCTCTTTCCGCCTCGAATTTGTCTCTCAATTTCCCGTTGATCTGAACGACGATCGTAATCCTCTCTTCACTGGCCAAATTCGGGTCGAACGAGGGCCAGGGGGTCCTGAAAAGAAAAGTCTTGTGTCCTGTTTTTTCCCAGAGTTCCTCACAGAGGTGAGGCGCGAACGGCGAGAGCAGCAGAATAAGGCTTTCCAGGGATTCCTTTAATACGGCTCTCCCTTCCTGGCTCTTCCTCAGAATGTCTTTATCTCTCTTGATTTGATTGTAAAACTCCATCAAAGAACTGATGACAGTATTCAGATGGTATCTTTTTTCAATGTCTTCGCTGACCTTTTTAATGGTCAGATGCATTTTTACTCTCAATCCCCTCGCTTCTTCTCCCATTTTCTCTTCTTGTCTGCTGGTTTCTTCTGAAAACAGATCCAGATTTTCCCCCTCAATTGTCCAGAGGCGGTTCAGGAACCGGAAGCACCCGTCGACTCCCTCATCAGTCCAGATGAACTCTTTTTCCGGAGGAGAGGCAAACAGGATGAACAACCTTAGAGAATCCGCTCCGTATTTTTCGATCATATCATCGGGATCAACAACATTCCCTTTGGATTTGGACATCTTTGCCCCATCTTTGACCACCATTCCCTGGGCGAGAAGACGAGGAAAAGGTTCCTCGACCGCAGTCAAGCCAGAATCTCTAAAAAATTTACAGAAAAATCGAGCATAGATCAGATGGAGGATGGCATGCTCGACACCCCCGATGTACAGGTCCACCGGAAGCCAGTAATCGGCAGATCGTGGCTCAAAAGGAAGTTTCTCTTCATGGGCGGACGTGTAACGGAAATAATACCAGGACGAGTCAAAAAAAGTATCCATCGTGTCTGTTTCCCGCCTGGCATCACCCCTGCACTTGGGGCATTTTGTGTTGACAAAATCCTCGACATTTTCAAGGGGGGAGCCTTCCTCCCCTGTAAACTCCACTTCCTGAGGCAGCAAAACCGGCAGATCCTCATAGGAAACCCCGACAATCCCGCATTCCTTACAGTAAATCACAGGAATCGGCGTCCCCCAGTAACGCTGACGAGAAATTCCCCAGTCCCGGATGCGGTAGAGAACACTCTTGGAGCCAAAACCTTTATCCTTCGCATACTGAGCCATCTCCTCCACCGCATCCTCACAGCGTTTGCCGGAGAAGGCTCCGGAATTCACGACAACTCCGTAATCTTCAAAGGCTTCTTCGAGATCTCCTTTCGGAGACTTTCCCTCCGGAACAATGACTTCTTTGATCGGCAGGGAATACTTCTTGGCGAACTCGAAATCCCTCTGGTCATGGGCCGGTACGGCCATGATGGCACCGGTTCCGTATTCCATCAAGACATAGTCAGAGATCCAGATCGGTATCTCCTCGCCCGTATAAGGATTTATGACTTTTTTCCCGGTATCGATCCCTTCCTTCTCGACTTCACCGATATCCTTCCTGAGACGGGCGGCCTCGATTTTCTTATCAATCCATGCCTGAAGTTTTTCCTTGTCTTTAGAGTCCGTGATCAGTTCCTGACTCAACGGATGTTCCGGAGAAAGAGCCATGAATGTGGCCCCGTAGATCGTATCCACCCTGGTCGTGAATACTTCTATCGACCGGGAAGAATCGGGGAGAGGAAAAGCGATATGAGCTCCCGTGCTCTTCCCTATCCAGTTTTTTTGCATCAGAAGGACATGTTCTGGCCATTTTTCCAGCATCCCATGACCGGAAAGGAGTTCCTCGGCATAATCCGTTATTTTCAAGAACCACTGTTCCATCTCTTTCTGCTCGACGAGAGTGTCACACCGCCAGCATCGCTCTCCAACTACTTGCTCGTTGGCCAGGACAGTCTGGCACTGGGGACACCAGTTCACCCTACTTTTTTTGCGATAGGCCAAATCCTTATCGAGCATCTTCAGGAAAATCCACTGGTTCCACTTATAGTATTCCGGAAGACACGTATTCACCTCTCTCGACCAGTCATAACTGAATCCCAGTCTTTTCAACTGACCTTTCATGTGAGAAATATTATCCAGCGTCCATTTCTGGGGATGTATCCCTTGGGTAATGGCCGCATTTTCGGCGGGCATACCCAAGGCATCCCACCCGATGGGATGGATAACGTTAAACCCTTTCATGGACATGAAGCGGGAAATAACATCTCCGATCGCGTAATTCCGCACCTGGCCCATGTGTATTCGGCCGGACGGGTAGGGGTACATCTCGAGACAGTAGTACTTTTTCTTCTGGGTATCCTCACAGGACTCAAACGCTTTTTCCTTCTCCCAGATTTTCTGCCACTTTTCTTCGATCTTAATGAAATTGTAGTCGTCTTTCATTATTCCGGCATCCTCAACATCGTTCCAAGACTCCGGACAGGAAAAAAATACGCTTATCCCTGTCTTTATTTCTCGCGAAATTCAATCATCAATGTTAGATTCATTACCCCTAAAAGTCAAGACAGCAGACAATGGAGGGGGAGCATCTTTATTTCCGTGATAAAGAGACAGTCAGGCAAACTAATTCGTCAGCCCGTGTAT
>Ga0209977_10000728_pt1 | contig 13435 bp, 14 predicted proteins | sample SumtaG_2_FD_183113 | JGI IMG/M metagenome (GOLD analysis project Ga0209977, IMG submission 183113) | Deep subsurface microbial communities from Indian Ocean to uncover new lineages of life (NeLLi) - Sumatra_00607 metaG (SPAdes) (version 2) | ecosystem: Environmental > Aquatic > Marine > Oceanic... | reverse complement strand
GATGTATATATCTGATGCTATGTCAACGAGTTTTTTCCAAATCTCGTTTGAGATGTCCGAAACCGTAATAATTCTTTCAAAAGCCTCGTCAAGCATTTTAAGAAGCTCTTTTTCGACGATTACTCTTAATTTTTCGGGTATATTAGCCTGTATTATACTAAATCGTTCGGATATAGCAGTTAATCAATATATCAACTCATATAAGACAGTTAAGGCAGATTATCTAGATTATTATAAGGGAAAAGGTATTTAAAAAAAGAAAAAAAAGTATTTTTTTTTGTTGCTAAACAATCAAGTCCAAGCAGATAAATCGATCAACTAAATTAAGTTGATTGCGATTTTCATATCTGCTTGAGTCTAAAGGCATTCTAGATACTAGAACAGCATACTTTCTTACGACGTGAGTGTTTTGCTATGTCTAGAGCGCAACCAGTTAATGTTTTTGCGTATTCTTCCAAATAATCCATTAACTTATCTACTGCGGCTCTACTAACGATTTCGGCTCCCGCTTTTTTCATTAAAGCTCTAAGCGGACTCCATGCGAATGCTGCCATGATTTTATTCCTCCACTAATTTTTTTGGTTAATTTCCCGCACTTTTTACAAGTTTGGGTTAAATTCTTTAATTTTTAATTTTTGTTTAAAAATGTAAAGTATTTAAATTAAAATTGGCATTACTCCTATATAAATGTGTTGGTTGATCATAGTTTATCCGAGTGATTTCATCATCCAATTATGGTCGACAAAAAGAATCATTGTTGCTGAGAAAAAAAAAATTTAATAGCAAAATCAGATCGTTAAAAATGATAAATTATTGACTTCAGTTGTAAATTTGGATTTTAAGTCGCATTCAAGACCCACTAATGCTGCAGAGAAGTTTGATGCAGGCACCAAAAATATTATTGTTAGTAAAAGATAGAACAGGTTATAATACGATATCTCAAATATTTAGTGTTTTTGACCTACATATTCTGAACTATTTTTTTACTACTTCTAATCTATAGAAGTTATATAATATGTTTTTGTTTCGACAATTCTAAATTATATAGAAATAGTTTATTAGAGTCTCATATAGGGTATAAAACTTAAATCGAATATCTTTTAAGTTTTTAATTGGTCAACATTTTTACTTTAAAATACTTATAATATTTCCACTACTTCTGTAAGATATGGATTCGTACGAAATTTTTTGTGAGGACATCGATAAAGCAACTAGCATTACAGAATCACGGCATGTAATAAAATACTCTGCATTCAAACATAACACACACTTAATTTCTTCGCTAAATAAAATTCTTGTCGCCTATGAAGGCAAGCATAGGCAAGTTGGACACAAGTTTACGGTGCTTAAAGATAGAATAAAAAATATTTTAAAAAACTAGTTAATAGAGTCTGAAAACACTTAAAAGAAAAAGCTTTCTAATCCGATGTCCTAAATTTTATTCTTTATTTTCAATTACTTTACCGAGATCACTAAGTTCATTATTGTGGGAACATCCTTCGCATTCTGATCCCCCGCCACAATTTTTTTCTGCTAAGTTCATGCTAATTAGAATATCCCCAAAATTTCTAAAAGGACCAACAAATCCGTGAAAATCTTTCAGAATAGATTCATAGTTCTGATTGAAGATTTCAGCAATTCTATGAATTTTGAAATTTATTTCATCTTTATCATCCTCAACATCAGTGACGATTACATAAAAGATATTGGGATCGATTAAATCCTTAAAAAAATGAAGAGCGATTTCTTCAAAGTTCAAAGATTTTATCGCAGTGCCCGTAATTTCTACAGAAAGTTGCTGAAGAGCATAAAGGTAACTCGAAACGAGATTAATGTCTCTACCTAATGAGTGACACTGACCAAAGTTTTGGTTTACTAACACAATCCCTGCTTTAAAAACAAAAATATTTTGTATCAAAAGTAATCCTAATTTATTTTAATCCCTAAGTTCAGAATTAAGAAATGAGATATAAATCTTCATTTTATATTTTATCAAGAAAGGTTAAGATATAGATTACACTAATCATCGATCATCCTCCGATGTCCAGAAGGGCATTCACCGTAAGTACAATCGTAAAAACCATCGTCGTATTCTTCTCTTGCCTTATAGTGTTCCCAACAATAGATATTGTCGCATTGAGGACAATAAGCATCGAGACCTTCTTGAGAGTGATGTTTTTGCATGAACTGATGAACTCCTAGTAGATTTTCATTTTTGAGGTTATCAAATAACTCACCTGCGAGTTCCTTTCTTAATGATCTACTATGCGTGATGCCCGTGTAAATAAGCGATTCATGTTCATCGAATCGACCAGTACCAATTCTGTATCCAACGGAAATTTTACCACAGACTGAACAAAGTAGGTGATATTTTGAAGAAGATACCTTAATAATTCTTGCGATAGGTTTAACAATTGGTATTAACATATCAAATTCAAAATAAAAAGCGTTCCAGCATTTTTCAAAGCTAATTTCAACTTCTTTTATAAGATTAAATACTAGTTCTTCCCTGTAATATTTTAATTCGCTTATTGCTTTAGCTAACCGACCTCTTGCGGCGTGTAAAAAGCCTTTAGAATTATCTAAATCTTCTAAATTTCCTTTAGCTGCGCTATTTAGCATTTCCCAAGCGGACACGGTATTATAGTAGAAATCTTTTACATCTGAAATCCACAGGTTTTTGGTTATTTCGTCCAATTTCTTGCGGGAGTTTAAAAAATTTATGATACCTTCTTTAATATCTTCGAGTTCTTGAATATAATCTCTAATCTTCCAAATTCTCTCTATTGTTTTGTTTTTTTCGTTTATCTTTTTATCATCATTCATAAGATACAACACTTGAATTCTTTTGAATGCCTTACAATTCAATTATCGTTTCCATGTTAGCTTTTTCTGCGTAAAAGAAACGACCCGATCCCATAACATCTACATGTCTAAAAGTTATTTCAAAAAAACGGATTTGTTGAGGCTTAATCTTATATCTTAATTTTAAAGTCTTCATTTGCTGTTTGGAATATGATTCACTTAATTGTAATATCATTTTTCCTAATTCCGAAGCTAATAATTCATCTTCTGAAGGATAATATTGGTCCAGATCTGCACCGATTGCGACATTACCTTTCTCATACCTACCCGCATTATTTTTTGCCTTTTTCTCGTAATTGTTGAATAGGTCTAAAATCTTGTTCAACTTACTTATATGCGGTTCTCCTAATTCTCCTATGATTTCATATACTTTACTCGGTCTTCTTAAATAATCGTTAATAGTGTCAGGGTTTAACTTTGGTTCGTAATCTGGAAATATATTTTTTTCATTCATAATTCCTAGTATTTCATATCAAAAATATAAATTTCTCTTATTGACATAAAGATTTAAAACCGATTATAATGTTTATTTCTAGAACGTAATAGTTTTTTAAAGCAATTTAAATAGCAGTTGAAAACCGATGTCATTTGAGCGGGAAGAGCAACCTTATTATATTTTTAAAATATGCCTACTCGGGCAAGGAGGTGTCGGGAAAACATGTATAGCGAGAAGGTTATGCTTTAATACGTTCGATGCTAATACCCGGTTAACGATAGGAATTGATTTTTACACTTATGACCTTCCTATTCTTGTTGACGGAAATGAAACCTTTGTAAGACTCTCTCTTTGGGATTTTGGGGGTCAAGAACAATTTAAACAAATGTTCAGTTATTACATCAATGGAGCAATGGGCATTTTTATGGTATTTAGCCTAATCAACCTTAATAGCACATTACTAGGTTTGGATTGGTGGTATGAACACCTTTTTAAGCAGAACCAAAGTAAAACGCCAAAATTACTAATCGGTTGTAAAAACGATTTAGCTAAAAAACTCGGAAAAGTAGACGAGTTAGTCATAGAAAGTTTTAGAAAAAAACACGATGAAATGGAGTTTTTTAAGTCGTCTGCTAAGAAAAACTATAATGTAAGAGAAATCTTTGAAGAAATGACGAAAAAAATCTTAAATTCTCATAGTTTTAAATACGATAAAATTCTCTAAAGGTTCTCAATAAGGTTTGAGCGGTGTGATGCGAAAACTTTTATACTATAACCACTATTACTCCTAAGATGGTAGAAAGTACTCCTAAAAAACCGAATTTTGTTATTCTCTCTTTATTTAACCAATAAGTTAGTGGGAGCGAAAATAATGGGCTCGCACTAGCTAATAACGACACTACAATGGCTCCCGCTGTGTGAGCCGCTTCAGTGTATAAATACGCTCCTAGAGACGTACCGATAATAGATGCAATAAGCAATACTAACCAAGTTTGAGAGGGTTTTCTATATGAGTATATTTTTTTGTTCCTATCGCCAAATCTATTTTCTCTCCATACCATTGACAATAAAATCAACAGAGCAAATGGAAAGCGAATTACGTTGCTAATAATGGAACTAATTCCCTCCATAATTAATATTTGATCAATCTGGTCTGTTACATAATCGATAGTAACAAGACCAATAGCCCATCCAAGCGAAGCAATTAAAGCGTAAACAATTGGCTTAAATAAAGTATAAGAAATTAATTTTTGAGTGTGAATTTCCGAATCTAGTAATTTTTTGTTTTCAGCATTTATTTTGGATTTCCCTATCACTATTATCCCTGCCCCAATAAGAACAATCGATAGAATCATCTTATATTCGAAAGCATGGTTTAGAAAAATTAATGAAAGAATAACGGTAAACAAAGGAAATGTCATGGAAATCGCTAAAGTAATCGTAGTACCAAGCTCTTTTTGCGCTTTAAAATATGCAGTGTCTCCAATTACTTGTCCAAAAAGAAAACTTAGGAATGTTATTATCCATAAATTCCATGGTAATAAGAATATATATGTAAAAATACCTAAAACAACAGCGATTATTATAAATGTTAAAGTTCCAATTGCAGTGCGAAAAAAGTTAATGAAAGCAGGGCTGGCATCATGCTCAGTTTTTCGAAAGAGAACATTTGATACTACAAAAGTTATGACTGCGAAAATTGCGATTATTTCTCCAGCCATCTAATTACTTTCCTCTTTTTTCCATATTCGTATAATTTTAAAAAGGATTTAGCAGCACTTTCTATTGAAGAATACACAATAAATCCATCCTTAGTGAGTTTAACGTGGAAATTCTTTCTTGATTCACTTGGATAGTCAGGAAGAATAATAATAAAGGTTTTATCTATAGATTCTGCGTGAGATTTAATACCGAGCAAGTTGTTGTAATAATTCTTAGACTTTATGTCTTCTAAATCTTTCCAAGCATCGGTTACTAACATCACAAAATCGATCTCACCGTCTATCGCTGCCTTGCATACTTCTAAATATACTTTTTTTGATACAATCCATGGCAAATCTAAAGGGTTGGACAAGCTCCCGATTTTAATAGGATATATTTGTTTTAACTTCTCTAACTTTTTCCCTTCAAATAATGGTACGTTCAACCCTAATTCTGTTAGAATATCTGTTGCTAATATTCCAAATCCTCCAGACCATAAAATTACTAAAGTATTTTTGTTCGGTGGATATTTTACTATTCTATTTAATCTCTTATACCTTTGAGTGTGTTTTGAGAAAATATAGGTGTAATCGATTAATTCATCCAACGAAGGAGGAACATCAATTAAAGGTGTTTGGTTGATAATTGAACTCCAAATAATTCTTTTGGTTGCCAGTGCTCCAGTGTGAGTTAAAACCGCTTTTTGACCTCTCTCGGTTCGCCCCCCACGCATAAAAAGCACCGGTTTTTCCATAGATTTCAACACGCTCAATAATCTTTTACCCTCATTTTTATGTAAAACCGGTAAACCCTCAAAATAAACGCAAATAATATCAGTTTCAACATCGTGGTTAAAATATTGTAAGAGTTCAGAAATTTGTATATCGATACAATTTCCTATGCTAACACATTTCGAAAATCTTAAATTATACCTTCGAGAGCCAAATTTAATCATTTTAGAATGTAAATCCCCTGATTGGAAAATTAATGCTATTTTCCCGCTTTCAATTGGAAACGAGGAATAATACGCAATCTTTCCATGGGGGCAGTATAATCCCATACAATTTGGACCTATACTTCTGGTACCCGGGGTATTTTGTAGAATCTCTTTAATTCTCCTCTCAATTTTAATCCCTTCATCGTCAAATTCTCCGGTACCTGCCGTGAAAATATGGACAAACTTAATCTTCTTTTTAGATAATATATCTGTAAGACTTTGAACTAAGATGTCCCTTCTAACGGATAAGATTAAAAGATCTATTATATCAATGGGAACCGCATCAATTGACCTATAGCATTTTATACCTAAGAGTTCATCTTCTTTAGAGGAAACTAAGTAAAGATTTTCTAAATCATATTCTTGTCTAAGAAATCCTTGAATGAAGAAAGAAATTTTGGCTTGTGCTTCAAATATTAAGACATTTTTTGGCTTAAACAATCGTTCAAAAGACATACCTTTATTTCTCTTTTCCACCATTTTCCCCTAATTCGTTTGTAATAAGACTGTTACAATTAAAACAATATTTGGGAATCGAATCGAATTTAGTTCCGCATTTAGGACATTTAATTGTGTTCAGTTGTTCGATCTGCTCTAAAATTTCTACATTTGAATTAGTTATAGAGCTTTTAATGAATTTTAAGATTAATGATAACGCTATCGAAGTAAAAGCTATGGTCATACCTAATAAAATAGATTGAATTATAAATGTTGGAAAAACAGCAGTAAAATCTGTTTCTGAATAACGCCAATAAAATACATAAAAGAAAAAGTTAGGAAAGAAAAAAGTGGTTAAATTCATGGAATAAGTTTTCTTGTAATCGTTAAAAATAAGAATTGGGATTAAAGATACAATAATCCAAGTGAGGTAGATATATACAAAACCAAAGCTATTGTTATATAAAATAATGTTTGCTAAAAATTGAATTATAAATTGCTGTTCACTTGCTCTCGGATCAAATTCAATTTGAAGCTTATATTTAGAAATACTAATAAAAACAATTAAACTTAAGATTTGAATACAAAAAAGCATTAATTTGCTTTTAAACAAATTCTTTATCTTCATCATTAAATGATTAAATACATCGATAAATTAAACTATTTGAGATAAAGTAATAAAAGAAAGGATAAAAAAATGCCTAATCCGAAAAATTTTTAATATTTGCTTGCTTATTTTCTTTATAGTGCAGAACTTGTTAACTTATTCTTTAACTTTTTATTCTAATAGCTTAATTCTTGAGGTTGTTTTGGGTTTATGAGTTATTCATTCAGTCGTACTAAATTAATTGAAAAAATCAAATTCGGGCTGCTTAGTCCCGATGAGATAAGAAAGATGTCTGCTGCAAGAATAATTACAGCAGACACTTATGACGAAGATGGGCTACCGATTCCAAGTGGGTTAATGGATCAACGCTTAGGGACTATTGAGCCTGGTCAGAGGTGTCAGACGTGTGGAAATCTTGTTAGTAATTGTATGGGCCATTTTGGACATATAGAATTAGCCAGACCCGTAATTCACGTAGGATATGCGAAGAAAGTTTTAAAAGTTCTAAGAAGCATTTGCCCTGAATGCTCAAGGCTGATGCTGACAGAGGAAGAAATGGAAATCTTTAAGCAAGAACAAATAAAACATAGAAGGATATTCTTCGAGGGAGATGAGGAAGCGACCAAAAATGTTTTTAAACTTGCAAGAAAGAGTAAAATTTGCCCTTATTGCGGTGCGAAAAAGAAAAAAATTGTTATCGAAAAGCCCACTACTTTTTATGAAGAAGAGGAAGCAAAAGGTTCTAGGAGAATTACTCCTATTGAGATTTTAGAACGTCTTACAAAAATGACTGATAATGATCTAAGAATTCTAGGAGTATCTCCAGAAAATGCAAGACTTGAATGGGTTATTTTTACAGTATTACCCATTCCACCTGTATGTGCAAGACCTTCTATTACGTTAGATAGTGGAATTAGATCCGAAGATGATTTAACTCATAAATTAGTTGATGTTATCCGTATTAATCAAAGATTAAGAGAAAATATCGACGCTGGCGCTCCCCACTTAATTGTTGAAGATTTATGGGAATTACTTCAATATCATATAACTACTTATTTTGATAACCAAGTGTCAGGAATTCCTCCAGCAAGACATCGTTCTGGAAGGGCGTTGAGGACGCTTACGCAAAGATTAAAAGGAAAAGAAGGGAGGTTTAGAAGTAATTTAAGCGGGAAAAGGGTTGACTTTTCGGCGCGTTCGGTAATCTCACCAAATCCTTTCATCAGTATTAATGATGTTGGCGTACCAATTGAAATCGCCAAAATTCTCACCATCCCTACAAATATTAACGATTGGAATATTGAAGAGATGAAACAGCTGGTGCTAAATGGACCATTTAATCATCCTGGAGCTAATTACATTATTAGAAGCGATCGTAGAAGAATAGACTTACGTTATGTTAAGAATCGCAAAATCATTTCTGAAATGCTTGCTCCTGGATATACAGTTGAAAGACATTTAGCTGACGGTGATTTAGTTTTATTTAATCGTCAGCCATCACTTCATAGAATGTCAATTATGGCCCACGAGGTAAAAATTATGGATGGTAGAACCTTTAGATTGAATTTAACGGTTTGCCCCCCTTATAACGCCGACTTTGATGGAGATGAAATGAACTTACATGTCCCACAGAGTGAAGAAGCTCGAACAGAGGCCGAATTACTTCTTAAAGTTCAAAACCATATATTATCTCCGAGATTTGGAGGACCAATTCTGGGAGGAATTCAAGATTTTATTTCTTCCGTTTTTCAATTTACAAGTTTAAATTCATTATATAATCGAAAAGACGCTTTCAAGCTATTATATTTAGGGGATGTTTTTACTACTAAACCCGGCTTCAGTTTAGACGACCTTATTCCCGTGAAAACCGATCCTGAACCCTATTATTCAGGAAAACAAATTTTTAGCACTCTCTTTCCAGATGATCTGAATATTAAAGTAAAATCAAAGTTTTGTAAGAAATGTGATGTTTGTAAAGAAGAAGGTTGTGATGATGATGCTTATGTTGTTATTAAAAACGGCGTACTAATAACTGGAACGATAGACGAAAACTCATTTGGAGCTATGCAACCTAATAGTATTTTACAACGAATAATAAAAGATCACGGCAATGCGCGTGGACGACAATTTTTAGATAGCTCAACAAAAATGTTATTGTACGTTATTCGACAAAATGGAATGACAATGGGTTTGGATGAAGTTTATGTTCATGGCGAAGCTTATGACGTAATACAGAAAATTTTAAAAGATGCTGACGATGAAGCAGATAAATTAATAAAGGCTTTTTATGAAAACGATACTACTGTCCTGAACAGAGCTCCTGGGCGTTCAATGCGAGAAACTCTTGAACTTAGAATCCGACAATTGCTCGCAGAGGCACGTAAAATGGCTGAAGAGACTGCTGCGGACTATATAGGAGACGAAGCTCATTCCGTAATAATGACTAAGTCAGGAGCAAGAGGTAATATTTTAAATCTGGGCCAGATGTCAGCTGTCGTAGGTCAACAAGCGATAAGAGGCGAAAGAATCAACAGAGGCTATGGTTCAAGAACACTCCCACATTTCAAAGTAAACGATTTAACTCCTCGAGCGCGTGGTTTTGTTGAAAGTTCCTATCGGAAGGGCCTAAATCCCGAGGAATTCTTTTTCCATGCCATGGGCGGGAGAGAAGGACTCGTAGATACTGCCGTTCGGACATCCACTAGTGGGTACATGCAAAGACGGTTAGTAAACGCTTTACAAGATATGATAATAGAAAATGATGGAACAGTAAGAAATAGCGATAAAAACATTATCCAATTCCGATATGGCGATGATGGTATAGACCCTATGCATACAGATCATTCTGACGCTGTAAATCTTGAGGTGTTACTACTTAAAGCTAAATCACTTGATTTAAATGAAATTCGCGAAGAAATTAAGAAATCTCCTAAACCCAAACCTGCAGCAAAAAAACCGACAACAAAAAAACCTAAAGCAAAAGAACCCGTAAAAGAAGAACCTAAAAAAAAGCCTAAACAAGAAGAAAAAGATAAAACTCTAAGCGAAGAAGAATTGAGGGAATTATACAACAAGGAGACCGGGAAAAACGCAGAATGGCGAGGAAAACTCACAAAAGGATATCAGGAATGGAAAAAAGAAAAATTAGGATGATATTTTAAAAAATTTTAAGGTAATGGATTATGGGAAAAGTTACTCAAAAAATATTAAAAGATAACTTAGAAGAATTAAAAGATGATGGTATTCCTTATGATCTCATCGAGAAAATAAGAATTCGTGTTAAAGATGAAGAATTAGAAGAAGAACAATTGGAATACCTCTTAAATAAGATTTATATTAATTATAATAATGCCATTGTTGAAACGAATGAACCTGTAGGAACAGTTGCTGCTCAATCAATTGGTGAGCCTGGGACTCAAATGACGCTACGAACGTTCCACTACGCAGGGGTTGAAGAGTTTTCGGTCACGCAGGGGCTTCCACGCCTCATAGAGATTGTTGACGCTCGCCGTTTTCCTAGCACACCTCAACAAACAATATATTTAGAAGAACCCTACAACCAAAGCGAAGAAAAAGCAATTGAAGTTCACAAAAGAATTGAACAAATTCGTATAGAGCAAATTACTCACGATGTAGACTTAGACTTTGTTAATTGGAACATCGTAATCAATCTAATTCCTGATATTTGCGAAAAAAAAGGAATCGATATCGATTCTATTCCTGAGATTTTAAAAAGATACAAGAAAAAGGGAACAATCAAACGAGAAGGAAATTCTATAATTATTGATCCTCAAACTGAAGATCTTCAAAGCCTCCAGAAGTTAAGAGAAAAAATCCTTAAAAAAGTTGTAAAAGGCGTAAGAGGGATTAAGAGAGGGTTATTAACCCCAACTGATGATAAAAAGGAATGGGTTATTAAAACTGAAGGAACAAATATGCCTGGAGTAGTTCAAATTGAAGGAGTTGATATTACTAGAACAGTTTCAAACCATATACACGAAATTGAAAAGCTTTTTGGTATCGAAGCTGCGAGAAATTTGATAATTAATGAAGCTCAAAAAGTATTAGAACAACAAGGATTAGATGTTGATAAAAGACATTTATTAATCTTGGCAGAATTAATGTGTGTAGAAGGCTCAATTCAATCAATCGGTAGACATGGAATTTCAGGATCAAAGTCAAGCGTGTTTGCAAGAGCGGCTTTTGAAGTAACTGTAAACCAATTATTAGATGCTGGTCTTTATGGTGAGGAAGAGCGTTTGTTAGGAATCCCCGAAAACGTGATCATAGGGCAAGTCGTACCGATGGGGACAGGTCGCGTAAAGGTTCAATTTGATTTAGATGCTAACCTAAAGATACTAAAACAGTTAAGAAAAAAGTCGTGATAGTAAAGTGGCTATGCAGCACGAATCTTAACCCCAACCAACGATTTTAACGCTTCTTAAACATAAAAAACCAAAAAAAAATAAAATTAATAATCATGTTCGATTTAGATGCTAATTTTAAAATCCTTAAAAGCAAGAAATAGGAGAACAAGCGATAAAATTTTAAGTTATTGTGTATTTTTTTAATCACGTTATTTTTGAAATTTAAATCAGATACTATAAGTTGAGACGATGGCAAGGAAAAGCAAAAAGATAAGCGAGTCAATCGATTTATCTCGAAAAAAAGTAAAGGAATTTGATGTTGATACTAATATCAAAGTTGCTTATAAAACAGGTAAAATGCTATATGGTAAAGCACAAGTTCTAAGACAAATAAGACAAGACCCATTTAAAATGATTATTATTGCTAATAACTGCCCGGACGAATTGGTAATTCAATTGAGGTATTATAATTCTCTCATAAACAATAACATTTTTATTCATAGATATAAAGGTTCGTCGTGGGATTTAGGATTAGCATTGGGTAAGCCATATATGATCTCTGTTTTAGGTATAAACGATTTTGGAGATTCAGACTTAATAACTTTAAAAACTAAAAATAATTAATAACTAAGTGGAACCGAAAAATATGTTACGAAGACACATTAAACTTGACAGACAATCTATGGAATTGATTTCACTATTCAATAGTATTTCTGGTGCGATTATAAAAGACTGCTTTATTTTTCAATCTCCAGAAAACAATTCTGAGATAATTGTATTCTTAGTGAAAAAAGAAGACGTAGGAAAAGCCATCGGTAAAGCCGGAGAACACGTAAAAGATCTTATGGCTAAACTTCAAAAGAAAATTGATGTAATCCCTTGGTCAGAAAACCTTGAACAATTCATCCAGTTTATTTTAAACACTACTAAGAATTCAATCCAAGTTCAAAACATAGAAATTAAAGAAAGTAGAAACGAAAAGAAAACCGTGATTATTTCCGTTAGACCTCAAGATCGTGGAAAAGCTATTGGTAAAGAGGGTTCCATGATAAGAAAGATAAAAGAACTTGTAATACGTCACTACAATATCGATAATGTGATTATTAATACAAAAAATTAGCTCCCTAATAGCGCTACGAGTATAAACTAAATATTTAATTTTCGAATTCAAAAATTTTAAGTTCTAAGGAAGATAATAAGGTATATCTCAGTAAGATTTATTTCAAAAAATAAAAAAAATTGAATTTTCATGGCCAAACCTAAAGGACTCTACGCGGCAAGGAAGCTAAGAAATAACCGAAAAAAGCTTCGGTGGAGTAAAACTAAATATAAGAGAAAGAAGCTTAAACTAAAACAAAAAGTGGATCCAATGGAAGGTGCTCCACAAGCTTTAGGGATTGTGCTTCAAAAAGTAGGACGGGAAAGCAAACAACCTAACTCTGCTATTCGAAAGTGCGTACGTGTTCAGTTAAAAAAGAATGGTAAAACTATTACTGCCTTTCTCCCTGGAGATGGTGCTCTTAACTTCATTGAAGAACATGATAGGGTAGTTGTGGAGGGAATCGGAGGCGCAAAAGGTCGTGCGGTAGGAGACCTTCCAGGCGTACGATGGCGTGTAGTGATAGTAAACGGCGTAAGTTTACAAGCGTTAATTGCCGGCAAGAAAGAGAAACCAATGAGATAGGTGTTGTAATATGAGTAAAGCGAAAAAAGATATTAAACTCTTTAATAAATGGTCATTTCAAAACATTGAAATTAAAGATTGGACCATAGAAAACTATATAAACTTAAGACCGGTTATAATTCCTCATACTGCCGGAAGACACGAACATAAACGATTCTGGAAGACTACTAAAATATCTGTCATCGAACGTTTTGTAAATAGATTGCTAGCACCTGGATTTATTGGTAGTAAAATCAAAGGACATAAAAGTTCATATAGTTCAGGTAAGAAAAGTAAACTTTTAGGAAATTTAGAGAATGCTTTTACTTTGCTAGAGCTAAACACAGGGAAGAACCCCATA
>Ga0209977_10000727_pt1 | contig 13463 bp, 12 predicted proteins | sample SumtaG_2_FD_183113 | JGI IMG/M metagenome (GOLD analysis project Ga0209977, IMG submission 183113) | Deep subsurface microbial communities from Indian Ocean to uncover new lineages of life (NeLLi) - Sumatra_00607 metaG (SPAdes) (version 2) | ecosystem: Environmental > Aquatic > Marine > Oceanic... | reverse complement strand
TGTAGTTCTGGGGATGTACAAGTACAAAGACCAGTGGTGGGCTATTCCGCATGATGGAAATAGTCAGGTGTTTTATTACCGACAGGATGTCTTAGATGATGCTGGGGTGAAGGTTCCAACAAGCTGGGAAGAGGTATTTGCTGTAGCTCCAAAGATCCATAATCCCCCGTCTTTTTATGCTGCGGGGGCAAATTTGAAGCGTTTCTGGGCGGCAGATGTCTGGTACGCTCCGTTCATGAGTGCGGGGGGATACTTCTGGGACGAAAATTACGTGCCGGCGATCGATACTCCAGCAGGTGTAGAGGCAGCCGAGTTACTTCTGAAACTGACCAAATTCTGTCCTCCTGATGCCATAGGATGGGCTGAGGCTGACTTGTACGAGGCCATGGGAACGGCTGGAGTTGTAGGAATGGCTCCCAATCAATGGGCAGGTAACGTACTTACTAACCCGGAGGCAGCTAAACTGGCAAATAAGATAGGAGTAGCTCTTCCTCCTAGTTTGAAGGGTAAACGAGTTCTACCTATGGGTGGTTACGGACTGGGTATAAACACTAAGTCTTATTACAAAGATCAGGCCTGGGATTTCATTAAATTCTATACAGGTCGGGAAAATCAACAACTACTGGTAGCTCATACCGGACAGCCAGCCAGAATATCTGCTCTAACTGATCCTGTTAATGTGGCTAAATCTCGATACTTCTCGGTACTCGCTAAAGCCTTAGAGTATGCTATTCCGAGACCAGTCATTGCAGAATTCAGTATAGTGGAGAATATAGTAGGCGTGGAATTAAATAAAATGATGTTAGGAGAGAAAACACCAGCAGAAGCGGTACGCGATGCCAACACGGAAGTCTACAAGGTTATGCGGGGACGGATAGAGCAGAGTCAGAAGTAAACGAGAACGGTGTTTGATAATGTCGCAGCAAAAAATCTTTGCTGCGACATTTTTTTTAGTAAATTGTGAAAAAGGAAAGCTAAATGTCTGGTGAAAGGAGCAAGAAATTACCCTGGTTAATGTTAGTCCCTGCAATAGCTGTTTTATTAGTGCTTGGTGTTTTTCCTCTAATTTACTCAGCCTGGTTAAGTCTGCACAGTTATAGTCTCCTTGATCCAAGCCGAGGTATTAACTACGTCGGAGGGGAAAATTTTTTAAACACTCTTACCAGCGGTCATCCCCTGGGAATCTCTTTTCCCAAATCCCTTTGGCTTACACTCATTTACCTGGGAGGATGTCTTGCAGGGGAAGTTGGGATCGGATTACTAGCTGCTATGCTCTTTTCTGGAGAACACCGTAGAGGATTACGCAGCTTACGAATTTTGATGATGACGCCCATGCTGCTTGCTCCGGTAGTGGTGGGAAACATATGGAGGTACATGTACCAGTATTCCTTCGGTCTCCTTAACTTCCTGCTAAGAACAGTAGGACTTCCTGCTCCAGAATGGCTGGCTAAGCCGACTTGGGCAATGATATCTCTTATCATGGCAGATGTATGGGAGTGGATCCCTTTTTCTTTTCTGGTATTACTAGCTGCTATTCTATCTATTCCCCAAGATCAGTGGGAGGCAGCAAATATTGACGGTGCTGGAGCGTGGCAAAGATTTCGGTACATAATGTTACCTTGGACTAAACACGCGTTCCTAGTAATCATTTTGATTCGGGGAATAGATCTCATTAGAATGATGGATCTTCCTTATGTAATCACATATGGAGGTCCTGCTGTCAGTACCAGTGTTTTACCTTTTAATGCCTATATGCTGGGATTCAGATATTTCGAGATAGGGCATGCTGCAGCTTATGCTTATCTCATGCTGGCTTTAATTAACGTTTTTGTTATATTGTTTATTAATGTTCTGCGAAGGAGGCCAGAAAATGCATGAGGAATGGAAAAATAGGGTAATTAGAATAGTCTTGGTACTCGGGTACGTTTTCTTTTTTGCAGTGTATCTTTTTCCTTTGACTTGGATAGGACTGACCGCCTTTAAACCTACTGAGCTCATAATGTCAAGCCCACCAGTATTTAGGTTTCAGCCTATTCTCGAGCATTTTATCAGGCTGCAAACTGAATGGAAATTTTACGGAAGAGTTTTAAATAGCTTGATTATTTCTTCAGGTACTACCTTCATAAGTGTGGGACTAGGAATTGTTACTGCTTTTGCTCTATCCAGGTACAACTTTAGAGGGAAGACATTTATTCCTATATGGTTTTTGAGTAATCGCTTCCTCCCGGCAGTAGCTGTAGTACTGCCGTTATTTCTTATGTTTCAAAAATTTAGACTCATAGATACCTACATAGCTGTAATTTTGACCAATTTAATTCCTACATTACCCTTTAGCATCTGGCTTTTATATGGATTTCTGAACGATATTCCGCGGGAGTTGGACGACGCCGCCAAAATAGACGGATGTGGAAATCTTATGGTATTGTGGAAAATATTGCTGCCGATAGCTGCTCCGTCAATAGCCGTTACCGCCATATTTGCTTTCATTTTCTCGTGGAATGAGTTTTTCATTCCCTTGGTTCTGACCCGATCCAGAGTTGTTCCTGTTACTGTGGCTTTCGCTGGCTTTAAGCAACAATTCAGGTTTGATTGGGGAGGAATGTCTGCGGCTGCTATGATTTGCCTGGTACCACTTTTTTTAATGGTTGCCATCTTGCATAAGCATGTAGTAAGGGGAATGACCTTGGGAGCGGTTAAAGGCTAGCTATTAATCGGTATACAAATCGTATTGAAAGGATAGTAATATGAAAATCTGCTGTACCAGCTTTAGTTTTAACAGGAGTATTTCTTCTGGACAGAGGGGTTTGGAGGAGTATCTGCAAATATGCCAAACGTTAGGTATAGAGGGAGTAGAATTTTGGGATGAACATTTAGAGATGCATTTAGAAAAAGGGGGAACGATAAGGAATTTAAGAGAAAAGGCTCAGGATTTAGGCTTAACTGTGGTAACTATCGCCGTAAATAATCATGACTTTACCAGTTTAGATCCTAACGTTAGAGAGAAGGATGTTGCTCGAGTGTTCCAATGGATGGATAGTATAGAAGAAATGGGTTCCAAAATTCTGAGGATACTTCCAGGAGACTTAATAGCCTTCAACAAAGATGAAGAAGCCCTCTATCCCTTGGTGAAATCCTGTTTGGAGAAGTGTTTAAGAGAGGCAGAACAAAGAAACATTTGCTTGGCCGTAGAAAACTGTCCCCGAGACACCGATCCCAAAGTGGTACTGAGATTAGTAGAAGAGTTCGATTCTCCTTACCTCAAGATTTGTCCTGATATTGGTAATATCCGTGAGGATATTCGCTATCACTCCTTCCAATCTCTTCTTCCCTATGCTGTACATGTGCATGCAAAAACTTATCAATTTGACTCCCAGGGAGAGGAAATCACCATTGATTATAGTAAGGTAAGGGAAATGCTAAGGCAGGCTCACTTTAATAGGTATGTTTGTCTGGAATTCGAAGGAGAAGGAGATGAGAGAGAAGGGGTAGAGAAAAGTGTGGCTTTAGCCAAAAAATACCTATGAGAGAGTTTTCCTAATATTGCCAGGAGAATAACCTCAAGTGTAGTTAAAGAATAAAAACCATATCTACAGGGTAGAAGAAAATGAAAATAAAAAATATCTATGATCTGACCCATGGGATATCTAAAAAAACGTTTCATCCTTTTAGCTCACCTGAATTTGAAAGTTATGAAACTTTTGAAGTTCAAGGCTGTAGAAGTTCCAAGGTCACCATTACCCTTCATTTTGCTACTCATCTGGACTCCCCCTGGCACTTTGTGAGGGATGGGAAAAAACTGGAAGATTTATCTTTGGACCGCTTTGTAGGGGAGGGTCTAGTTGTCGATCTTTCCGATAAGTATGGTCCTTCTTGTGGAAAGAATCTGTGTATCTCCCAAAAAGATCTGGAGATGGCAGTAGAAAAAACGGAAAAAACCCTTCAGTCAGATGATATGATCATTATTAACACCGGATGGCACCATCTATTTGACACTCACCCCCAGGACTACTATGCTTATTCTACCGCCATAAGTGATGGGGCAGGCAGTTGGCTAGCTGAAAAGAAGGTGAAATTGGTAGGGATTGATGCCTGCGATGTGGATGATCATAAATTTTTTGCTCAGCCTCCCTTTCATCCACCTAACCATGGAAAGAATTTCCTACCTAATAATATTCTCATCATAGAAAATGTAGGGGGTGAAGTTGATAAGATAGTAGGGAAGAAACTATTAATAATAGCTTCCCCTCTTAACATCAAGGGTATACACGGGAGCTCTTCTCCTATTAGACTCATTGCTCTCGAAACAGAGTAAAAAGGAGAAGGTGATGGATAAATTCAAAGTGTTAGTCAGTTCATTTTCCTTCGGGAAAATTAGTAATGAACCTGAAAATTTGCTCAAGAGAAACAAGTGTGAGCTGGTATACGACCGTGGTCCCTTTTCTGATGATGAGTTAGCTCGAATAATAGGAGATTACTTTGCAATTATTGCAGGGGAAGATGAGATAGGACTACAGACCTTGCGTAAGGCAGATAAATTGAGGATTATAGCGAAACATGGAATAGGATTAGATAAAATAAATATCCCAGAGGCCACTAAAAGGAGAATTGTTGTAACCAGGGCTCTAGGAGCTAATGAGGAAACGGTTGCTGATTATACTTTTGCCCTTATTTTAGGAATTGCCAGAGGCCTTGTACCAGCCAGCATTTCACTAGGAAAGGGTCTATGGGAAGGGCCTAAATATACAGGAATTGAAGTTTATGAGAAGGTATTAGGGATTGTTGGGTTAGGAAGTATTGGAAAAAAGGTAGCAAAAAGAGCCCGAGGGTTTGGTATGGAGGTTTTATACTACGATGTTGTGCGCAGTGAACATTTTGAAAGAAAATGGTCAGTTAAGTTTGTCGATCTACAGACACTAGTTCAGCTATCGGATTTTGTTACGGTGCACGTTCCCCTAATTCCCACAACCCGGAATCTTATCGGCTATAACCAGCTCCAAAAAATGAAGAGGACAGCTTATCTCATAAACACCGCCAGAGGAAGCATAGTCAACGAAGATGATCTTTACCGTGCTTTGGAAAAAGGACTGCTGGCCGGAGCAGCTATAGATACATATTCAAAAGAGCCTCCTGGAAAAAACTTCCCTCTTTTCACGTTACCCAATGTTCTGGCTACTCCTCATATCGGTGGGTATACCGTTGAGGCTAGTATAAGAACTGGCATGATAGTAGCAGAGGAAATCATAAGAGTAGCTAAAGGAGACAGTCCCCAATTCTCGGTAAACTGGGAAGAAATTCAGGCAAAAGGTAACTAAGGTCTTTTTGTAAAATGAAAAGAGGAACTTACATATGAGTAAAGATACTCATTTTCTCATAGGAATAGACATAGGTACCACGGGATCCCGAAGTATTCTATTTGACTTGAGAGGACAACCGCTGAGTAGTTCTTACATGGAATATCCAGTGGAAACACCATATCCTGGCTGGGCGGAACAGGATCCTAACCAGTGGTGGAAAGCGACTTTATCTAATTTAAAGAAAGTTGTATACAAAGCCAAAGTTGATCCCCAAAAGATAGCGGTTATCTCAGTTACCGGTCATCAACCTTCTCCAGTATTTTTGGATAGAGAAGGAAACCCTCTTTGCAAGAGTCTACTATGGATGGATCGCAGAACCTTCCCTCAGTGTAAGTTACTCCGGGAAACTATTGGTGAAGATGAACTATATGGTAAAACTGGTCTTAGAATAGACCCCATCTACTCCCTATCTAAGATTATGTGGGTAAGGGAGAACTTACCCCAGGTCTTTAGACAAACGTATAAAATCCTCCAACCCAAAGACTTCATCGTTTTTAGATTTACCGGTAAGATCTTTACCGACTATGCCAGTGCTTCTGCTACTCAGCTTTTAGATGTACAAAAATTAGAATGGTCACCGCAGTTATTGAAAATTGCAGGTTTGTCTGCCGATAAACTGCCTCCCTTGACTTTATCCACTTCCATCGCAGGGGGTCTCTTGGGCCAGGTAGCCTCGCAAGTTGGCTTAACGGAGGGTACTCCCGTTGTTGTTGGAGCAGGAGATACTACTGTTTCCGCGGTGGGAACTGGAGTAGTCAGAGCTGGTTATACCTGCGTAAACATTGGAACTTCCTCAGATGTCATAACCTGTGTAAATAAGCCTATTCTGGATCCTGAAAAGAGAATCGGTTACTATCCCCATGCTGTTCCTGGAAAATATGTTACCATTGCCGGTGCCAATACCTCAGGTATCTCATTGAGATGGTTTCGAGACGAGTTCTGCATCTTGGAAAAAGAAAGTGCTCACACCCTAGATATTGATCCTTACGACTTAATGAACCTGGAGGCTCAAAAATCAAAGCCCGGGTGCGAAGGTTTAATATTCCTTCCCTATCTTTTGGGAGAAAGAAGTCCTGTGTTTGACCCTCTGGCCAGAGGTTGCTTTTTTGGCCTTACTCTCAGACACCAAAAATCTGATTTTATAAGATCTATCATGGAAGGAATAGGCTATAGTATAAAACACCGCATAGATGCAGAAGAGGAAATCGGTATCCAGGTGTCTAGCATCATAATTGCCGGAGGCGCAGCCAAGAGTGCATTTTGGCGTCAGATAGTAGCAGATATAACGGGTAAGAAGGTTAGACTTTTAGCTGTTAGTGAGGCTACTTGCCTGGGAGCGGCCATACTTGGTGGGGTAGGGGTACAGATTTATCCCACCGCGGAAGATATGTGCGATAAAGTTATACCCATAGTAGAAGAACGTGAACCTATACCGGATAACCATCTCCTATATCAGGGTCTCTTTAACATTTACAAAACGCTCTATAGCAATAACAAAAGGTTATTTGAGGAGATTCACCGGGTTATTTCCTGACCTGGAAAATATGGAGAACAAGGAGGTGCAAATAGAATGGAAAGTAAGGAAGAATTAAAATTTCCTGACTTCCGGGTAGAGGGGAAAGTGGCTTTAGTTACTGGGGGAAGGCGAGGAATCGGTCGTGTTTGTGCGCTTGCTCTGGCAAATGCCGGAGCCGATGTGGTAATAGCAGACATTGAGAAATCAGACCAGGTAATTGAAGAAATAGAGAAATTGGGTTCCCGAGCGTTAGCGGTAGAGGCCGATATCACCAGACTTGCTCAGATTGATCGGATGGTTGATGAGGTGATGGTTAAGTTTGGGCGGATTGACATATTAGTCAACAATGCCGGGGTATGTTTCCGAGAGCCTGCTCTTGAGATCAGTGAAAAAACCTGGGATGCTACTTTTGATGTGAATTTAAAGGCTCTTTTCTTTTGTACTCAAAAAGTAGTACCCCAGATGATTTCGCGAAAAAAGGGAAAGATTGTTAATATTGCCTCTATGAATGCTGTCATGCCATTGCCAGCCCACGCTTCCTACAATGCGAGTAAAGCCGCGGTCTGGTCGTTAACTAAAACCTTTGCTATGGAATGGGGTAAGTATAACATCAACGTTAATGCAATTGGCCCGACTTTCATTAAGACTGAGATGGCGAGCCATGTTTTTGAGAATCCCAAGAAATATCAGGACATTGTCAGCAAGCTCCCTATAGGCAGAGTTGGAGACCCTATGGATGTGGCCGGAGCAGTGGTTTATTTAGCCTCTGCCGCTTCGGATTTCATCACCGGGGAGCTGCTCCTGGTGGATGGTGGCTGGACTACAGGAAAGGAGATAATACTATGATTATTGATATTCATGCCCACTTAGGTACTTCCTGGGTAGGATGGAGTGAAGATTATGCAGATCTTGAGGGCTTCATTAGACTGATGGACCAGTTTGGTATAGATATATCCTGCGTGAATTCCTGGCAACTTTCCTACGATCCCATCAAAGGAAATAAGGAGATATTCGATGCGGTAAAAAAGTATCCTGAGCGCCTGATCGGGTTTGGAGTTATCTCTCCCCGATATAAACAAACACTAGTTAAGCAGGAAATAGATAAGTGTATAAAGGAGTACGGGATGAAGGGTTTGAAGCTCCATCCCACCCTTAATGGGTACTACGCAGATTCAGCCATGGTTGATCCAGTGATGGAAAAAGCGATACACTACGATATTCCGCTTTTATTCCACACCTGGAATGATGATTATTCAAACCCCAGACGAATAGCTGCCCTGGCCCAGAGATTTCCTCAGGCCAAGATCATCATGGCTCACATGGGATTTGAAGACTGGTTGGAAGCTATTGTTATAGCAGAGAAGGCAGAAAATATTTATCTGGATACAACAGGTACTACTACAGAGTGGTTAATTATTAAAACTGCAGTAGAGAGATGTGGAGAGGATAAGATACTGTTTGGTTCAGATAGTCCAGCTTTGAACCTTGGAGCAGAGCTAGCTAAGGTAAAAGATGCCCAAATATCTCAGCAAGCTAAAGAGAAAATACTTTATGAAAATGCTGCTCGATTACTTAAACTCTCAAAAGCTTGAGAATAAAGGCCTTTAGAGAAGGAAAAATGAAAAGAATAGCCATAACTGGAGCCAGTGGACTGGTGGGAAGCAATGTAGCCTATAAGGCAAAAGAAAAATTCTCCGTCTTAGGCTTGGGATTTTCTTTTCCTCCTCGGATAGAAAATTGTACATCGGGAATCTTGGACATTACTGACCAGAATGCTTGCAAAAATTGCCTTATGGATTTTCGAGCTGATTTTGTAGTACACAGTGCCGCCTATGCGAATCTGGGAGGTTGTGAGAAAAGCCCTGATTTAGCCTATGAGGTAAATGTCAAAGGAACAGAAAATGTGGCAAAGGTATGCCATAGTTTGAGAGCTAAGATGATCTATATTTCTACTGATTGGGTCTTTGATGGAAAAAAAGAGTTGAGCGAAAGATACACTGAGAATGATCTTCCATCTCCTCTAAATTGTTACGGCAAGACCAAACGGGAAGGGGAAATAGCTACTCAAAATAATACAGATGACTGGGTTATTCTCAGGGTTGCCAATGTATACGGACATAATTTTGCTATTCCTCAGCAGTGGTCACTGTGGGAGGAAAGAAGTATTCAAAGAAATAGCTGGGCGGTGAAAGTTATTAGTTTACTCAGAAAGGGTAAGGCGATAAAACAACCTACGCAGATATCCCAGTCTCCTACCTTGGCCAGTGATATAGCCGAAGTGATTTTGGAGGTGTGTAGCAGAAATTTACAGGGAATACACCATGTAGCAGGTAGAGAAAACACAAACCGTTATGAGTTTGCAAAAGAGATAGCCAGGGTTTTCGATTTGGAAGAAGATTTAGTTTTGCTGGGGACCCCGGAAGATCTTCTCTTATCTTTTGCGGTTGACCATAGCATTGTACCTCAGTTAATTAATGAGCTCCCCAGAAATGCCAGTTTAGATGTAAGTAAGATAGAGAAAACTCTGGATCGTAAAATGACAGGATATGAAGAAGGATTAAAAATAATGAAAGCTCAGTTGAGAGGTAGAGAAAAAAGGGAATAAAAATGGAAAGAGAACAGCTAAGAGGGATAATTCCAGCTATAATTACTCCTTTTACCCCCGAAGGTGAAGTTGATTTAAAAGGACTAGAAGGGTTAACGGAATATCTAATTAGCAAAGGAGTGCATGGAATAATGTGCACCGGTGGTAACGGAGAGTTCTGCCATCTGTTAAAAGAAGAAAAGAGTATGGTAGTAGAAACAATAGCTGAAACTATCCAAGGCAAGATTCCTGTTATAGCAGGAACTGCAGCCTGTGGTACCAAGGAGACCATAATTCTTACCCAAGAAGCTCAAGAAGCAGGAGCTCAGGCGGCAATCATTACACCGCCTTACTACTTTAGATTACCTGATGATTCTTTATACGAGCATTATAAAACTGTTGTATCCAATGTGAATATACCAGTGATAGTTTACAATAATCCTCTTTATACGGGAAATGATCTAACTCCTCTTGTTATTCAACGTCTTGCAGAGGTGAAAGGTATCATAGGGCTAAAACAGAGTAACCCAGATTTGGGCCAATTAGTAGAGATAATCCGGCTGGCGGGTAATAAAATCGCGATCCTAACAGGAATCGACAGTCAATTTTATCCTAGTCTATGTGTGGGAGCAAAGGGAATTTTCTCTACAGCTGCCTGTATAGTTCCCTCACAGATGGTTGAATTGTATCAGGCCTTTGAGGAGGAATCCTATGAAAATGCGTTTAAGATTCATACGAAACTTCAAAACCTCAACAGATTCTTAGAATACGAACCAGGTTATGTTTCTCCTTGTAAAGAAGCTCTGAAAATGTTGGGTTTAGCCGGAGGGTCGGTAAGACTTCCCTTACCCAGTATTGATTCTAGACAAAAGAAACAGATAGCTCAGGTTTTGAAAGAATTGGGCCTGTTGTCTAAGGAGGGATAGCAACATGGCACAAATAGAGATTCCCTATGGGGAAGAAAAGATCCAATTTGAAATCCCGGATAAAAACCTTCTTCTTGTGGGATGGCCAAAACAAGTGTCGACAACTTTAAATCTGGAAGATAAGATAAACAAGATTCTGGACGAACCGATAGGGATGGATCCTATAGAAAAAAAAGCGGATTCTAGCAAGAAAGTTGCCATAATCTGTGATGATTATACCCGGCCTACCCCTGCGCATAGAATCCTTCCTATTCTGTTGGAGCGATTAAAAAAAGCTGGAGTTAAAGCTGAGGATATTTGCATAATTATTGCCGCCGGTATTCACAGGCCAATGGAGAAAGAAGAAATACAAAAAAAAGTGGGTAAGCAAATAGTATCCGAAGGGAAAATAAGAATTATCCAACATGATGCTGACGATAAGAATCACCTAAAATATGTGGGGAAAACTAAATTTGGTACCCCCTTATGGATTAACCGTGCGGTAGTCGACTCAGACATAAAGATTGGTATCGGTAGTCTTGAGGCTCATGCTTATTCTGGTTTCTGTGGTGGATCAAAAATACTATTACCAGGAGTAGCAGGTAAAGAATCTATCTTTCATAATCATGGAGAACTCGCTCGTTCGCCTCAGTCATGGTTTGGAAGAACCAATAACAACCCTTGCTGGATGGATATGGTTGAGGCAGCAAATATAGCTGGCCTAGATATGGTTATCAATGTTATTCTTGATTCCAAACTAGAGATAATGGAAGCAGTGGCAGGAAACCCCGTTAAGGCCCAGGAAGAAGGAATAAAATTCTTCCTGAAAGTCTTCGGCGTACAATTTCCTGAAAGAGCGGATATTGTAATTGCCAGTGCCAATCCCAAACATTGGTATTTTGACATGAGTAATGTCCCTATGATGAGTACCGCAGAGGTGGTTAAGAATGGGGGAGTAAGAATCATAGCTGCCTATTGTTCTGAAGAACTCGGGCCACCTTTAACCAGAAGATTATACGAGGAGTCACTCAGTAGACTGTGGCCCAGTGCTGAAGTATACCTCGAGGAGATAAAGGCAGGAAAATACAGCTATGAAATGGCTAACGCCCCCGCCATTTATAAGATACTGCAGGCACAGCAAAAGTCAGATATGATAATTGTAACTGAAGGAGTCTCTGCTGAAAAAGCTGATCAACTCCATCTTAATTGGACAAGATCAATGCAGGAGGCTCTCAAAAGAGCCTTCAAGAAATGTGGGGAAAAAGCGAAAGTAGGCGTTATGCCCTTGGGTGGCACATCATTACCGTATGTTAAAGGGCAAGAAAACAATTATGAGATATGAGAGTCGAGAGAATCGGAAAATTGCCAAAATACCATTAGGAGGTAGATAACCAATGGCGAAGAAAATAGAAGGTGTACTTGTGGCATCGTTCACCCCCTTTACCAAAGAGGGTGAAATTGATGGGGAAGTCTTAAAAGGACATATTAAGTTTTTGGCTGAGAAGGGAGTCGACGGAATTTTCGCCAGTGGTACCTATGGCGAAGGTCCTATGCTTTCTCCGGATGATTATCAAAGATTTGATCGCTTAATGGTGGAGGCGGTAAGGGAAAATGATATGTTTGTAATTGCCCAGGTAGGCTCCCCCAGCACCCGCCAAGTGATCCAACAAGCAGAAATTGCAGCAGAAGCTGGCGTAGATGCCATTGCAGCAGTACCTGCCTTCTACTACAAACATGATGAGGAGGCTATTTATTCCTATTACCGAGATGTAACCTCAGCAACCGACCTTCCTTTCTTTATTTACAATAATCCTGCCCGTACCGGTTTTGAGATAACCCCTCAGTTTCTGTCCAGACTCATTCAGTTGGATAATATAGTAGGGATGAAGGACTCTAGTGATAGACTCTTAGCTTTCTGTAAATTCAAACAGGTTGTCGGGGATAAGTTCAACCTCATTATTGGCACCGATGATCTCGTCTTGGCAGGACTACTTATGGGAGCGAAAGGAGCTGTGCTGGTGGTAGGAAATGTGTTTCCCGAGATTCCTGTTCAGCTTTACCGGGCCTTTAAAGAGGGAGATTATGAAAAAGCAGTTCAGCTGCAATACAGAATGTTAGAGATAAGGACAGCATTGAAGGGTCCTTACATTGCTACATACAAAGCAGCCCTTGAGCTCCGGGGAAGAAAAGGTGGCTATGCCAGAAAACCTCTCAGGGAACTCACTCCAGAAGAAAAGAAGAAACTAGAAGCTAAACTTCGAGATCTAGCGTTGATATAATGCCAAAAGCTTGGTAAGCCCATTCGAGAACGAAGTTTCTCACCCATCATCAAAATTGTTCCTCACCAGAGGCTTTGGCCTGGATCATACCCCCGACGTAGGTGGGCACAATTTTTTCTCCGGGTTGAGCAACGAGAAACTCGTCTGGATTCCAATCTCCGTCGACCAATCTTCTCAACCCAAGTTTGACAGTAAAACGCCATTTTCAGCCACTTGAATCTCTGTAACCCTTGTTATATAAGGATTTTTATTTTAGGAATTGAAATTGCATAGTGCCAAATTTGAGCTTGTTGCTCCTTAACAACTTGGATTATTTTGATATAACAATAGAAGATTAAATAAGAATTATATATCAAAATTAATGGTGTCAAATGTTCCCTCGCATAAGTGAGACCAGGTCAAAAGGGAAGCTCTACCGATATGTCAAAATAGTAGAAAAAGATCTCTACTATAAATTACGTGATTTATTTACCCTCAAGCTTAACCTTATCTTTTTATGATACTACCTCCAGCTACTTCGAGGGAGAGGGCCCCTCCATAGCAAAACATGGCAAATCAAGAGATCACCGTCCCGATAAACATCAGATCGTTATTGGTCTTTTAGCAGGCGATGAAGGAATACCTATCGCTCATAAAGTCTTCGAAGGGGATAGAGCGGATAAAACTACGGTAATAGAAACTATAGATGACTTAAAGGAGCGATTTAACCTTAAACGAATTATCTTTGTAGCCGATCGGGGTATGGTAAGTCAGAAGGTTCTCGATTACATCAAAGAGCAAGGCTTCTCCTACATTGTTACCCTGAAAAAGAGACGTCTTAATGAA
>Ga0209977_10000726_pt1 | contig 13470 bp, 9 predicted proteins | sample SumtaG_2_FD_183113 | JGI IMG/M metagenome (GOLD analysis project Ga0209977, IMG submission 183113) | Deep subsurface microbial communities from Indian Ocean to uncover new lineages of life (NeLLi) - Sumatra_00607 metaG (SPAdes) (version 2) | ecosystem: Environmental > Aquatic > Marine > Oceanic... | reverse complement strand
TTCTAAATTTATGTAATGTTGATATCTTATTAGCAGAAGCAGATATTTCTGATGAGGAACAAGTAGATACCATGAGAAAAAATGTATTTCAAAAATTTGATAATATATTTCTACTGGTAAATAATGCGGGAATAAGAGGGGGGTCGTCATCTTTAAAAACTAAGAATAAAGATTATGACAGAGTTATGGATGTAAATGTGAAAGGAGCATGGAATGTAACTAAAGCTTTTTATAGAAAAATGATTAAACAAAAATTTAAGCCAGTCGCAGGAAAAATTATTAATATTACATCGTGTGCGGGTACAGATTGTGGTTTAAATCCTTTTATTGGTATGTATAGTGTAAGTAAAGCTGCTCTTATTGCGTTTACAAAACTTTGGGCTCTTGAATTAGGACCAGCTAACATTACAGTAAACGCAATTTGTCCTGGCATTTTTCTTACGCCAATATACAATAATGATCCAGGCTTTATTAGGGAATGGATAAAACTTAGAAATATTAAACTTCCTATAGACAAGATTGGAGAAGCTAGCCAGGTTGCTGATGTTGCATTATTCTTAGCATCACCAGCTTCCGATTATATTACAGGTCAAAATATTATATTAGATGGTGGAATGACCATTTCAATCAATAAATTATAATTCCATACTTCATCTTATTTTTGAATTATATTGTGATTGAGCTCTAAATAAGGCTTCGAAAAATATACTTAAGATATTTTTTCACATTCGTCATTAATAACTTTCATAGTTACGTTGAAATCTTGCCACCAATCTTGACCTTGTTGAGCAACTAACATCGAATCTCTTTTTCGAGGGTTTAAACATCTTATTTCTTCTTTTAAAGCTTTAATTTTATTTTTCCAAATTTCAGAAAATATCCCCTGCAAATTTATTTTTACTTTCTTGACTAACTCCTCATAAGTAACCGAAACATCTTCGGTTTTCTGCAGCTTTTGAAGCTGTTCGAATTTTACTTTTTCTTTTGCTCGATTTAAATCGCTACAGCTAATATTAATAGAAAAGGGCTCATCTTTGCCCCATTTACAAAATTGCTGAATTTCACATAAAGAACAATAATCATTAAAACTTATAGTATAATCCTCTAATCCGATAATAGAATAATTTAAAATTCTGGGCATGAATACCACTTAGTTATTTAACTAAAAATAAAACCAACAAACTATTATACTTTAGGTCAAAAAATTTTTTAAACAGTTATTATTAAATTTATTAGTTAGGTACTGATTTTTAAAATAATATCATAATACAACTAAATTTCCCAAAAAGGGAGAGTGGCTTAGCCTGGTATAGCGCACGGCTGATAACCGTGAGGTCGGGGGTTCGAAGCCCCCCTTTCCCATTATTTTTTCCATGAGTTAATTTCAATAAACTTCATTTACTTTTTTAAGTATAGTACAATATTATAAATCTGGAAATGAAAATCATCATAATCTCTGGAACTCCGGGTTGTGGTAAAACCTCTGTAGCAAATGAATTATCTAAGTTAGTTAAGGCTAAAATAATTTCTCTAAATGAGTTGGCTATTTCTCATGATTTTTCCTTCGAATATGACAATGATAGGAAAACTTACATTGTTGATTTTAAAATATTTCTCCCTTATATCATGAAAAAAATCAGAAAGATAAAAAAGGAAAATCCTCAATTCTTAATAATAGAGAGTCATTTCTCTGATATTATTCCAAATAAGTATATTGATCATATTTTTATTTTGAGATGTGATCCAGATGAATTGGTTAACCGATTAAAAGGAAAGAATTATGATTTAAAAAAAATAACTGAGAATGTTCAAACAGAAATATTGGGAAACTGTGTGAATTATTTTATTCAAAAAAAAACAAAAAAACCTCTTTTTGAAATTGATACTACAAACTTAAGCATTGAATCAGTAGCAAATACAATTGAAGAAATATTAGATGGAAAAAAGTATTATATAGGCAAAATTGATTGGCTAGAAAAACTATATCAAGAAGATAGATTGAAAGAATTTTTCGATTAAGAAACAAAATATAATTAGTGTAAAAATTATGAATTGGGAGATAACTGAAATAGATGCTTTAGGACGGATAGGAAAAATAACGGTAAATAATAAGGAGATGGTTACTCCAAATTTGTTTCCCGTTGTCCATCCTTACAAAAATATCCTTAATATTTCAGATCTGAAGAAGATAGGAGCTCAAAGTGTTTTCACAAATGCTTACATTATTTATCAGAACCCTCAACTAAGAGATATGGTTTTAGAAAAAGGAATACATAATTATTTGAATTTTGATGGAATTATCGCCACAGATAGCGGAGCTTTTCAAAAATATATGTATAATAATACTGATATTGAAATTAATGCAGAAGTCATTGAAAAGTTCCAGGAAGAGATTGGTTCAGATTTCCCGGTAATTTTAGACGTACCAGTTCAACCTGATGATGATTATGAAACAGCTAAAGAAAAAGTATTTTTATCTATACAAAGAGCTAAAGATAACATTAATCGAAGGACTAAAGATACATGCTATTGGTTTGGTCCAATTCATGGAGCAAAACATTTCGATTTATTGAAAATAAGTACTGCTGAAATGGCTAAATTGGATTTTAATATTTATGCTATTGGAGGTTTAGTTAAATTATTTTTGAATTATAGATTTGATTTAGTAATTAAAATTCTTTTAAAGGTAAAGAGAAATATCATTTGGAATAAGCCGATTCATATGTTTGGATTAGGATTGCCACAATTCTTTTCTTTGGCAGTAGCTTGTGGGTGCGATTTAATGGATTCTGCTGCTTATGTTCTTTTTGCTAAAGAAAATAGATATTTTACTTTATCTACTGGAACAAGGAAGTTAGAGGAACTCGAAGAATTTCCTTGTCATTGTCCTATTTGTTGCGAATATAAACCAAAAGAAGTAATAAAATTTGAAGATGAATTGCGAACTGAACTATTAGCAAAACATAACTTGTATATTTCCTTTTCAGAATTAAGAACTGTACGACAAGCGATTAAAGAAGGGAATTTATGGGAGCTTGTAGAGCAAAGAGTGAGAAATCACCCCAATTTAGTAAACGCTTTAAATTTAATAAAGTCGAATTTACCTTTTTTTGAGGAGTATGAAAAAACATATAAATCCCATGGAAGATTGTACGCTTCTCCAGAGAGCTTAAATAGACCGTTGCTACATCGTTATGATTTTAAATTAAGAAATAACTATAGGGTTCCGCAAGAAGCAAGATTTTTAATATTATTGCCTGAATTGGATGTAAAAGGTTATCAATCACCAAGCGTAAGAAGATGGATGGAGGAAATAGATAATAATACAATTATCCCAAGGAATTTACTTCACGTAGCCTTTATTTCTGATTTCTTTGGAATTATTCCACTTGAATTAAGTTCTTCTTTTCCTATGGGGCAATGTGAATTAATAGACGCTTTAGAGGATAATAATGAGGTATATCGAAATATAAAACAAAAGCTTGAGACTTTCTTTAAATTATACGGTCAACATTATAATCAAAGTGGTGTATTAATTCCAGAAAATTATATTAATCAATTCAATGAAGAGACAGCTTTCTCAAAAAAAGATATCCTAATTAGTCTATTTGAAAAGATAAGCTCAAATTTATCGCTAAAAATTTCCGTTTTCAATCATATATCAGGAGTTTTAGAATCTTTCAAGGTTGAGTGATTTTGACAATTATAGAAAGAATTCACGCATGGGGACATGAGAATATATTATGTACACATAATTCCACAATAGAAATTACTAAAGACAAAAGTCTGACTAAAAAGGGGAATTGTATTATAGGTGTGAACGCTTCAAAAGCTTGTAATGACTTGACATTAGAAATAAAAAACCAAATAAAAAGTGGAAAAAAATTTAAAGTTATATTAAATGTAGAAGATATACAGGAATATTTTTATGGGTTTGGAAATAAGAAATTACGGCTATTAGATAAAAAAGATATGGTTTTTCGTAAAAGTAATTTCATTTGTGATAGAACTGTTTTAATAAGTTGCTCAAAATCATCAAATGATTTAAGCAGAGATTTAACTAGAACCTTAAAGAACCCTAAAACAAAATTATTGATAAATCTTGAAGTAGATGAATGACAAGGGTCTAAATAAAAAAAGCAAAATCATCTTTTTAAAGCTTAAAAAAACGGATGCTCAGTATTTTATCCAATTCATAAAAGAAAACTTTAAAAATGATTCGATAATTGACCAAAGGTATAAATTAGAGCATAAAGAGAACTATATCCTATTCCCATTAGTAGAAAATAAAAAGATAATTAAGAATTTAGTTAGGACGATGGAAAATCTCATCTCTTTCGAATTAGGTACTAGAGAAGGGATCATCAATCCAAATTTCAAATATAGAAACCTAGAAGAAGCATTAAGAGGGAAAATTCCCCTTAATTACTTAAATTTAATTCCAGGATCCTATGATGTTATCGGAAATATCGCAATTCTCGAGTTTGAGAAACTAGATCAAATCAATAATAGCAAATATAATGAATTTAAAACCCTAGTAGCTAAAGCAGTAATTGAAGTAAATAAAAATGTCCTATCTGTATTTGAGAAAAAAAGTCAAATCAAAGGGTCGTACCGATTAAGAGATTTAGCATATTTGGGAGGTGTAAATAATTCTGAAACGGTACACAAAGAAAATGATTGTCTTTTCCACCTCGATATAAAAACTACCTATTTTTCACCAAGGTTAGTTTATGAAAGACGTAGAATTTCGGAAAGCAATTTAAAAGAAAATGAGGTAATTGTTGACATGTTTAGCGGGGTGGGAACTTTTTCTATCCAAATAGCTAAATTAAATCTAGTAGAAATTCATGCATTCGATTTAAATCCTGCTGCTTATAGCTTTCTCAAAAAAAATATTGGTTCAAATAAACTTAAGGGAAAGATTTTTCCGTATAATATGAATACTAAAGATATAGTTAATCCTTCAAATCGAATAGGAAAGAAGTTACATAATAACGTAGACCGAATAATAATGAATTTACCTGAAGGTTCCATAGATTTTATTGATGTAGCATGTTTCTTAATGAAAAAATCAGGAGGAATATTACACTTTTACCACTTTTCAGAAAAGCCAAACGCATTAGATATAACAATAGGAACTTTAAAAAATCAGTTAAATGAATTTAATTGGACTGCCGATAAAATATTTGACTCTAAAATTGTAAAATCCTACTCTCCTAAAGCAGAATTAGTTGTAGTTGATTTATATATGAAATATTTTAACTCTTAAATGAAAATTTATTATTTATCCTCTTTTATCAAATCTGGATAAATAGGTTCGAATTTTTCATTAAAAAGTTTATGATTCATCCAAATCTTATCATTATCATTCCAAATAAGGTTTAATAAGGGATTATATTCTTTTAAAAAATCTAAATTTCCATATACCGATTTTAATAATGTCTTCCCGTTAACTAAATCTGTCAAAATTACATAATGCTTAATTTCTAAGTAATGAAAAAGTAAATCAAATACATTAAAAAACTCATCTAATTCACATTTTGGGAACCAAATTTCAATTAGTAATCCATTTTCAAAAGTTCTTTCTTGTTGAAAGCCATATATAAAAAACTCTCCCTCAATTTCATATATTCTACACACATTGAAAAAACTAAATATCTTTATTATTTTTTCATTAAACTCTTGTTTAGTATCAGGTAGAATAAATGAAATTTTATCTTGAAAATCTAAATTTTTTAATGAAATATAAGGGAAAATTAATTTCTTTTTAAGGAGTTCAGTAATATTACTAATCTTGGAATATTGTCTTGTTCCCAAGATTGATTTAAGATCGATAGAATGAATATTATATATTTGAATTAAATCTTCATATTCTTGAGTATCCGGTCCATAGATGTCTGTCTCCGATATTTCACTTAGATCGAATTCTCTTATTCTTGAAAGTTCTGGTTCATAGGTAGGTTTGAATAAAATATCTTGCATGTAAGATTTGAATCTAATTGACGAATAATTCCAACCGTCTTTTGTTAAATTGCGATTAAAGTGAATTATATCATAGAATTTCTTTTTATGGAACAGACAATACTCAGAAACATTTTTTTTTGATTTTACAAGCCAATTTAAATAAGATTTATTAGGTGTTCTGAATGGAAAAACGTAGCTACTAAAAATTGCTTGGTTAAGTTCAATACTAGCAGGATATTTAATCTTTTGGAAAGAATTAATGAATAAAAGTCTGAAATCTATTTCAAATCTCGGAGATTTATTATTAAACGGACGAAAGTATAAATAATACTGGGAAAAACCAAATTTTCTAAATGCTGGAAGAAACTTTATTGAATTTATATATCTCCCAAAGAATCTTTCCGCTTTAATACTTACATATTTAGCGTGATCCATTAAATTGGCTTCAATTTTTTTCCTAAAAGCTAATATATCTTCTATATCTTTTAAGTTAAAAGCAATTTCTTGATGTGAAATTCTATCCTTTACGGTTTTCACCAGGCTATCCATATTAAGCCTTGTTGACCAAAAAAATTCTTGATTTTTTAAATTTAAAGGATATTCAGGCCATTCTAATCTACCCCCAAGTATTTTTTCAGAATATGTCGTTAATTGTTTAAATAGATCCTCAGAATAGAAAAAGCATTTATTTTCAAAATCATATAAATCTCTCGGTTCAAGTTTCGCGGGTCTAAGAACACCCCTCCAGAAAAACCGCTTTAAAAAAATAATTGAATCTTTGAAATAAGAATATAAAATAGAAATAAAAAGTCCTTTTTCTTTTATATTTATAAAATACGTATCTATACAAATAAAATTTCTATTGCTAACCAGTTCTGTAGTTTTATAGATAAACATTCTTGGAAAGTACAATTTTAACTTTTTAAGAGCTTCATAAACCTTAGGTTTGTCTTCTAATATAAATTCAGGATAATATTTTGCGAATGTGCTTGTAAGGATTGTATTAATTAATATGGGTTTAAGCACAGGATGATCGTGATTTAATAGTGCTTCGATAGTGGATTCAATCTTCTCGTTTGTGATTTTATATAAATTTATGGATTTGAACATGTCCCCATATCTTCTTTCTCTTGACCGATGTATTTCTTCAACTATTTTATAATCTTTAACCATTTTTCTAATTTTTATTAAATCTAAAATTTTAAGATTATAACAGACATCCAACACATTGTAGAATGATTGGACTTTATCCACTTCTTCTCTAAAAGATTCTTTCGATTGAAAATACAAGGAAAGATAATCATGGAATATTATTTTTTTGATATTATCATTTCGAAAAAGTAAGTATTCCTCAATGCTTTGAAATACTGCATTTGTATTAAGAAATTTTTGAAGTTGATAAATATTTGATATATCATGATGTTCATCTAAAATGTTGCTAATTAAATCTATGAGATTTAAAATTTGGTTTAATTGAGAATATGAATATAAAAACCCGTTGTTCTTATTTTTTTCTAAAAACTGTAAAAATTGCAGTTTTAATTTGGGAGAATTCAATATTTTATCTAGACAATCCCTAAACTCTTTATTAATAATATTTTGTTTTCTTAATTCATTTTGAACATCTTCCTTTATTGCATTTAATGTTTCTATTCTTTTATCAAAAGTTAGACCAGTTACTGATAAATATCTTACACGTTCTAGTATTATAAAATCAAAAATAGATAGAGGAAATGGATGAGAAATACTGGAATACTTTAAATTTGATTCAATTTCATAATTTTTCTGGTATTTAATATTGATGGGATCAATGATTTTCTTAATATTGGATTTATCTATAAAATAATTGAGATTTATAGAAGATGTTTTATCTAATTCTAGGTAAAAGTTCTTCTTAATGATATATCTAGAATTTTCTAAACTATCAAAATAATTTAAAAAATCATTCAAATATATTCTAGGAATAATAAAATGCAAAAAAATTTCTGTTGCGAAACTGTTTATTGAGAATTTAATGGAATGGTAAAAGGGCCAATCCCCCAATACCTTTTTAATTTTATTTTTCTCTAAAAGAGGATTGAATCTTATTATGCTAAAAATTGCACAGATTCCGAGGGAACTATAATTTATATCATAAGATGGAGCGATAGAAGAGCAATTATTGATCCATTGCATATTTTCGGAAAATTTTCTTATACTTTGATAAGAATCTATCTCCTTATTTTCTTTGGAATTTTTAAATAGTATTTGATAATCAGACATATTAAGATACGACTTGTTTTTATGGAAAAGCCAGATCATTGTTTTTAAGGTTTCTATTATATCTGAATCAAATAAAGATCTAGATGTTTTGTAGGCATATCTCTCAAAAATTATATCATAAAAACTATCTATATTAGCATTTTGGGTTAGCGATGAATTTTCTCTCATTTCCTTGAAAAAAAACTGGACTGAACTCTCTAGCGGTTCTTTGGCTTCAATATTGAAAAATTTTTGCAATTTATCGAATTGAGAGTCAATAAAATCTCTGTTTACTAAAGAGCTTCTTAAAAATTTTTTCCATTCTTTAGAAGTAGGCAATTTACTGAGATTATTTTCCACAATTTGGTTAACACATATTTTAACAAGCTCACTGGCTTCTTCAAAAATGAAGCAATAATATGCTTCTCTAAGTATAATAAAAGGTAAAAACTTCCTGTTATTAACATTTATAAATATAATTAATTCATTATTTTCGACGGCTTTTTCGACTCCAAAATCAAGAATTGATACATTTCCTATTAATGTAAATTTTTCTATATCAGACATTTCAACTTTTATATCTTGATAAAGGGGTTCCAGGTTAAGATAATTAACTAATTCAGAAACAATTGTATTAAAAATATTTTGTAATAGGTTTAATCCTTTTCCTTTTGATAACTCTTCTAGAGATTTATAATCAATATACCCGAGCATATACAGAAATTATATAATTATTGATTGAATTCATATTGATATATGAAATTTCATGGACCATAATTATTTTTAGTTATTATTTTTTTCCCATGTAATACATATTATTTACTTGTATTTTTATTTGTACTTTATATAGTTTAATGAAGATATATAGTATGCCTTATGCTGGAGAAATTAGTTCTTAATTTAGAATCATCTCTGGATTCTCCTATTTTACCCCTCTCTTTTTTATTAATAATTAATCCTAAACCTACGATTATAGACTAAGATTGAAATTGTGGCTGTTTAAAAGCAGAAGTAGAGAATATTGTTCGTAAAAAATTATATTTCTTAATCAAATGAATTACAACAAGGAAGAATGAAAATGGAGCAAGCATTCCAAAATAACGAAATATTCAGGATTATGTATCTTTTTCCCCAAGAAATAGGAAAAGGACCTAATGCGATCTATACGTATTTTTTGAGGATTTCTAATTATCTAAATTCGAGAAAAAATGAATTAAGGGGTGAAATTGATGAAATCTATATTGATTTACGATTTGAGGAGTTACCACTATTCAACTTTCAAAATTTATCAATTTATTTAGCTGAATTAAAATTGTTATTAGACAAGTTATATATTGATTTCCCTTTTAATTTAGTAGCAATTTCTTGTTATTCTTCTTATGAATATTTAAACTCTATAGTAGTAGCAAACCTAATTAAGTCTTTCATAAATTCAAAGGTTAGAATTGTAGTAGGAGGATATCATCCAACTATATTTCCTGAAGATTTTCAATCTGATAAAATACCAAACATCATTTATGAATATTTCCCAAAAAATAAAACACTTATCAACTTTTTAATTAAAGGGGAGGGGGAGATTGCCTTTTTCAAATTAATTAAGCAACTTCTAATTAACGAATTAAAAGATGAGGAAAAAGAAACTAAAGATTATAAAATCATAGAAGGAGAAACCTTCCCAACGCTTGATGAGTTACCTCTTATTGATCTTAGTCTTTTAAAAAGATATAAGGAAAAATTAAAGGGTAAGCGATTAAATATAGACTTTGGACGAGGCTGTATGTTTCAGTGTAAGATCTGCATTCCTTCAACTGGAATGGAGTTACCTTTTCATAAAAATGTTCGATTTAAATCAATAAATAAGTGTATTGAAGAATTAAGAATCATAAGAGATACGAAATGGTTAGAAACTAATGCTATAGCAATTAGTGACCCTGTTTTCTTCCCAAGAAGAAGTCTCCGAAAGGAATTCTATAAAAAGTTTAGAGCGTTTATAAACAAGGAAGGGAAATATCCCTTTGCTATATCGATCTATGATAGAGTTGATATATGTTCAAAAGAAGACCTTATACATTATAAGGAATTCAGTATAACCCCCCAAATAGGTTTTGAGTCCGCTTCAATCCCTATGTTAAAAATTTTAAATAAAATTAATACCAAAAATGAGGAAAATATTAAAAATTATATAAAGAAATTGGAAGATCTCATCATATTCTCAAATGAAATCAATTCAAATATTCAATTGAATATAATCATAGGGCTTCCGGGTGAAACAAAGGAAATAATAGAAGAAAATCAAGCTTTTCTTTTAGAAAAGAGATTCAATGGAAAGTCTCTAAGTGAACGATATAAAATTATTATTGATATCCGATATTATAAAGCACTCCCTGGGGCTACACTCTATGATACGTGCGAAATTGAATTTGGGGGAAAAATACGCTACAAAGAGTGGTGGAAATTACCCCTTGCAGATCATCGTGTTTATAATAAGATCGTAGACCCAAGTAGCGAACTTAGCTTTCTAGATTCTCTACGATTGAACTATAAATGGGTAAAAGAATTTATAAAGTATCAGATAAATAACAAAACTCCTTTTTACGATAATGGGGATTTCAAAATTTTAAGAGAGGGATATTTTAAATTTACTTATATGTATAAAAATGAGGAAGCAAATTATTATTCGTTTATTCCCGAATTTTGGAAAGAAGGGTTTATTTATCCCTGATTTTTTGAAGTAATTTAAAGATTTGAAGTAATAAAGTATGGTATGCCTCCTGCTGGAGAAGGGAGTTCTTAATTAGGTAGAGGCTCTAAATGATTCTACAATATTTTTTCTATTTTTAACAGACGATAAAATTATATCTCAACCACCTTTTTGTTAATTGCTATTTATTTAATTCCCTTCTTAAAATTTTAAAAGTTAACTATTGGTATAATCTTGCACATTTAACACTAAACACTAAATTATAATAAATGTGGGGGGAGATCCCCAAACTATTTTCCCCCGAAGAGAACCAAAGATCAAAGATTTATTAAAATTAAAGGAAGGAGCGATAAATTTAATAGTATCGTTCCCATAATAATAAGATATTCTGTGGCGATGTAATTAGAAAGTAGAGTTCCTAACGGAAGAAAGATGAAGGTTGAAAGATGTCTAAAGGAAGCAATAAGATGAAAGTAGACAGATTTGCTTCCTTTCTTATAATTCATGATATAAACTGAAATATTCAGGTTAATGATTGTTCCTAAAGAGCACCCCAAAAAATATAATATAGTAAAAAAGGTAAAAGGAACAATAGGATATAACAAGTAAATAATTCCTAATATTGGGATTAAAATAATTATAACTTTTTTTGGTTTAGATTTTTCAATAAGAAAGCTCCCGATCGTGCTACTTGTGATACTTATGATGAAATAAAAGATTAAAATAAAATTAAAAAGATTAAAATTATTATGGCCAAATTTGTTTAACAAGTATGGAAAAAAAGGAAAAGCGAAAATAACATCACTAAATGCAAGAAATACAAAAATACAGAGCAGAATTAAGGTGAACTTAGAATTCGAAGGAGAATTCAATCCAATATAGTCAGCATCTTTAACACCTTCAATATCTTGAGTTTTTAATTGATTACTTTCTGTAATAAATGGTAAAATACTCAACAGAGGCATAAAAAAAAGAGAACTACAAATAATTAAAGTTTTCCAAGATCCTATTGAATAGATATCATTAATTAGAAAAAAAAACAGGATAAAAGGAAAAAACTTTCCTAACGCTTCACCAACAAATATAAAAAAAAAGTTTTTCTTTTTAATTTCATTAGTGGGTGAAATGTCAATAACTAATGATTTTGTAGAAACATCCAGCATCGTACTTGAGATATAGACTAGAAATAGGAGAAGTCCAAAAACAAAAACATTGGTAAAATTAAGCCCCATGAAGAAGTAGATAATAGCTAAAGAATATCCTGAAAATATGATATAATATTTCCGTTGATAACCATTAATTTTATATTTGTCTGTTATTGAAGCAAACACAGGACGCAGTAATAAAACAGAATATGCTAGAAATTGTATAAATGCAAGAACAATTCGATTGATATCTAATACGTCAAAAAAAAGAATTGGAAAATAGTTGTTAAGGATAACAAAAATAGACGAATATGCTAAATAAATAAATATATATGAGACGTAGTTTACATTAAAATAGGTTTTAGATGCAAGTTTTTTTGATTTAAACATGATTTATTTTATGGTTGGATAATAATTATTTAAAGAAAACAAAAAGCATATTAGATGCGGTGTAATGGTCCCTCAAATTGGTCTTAAGGATTATGAAATTAGGTATAAAAGTCATTTTTTTTTTAGATTTTGTATTAATTTGTAGACTTTAAATACAAGAATCTTAACCTTATCATGCAATGTTCTATTTCTTGGGACCGAAAAAAATAGTTCATTCTTCAGGAGGGGTACTAGAAGATATAATCAAGGGTTTAGAGAATTGGTGTATTGCGTTTAATGAATTTTTTATAATTTTTTCCAAATATCTCAAATTTATATTTGTTTTTATAATTTTCTTTATAGGAATATTAACATTATTGAGATTGAGAGGGGTATATCGTCAATCAAGATTAGTAGGGACTGATAAACAAGAAGATACATTTACGAAAACTAGGTTAGTTCTTGGTTCGGTTTATATCTTTCTGGCTTTCGGGATCTTGTTTAATTATTTAACCTTTTTCTTTATCTGGACTTTGGAACCTCTACCTGATCGATTAATTTATAATTTCATTGATTTTATTGGAATAGATCCTTTATATATGAACGGAATAATTGATATTTCTACTTCTCAATATCCTCATGAAAAGACTATTTATTATTGCTTTTCATTTGCATCATTGATGTCGGTTTTAAGTATATTACTATGTTTATGGTATCTAATAAATAATAATCGACTTATCAATAATCCTATGAGAGTTATTGGGGGTTTAATTTCAGGTATTATGGGAGGCATCCTGTTTGGTTTTACAACTTATCTTCCATTTTTTTTATGATAAGACGTATTATCCTCATAATCCAATATATCAATAAATTTTATGATTTCATCATTTATTATTACTTCAAAAACAAGTACTAAGTATAGAACGAAACATTTATATAATCTATCTATATATATATTATTTGCATCAGAGATTATATTCGATTTTCAGTCACGTGAAATTTTGAGTAATTAAAACAAATTTCTAATCGCTATACGGGTTATATTTC
>Ga0209977_10000725_pt1 | contig 13471 bp, 12 predicted proteins | sample SumtaG_2_FD_183113 | JGI IMG/M metagenome (GOLD analysis project Ga0209977, IMG submission 183113) | Deep subsurface microbial communities from Indian Ocean to uncover new lineages of life (NeLLi) - Sumatra_00607 metaG (SPAdes) (version 2) | ecosystem: Environmental > Aquatic > Marine > Oceanic... | reverse complement strand
TTTTAGCGATAAGCATTAATGGTAACTTGGATGGTCAATTTGAACATTCTGAAATGGAAGAAACATACAAATTGGTTGATTTATTTCTTAGTCTGCTACTAATTAGCAAGGTTGATGGTTATTTTGAAGTCTATTCCACCCGTGAAACTGAATTTTACTATACTAACTATAATTTGCAAAAAGATACTTTTAGTGAAAATCATGGATTTTCAAGTTATTCAAGAAAAATGTTTGAATTGAGACAGCAAACACCCTCAAGAAGTCAATTTCAATCAATTAGAACGCATATCGATCCGTTACATATAGAATTGGTACTAACACGTTTTAAAACCTTTTCCAACATGGATATTATACAACATTCTTTGAAATTATTAATTGATTCTTACACTCACCTCATAAGATTGGAATTTGATCAGTCTTTTATTCTCAGTTGGGTGTTGATTGAACAATATTTAAACTATGAGTGGGATTTGCATTTAGATCAAAGGAAAATCTCAAAAAATGAAAAGAAGAAGTACACGGCAAACAAGAAAATAAACCGTCTTTTTCAGTTAGGAATTTTAAGAGAAGCTGATAATCGTGAACTTTCACGTTTAAGGCACACTAGAAATGATTTCATGCATGAAATTAGATTAGTCCAAGGAAATGATGCGAATAAAGCATTTAAATTGGCTTTAAGGTTTGTTAAGAAACGTATAGATGATTATTGTGAAAGCTTATTTCAAGAATTTTTAGGTCATAAATTAGTCAATGAAGAAGATTTGAGGTAAAGAAGCAGGATAATCTAAATAAAGTATATTATCTGCAATTAGTCTTGCGTAATCTAACCGAGTCTTGTTAAGATTATCTTTAAAGCACAGATAGAGAGCAGAAGGAAGAAACTTAATGAATTTCAAAGGAATTTTCATTGAAATCAAACGCTGAATTTACCTTTCTATATATGATTCAATAATGGTATAAACTTTATACTTATTTTGTGCGATATAACCGTTTCACGATGTTTTGTCATATTCATTATATCCAGATTATACCCCAAAATAATACTTTAAATAATTTAAAACATAATTTTTAAATAATAGAAATCTAAAATATTTGAACTACTAAATAACTATGAGTGAATTAGATTTAATTTTTAAATTAGAAGATGGTTTTCCCGAAATATCGACAGGATTTTTAAATAAAAGAAATAACGCTCTTATTACAGGTCATAAGAATGGCCTGATTATCATATGGAAAGATTTACCTGAAAAGAGTAACTATGAAATTTTATGTAAAATAAACGGAGAAGTAAGTTCAATAACACTATTTGATGATGATAGTATTATTATTAGTTCTATTGAAGGAGAATTATTAATTTTCAATATTGATGAAAGGTGCTCAGTATTCTTAGCATCAGCAACTTTTAGTAAGTATGATAGAATATGGAGAGTACTAAAATTATCAGAAAACTGCTTTTTAACTAGTGGTACCTATGGTAAATTAAACATTTGGAATAAATCTGCTGAAAAATGGATTGTCGAAAATATTTATCCTTATCGGGATACTAGTTTTGGTTTATCAAAATTAGATGAAGAAAATTTTGCTTCAGGAGACTATAAAGGTAGGTTATTAATATGGAAAATGAATAATGATAAACCTGAAATTTTACAAGAAGTATACTTAGGGTACAATATAAAGCAAGTAATATGGAAGGATGATGATTGCGTTGTTACTATAGGAAGAAATGGGACCTTTTCATATCTTGAGCGAGATGAAATTAGTAGTAAATTTAAAATTACTAAAGAGTTTACAGTTATGTATGATCTAGGAGCTGACATCACTTTTTCTACAGAAAAAGAACATGTTTTAGTAGCTACTGAATCTCAAGTAATTCTTTATGATATCAAGTTAGATTTAATAAAACAAATAGAAGTAACAGCATGTATTAATTTATTCTCAATTGATGATGGGATTTTAATATTAACAAAAAATACTTTGGAATACATCGATCTCTCCCGAATAGAGATAGAAATTGAAAAAGTTGAATTTAAGTATAAAAAAGTAAGTTTAATTGGAGATACAGGTGTTGGTAAATCTACATTATGCAATATTCTAACAGGAAGTAAAGAATCTCGAATATATTCTACAATCGGGAAAAAGACTTGGAATTGGGAACTTAGTGCAGAAAAAGGAATTCCACGAAATATTTTCCTTCAAGATTTAGGAGGTCAAAAAACTGCATTGTCAACTTCTTTACATTATACTCTAGATTCTGATATAATTTTAGTTTTGTTCAAACAAACTGATGAAGAAACATTCAATAGCTCAATTGAGCTTATTAAACATCTCAATGAATTAAACAAAGAATTAGAATTATATCTGATCCAAACTCACTCAGATCAACCTAATAATGATGTTGAATTTAAAAATATGGGTGAAATACTAAAAAAGTATTCCGTTAATAATTTCACTATATATAGTTGCGATAATATTGATTCAGTTAAAATAATTGAGGAAACTCTGCTTAAAATTATGTCATGGGACGATTCTAAGATAGTAGTTCGATCCAAAGTTGTTAATGGTATTATCAGTGTTATTCAAGAACTTAAGAGCAATGAAAATATAAGTAGTATAAGTTTGGATGAATTTAAAGAAATTTTGCACCAAAGTATAGAAATAACAGAACCACATTTAAGATACATTTTAAAAAATTTAAATGATCAAGGTATAATTGAATATTTCCCAAATATTTTAGATACAATAATATTTAATGAAGAAGATTATGAAAATCTCAAAATGAGAATCCCTCGTTGGATCAAAACTAAGAAAGGAATATACTCCTTTAGTCAACTAATCAATGATTTAGCTAATAATGAAGAATTAAAGATTAAATATATTGAAATAATCGATCAAATCTATCAATCTTTTGAGTATAACCTCCAAATTAGAAATAAAAGAATTTTTCCCTCTTCTTTATACCTTAAAAAAGAACACATTAAAATAAATAATGAATACAAACCAAATGAAAAATATTTGATTCAATGGACCATAGATTCTCAAAATTTTCCTTATTTAGAATTCATAAGATACTTAAAAGAGTCTAATTATTATTGTGTAGATATATCTTTAAATACTGGATTATTTTCATTACCAAATAAAAGTCTATATTTCTATTATAAATATAATATAGTAGAAGATGAGAATTCATTTTTAGAAGATAAAGCAAGAATAAATTTTCAAATTTCTTTTAATGGTCGAGTAGCAAATTTATTTCCAAAACTAATAAGAAATATAGATAGAATCTTAAATTTTATATTTAAAAATAAAGTAAAAATGCATGAAAATTTTTTTTTTTCAAAGCGAGAAGAAGGGGAAGCAAAAAGAAAGGTAAATCCTATAATTAAAACTAATAATAGAGTTAATAATAATAATAAGACTACTGATCAGAATTCAGAGATTAATAATGGGAATTCAAACTCAATTTCACTATTGGATGTCTTAGAAAAATCATCTCATATAGATTTGGAGGATAATATAGATTTAGAAGAAAATATTATGATTCCTTCTGTCTTTATTTCTTATTCCCATGATAATGATGAGCACAAAAAATGGGTTGAAGACTTCTCTAGCAAATTAATAAAAGAAGCAGGAATAAATGCTTTTTTGGATAAATGGGATTTAAATTTCGGGGATTTGATGTCGAAATTTATGGAACAAATCCAAATAGTTGATCGTATTATAATTGTATGTTCTCCAATATATAAAAGCAAGGCAGATGAACAGGATGGATCTGGAGTTGATTATGAAAAGAGATTAATTGTAGACGAAATAGCTAAAGGAAATTCTAGTAAGATTATACCTCTTACACCATTTAACCGTATAGAGGCGACTCCTCGTTTTTTATCAGATATGTATATCGCCATCTTTGATGAGGAAAGTTATAAAGACACCTTCCAACAAATTGTGTTAAATATTTACGGAAAACCAAGATTCAATAAACCCTTAATTGGAAAGAGACCAGAATATGTGTAACACTCTGTTTTTGAAAATATTTTCATTTGATTTAATCGGTTATTTCACGAAATAAATTATGAGCTTTGATAAAGAAAGTAATTTTATTTAAATATTCTTTGGCGACTTCCCCTAGATCTTCTACATTATTCTGAATCTCTTCCAAGTGATATTCAAAAATAGTAAAAAAATCATCAGGACATTTTTAATTCGTTCTAATTTATCCTTAATATCTTTTAAGGCATTAATAACCTGTGACATCCTATCAATTGCTCCATAATTTTCTGGAATTTCAGTTATAAATCGAAGTGATAATACATCTTCTGGTTTTGATATATAAAAGATAAATTATTTTATATAAAGACTAACTATTATCTATAAAAGATAATTTCATTATCTATCATGGATTATAACGGTAAAGGAATTTACACATCTCGAGCATCAGCAACACCCAAATATTATATAAAGTAATAGAATAGATTTGAAAAATCTTCCTCTTCCAATGATTTAACATTTTCATTTTTTCAACTGAAAATAACAGAATCTGCAACCTAACTCTATTACAATTTAGATCGTATTTTGTCTTCTATTAACCTTATAATTTCAGAAAGAAAATAAGATAAAACGGCATTTAAATTTTTAGGACAAGGAATTTATAACTCTTTACTTGAAATCAAAATTTCACATAATTAGATTTGAGTCCAATTTAATATTATTAAATTCTTCACCCCTAATTAAAAAATTTTAAACCAGGTTAAAGATTTCAAAAAATTTTAAAAAAATTTAATTTATCAGAAAAATTGAAATCTTTGAGGAAATTCAATATCTAATAACTAAAGAATTGATAATATAATTTATTATGTAAGATATTTCATGAAATTTAACTTTCGAGATTTTGTCTAAATATAAGTAGAAATAAAAATCTAATTTTATTTAAAATTAACAAGATAATAAATACATTAAAATAATTGAATAGTTATAAGATTGCTATTACATAAACGGGATAGAGATAATAGAAAGTGAATTATTATGCATTCATCTGGATTTGAATTTAATAAAGAAAAAATGTTTTTGCATTTCAATGGGTTAATGTTTGAGTTTAATGAAAAATTTAAAGGAACAAAAACAACCAAAGAAAAGCAGCAAAATTATGAATTATTTCAACTATTTCATGATGAATTTTTATTTAGATCGTATTATGCATATTCCCTATTAAAAAGAATGAGATTATTAAAAGAAAAAGCTTTAAAGACTCAATTTGAAGGCTTAAAACCACAGCTTAATATATCTGATGAAAGAGAAATATTATATTCTTCATTTATGACCCGTGAATACATTTATTTTGTTATGCCCTTTCTTAACACTTTATTTATTTTGCAAGATAGGATAATGCTGCTGATTAAACAATACCAGAATATTAAGTTTACAAAACCAGTTCAAAAACCTAATGAAACTAATAAGCATTTTAAAGGGAAGTTAAGAAGATTTAGAGATTCAATACAAAAATTTCCTGGATATGGAAACAACGATTTCAAAATTCTTAATAAATTTTCAAAGCCAATACAAAAATTAGTTAAAGATTATTGGAATAACCACGCAAAAGATATACGGCAATATAGAAATTTAGATCAGCATCAATATCAATTGTATTATCACTCATTTTATAGACTAAAACCTAAAGAAGAGTTTGTCCTCTATTTGCCAGATAAAATTACTAGAGATATAAAATTATACGAAATTACATACAATAGAAAGATTGTTGCATTGGAATTGTTTGAGAGCGAATTTAGAGCATTTCACGATTTTGTTGAAAGTATGCTAAAGCAAATTAAAGTCGAACCCGTAGAAATTCAACCAGGGCTGTCTTTTTCACCATTAGAAGGTCTAGCAAAATATAAACTTGGAACCCTACTCTCGACGCTGGTTATTGGAAATGAAGCAATAACTTTTAGAATAAGTAATATCAATGATCCTAATTCTGAGGCTAAACGACTTGATCCCCCAAAATCTATTCCAAACAACATTACTTCGTTTAAATGGGAATTCAAATAAATTGTTAAATTAAAAGTAATAAATTAATTCTTTTTGATATAAGTATTACTCAGCTATGCATTTTCTTTTTATGACGGTTTAAACTGCTCGTAATATAAAACCTTTATCCTTTAAACATCCTAACACTATATTACAATCAGCACATAAAAAACCTCTTACTTCCTCTGTTTGATGATTATGATCTATTCTTGGCTTATCAGTTCGTGGAACTTTATCTTTCTTTATTTCTTTCAGATAATCAAAATCAATACCACATATTGCACATCTATAGTCCTGTTCTTCTAATATATTTTCATATTCCGCTTCTGTTAATTTATATTTCTTTAATATATAAAAATGCCAACTAGACATTCTGTTTTGGCATTTAACCATCGACTTGATATAATATAATTAAATAGAAAAAAAAAATTATGAGAATAAAAGATTGGTGAGGAATGTGAAAAGTAAATCAAGCATAATTTCTTGTCTAAAACAAAATCAAATTTAACCTTTTTTTTATCCAATTAAAATCATTTTTATATTTTTTGTCCCAATAATGACCTTTCTGAAGGAGTATCTCATTTGCTAAACCAGAAATCGATTTTTTAACGATCTTTTTCCTATTTCTCAAAAATTTCTCTGTCAGTTGCGGGATATCATCTAAATCCATCGAATTATTAACTAAAGATTTTTTTGGAGATTGATTTAGGTTATATCTGAATAAATCATTATATCTCTCCCTCCAAAAACTAAGATTTTTACTCACAAACCATAAATCTTTATCTAAGGGATAGTATTTCCATTGAAAATATTGGCAAATAACATAGATATGACTTTTTTCAATTATTTCAGAAAAATGGAACATATTAAGGAAATCCTTAATGCTTATTAACTTTGGTTGATAAAACGAGTTCCATGTAGTAAGACCAAGAGCAGTTACAAATCTCTTTTTAGAAATCTCACTCTCATCTTTTAGCATGGGGTAAAATTTCTGGGTAACTAAAAAATATATTTCTGTCCAAGTCTTCATAGCATATTCATTCTTAGAAAACAATTTTCTCTTGCTTATCTCCTCTTGGATAAAACTCATTCGTTCTCTTGAACTAGTCGGGATTGATTCTTCGGTTCTTGGTGTGATCATTTTTCTAATTTCTTCTCCCAATTTAGTTAGCATGTAATTAGTAGTTCCATCGAGTTTACATACAATTCCTAAATCAACTAAGGCATTTATGGCAGGATAAAAGGATTGTTCTGCATATATACGCGCTTTACCTTTGGTTATTCTTAATTTTAGCTCCCAAGAAGGAATTGGTCTCCCAAAGTCAAGTTCGGGATCAAGCATTTCAAGGATTTGAATCTGTCTAGATTTTAACTTATCTATTATATTTTCAATTTTTTCAGTCAAAAAAATTACCTCACCACTATTTGACATGCAAAACTCATTATTCTTGCTATACTAGCCATGTAATTTGAATAATCTATGTCAGAACTCTTAAATATCCAATCTGGTCGTAAATTATTACATTCAAAACGTAAATTACCTAATAATCTCTCAAGATTTTCAAACGCTAGACCTATTTTATTAGGCGGAATAAATTTCTCTTTAATCTTGTTGAAGCTTTTCTTGATTAGATTTAAATTGTTATCCCATCTTTCATCACATTGAATCTCAAATTCATTATGTTCAATTACTAGACCAACTATTCCAGCCACACCAGAGATACCTGCACCCATTAATGCTCCCTTAGCAATCCCTTCTAAAACCTCACCTAAATCCTTACCCTCTTTAGATAATCCGCCTAGTACACCCCCAATGATTGCTCCTAATCCCGTCATGGCTGGAACGGGGTTTGACTTTGAGATAGGAGAATGATGTGGAGTTCCCCAGTCAGCTATGTAATGGAAAGCCCATCCCAAGTAGTGTGTCCAGGAAGGATCATCATTCAGTCTTGATTCATAAGCACTCCAAACACACCGAATAGCTAAAGCTTTTGCTCTGACAGTGTGATTGATTAACCATTCTACCGGTATAGTCAAGGCATCTATAATATTTTCCATAATCCTTTGTTTATTAGTTTCATCAGGTTCTATTGATGCTTGGATTAATTTAGAAATTTGGTCTTGATTAAACTTAACAAGACCAGAAGTAGCTACCAATTTTGCTAACTCTTGATGACATTTATTTTTCATATTTATACATCTATTTTTTTTTTGTTACTCTATTAATATTATTCTATTCTAGATATAAAAAGAATTATGGTATGAAGTGTTACTAAAGCATAGTATGAATCATTACTTATCCATCGTATGATTTCCTACGAAAATTGTTTAAATTAATAAGTCACTATCTTTTAATTAATAAAATAAGAATTTTACTTGATAGTATGAAAAGAGAAGATAATCTCGAAGAAGAATTAGTCAATAATCTAATAGAAGGAACAGTTAAGATGCTGTTCGATAATCTAATAAAGTACGGAGTTAAAAAAATTAGACAGAAGGCTCCTGAATGGAAAGAAACGTTCCAGAATTGGAAAAATAAGTGAAATGATTAGAATTAAAGTATATATTGTTTCTTTAAATTCTACTCAAAAAAAGAATAATCAGAGGGAGATTGATAAGAAAATAGTAAATTAATTTTATGGAAAATTATTCCCTTCACCAAAGCTTATAATTAATTTCGTGAAATAACCGTTATTCTAGGTGTTCCTAGAAACAGGAAATTAAAGCCAAAACAATCAGAGCGCAAAAAATACTTTTTAATTTTATGTACAAACAATCAGAGAGCAATTTCTTTAGCGGGTTATCAAATTGAAAAAATAGGAGTGCAAATGAGAGAGGGTATTGCGGACATGAACACTTTTATTTATTTAAATAACCATCGAGGTAATTGAATATACAATCTTTAATCCTTAGAAAAGAATGATCGTATACTTTTGCTTTTTCAATTATTTTTAATAAATTCTCTTTTGAATTAATTTGTTTAATATTGAAGAAATTATGCTTGTAATCGAAAATGATACTCAAGCATTATTCGAAAAACTCAATCAATTAGGTATTAAGGATTATATTGATATTAATCGACCAAATGCATGCAAAAAAGAACATATCTAAATTATTAAATTAGAATTTCAATCTCCTTTTTTTCTTAATCGAAGCTTCAATCGCTTTTTTTTCGATAGGATCTAACCCTTCCGAAAGAATGGCTTCTGCAACCTCTAATCCCCTCTCATTTAGAAAAACTCTATGTCGTGAGCCTTGATTATTAAGATTATTTACATATTCCCTTCCAATATACTGTTTTTTCGTTAAGAAAGAAAGCACTTGAGAAATTTCGCTCTTGGATTTATTAAATTTTTTAATGATGTCCTCAGTAAGTATCTCTCCCTGACGATAACGCTGTTGTCTTAAGAACAACAATATCCTTGAGCTCAGTTGGGGGTAGAACTTCTTCATCTCCTCGTTTGTTAGCACACTATTTATCGGTTTAAAAGCTTTTAAACTCCATTTTTTTTCAATGAATAGTTAAACAGAAAAGATATATAATAGATTTAATAAATTAGGTTAATTTTAAAATATTTTATCATAAAAAGAAAGCTATATCTGGTCCGTATGGATACTTTTTTTGCCTTTCACATTCTACTAAATACATAAATTTCGTACAGTCTAAAATTGCTTCTTCTATGTCTTCAATAGAAAACTGAAAATTGATGGTAGAGATTTACAGAAATTTAATGATTTCATTAATAACCTCTAAAAAAAACAAAATGATAAATCATAACCCATATGAAAAGAATTAAATTCATTTTTCTGTATTATGGGCTCTTTAAATTGATGAAGTTAAACCAAGTAATGTATTTCTATCTTGGTGAAAAAAATGAAGAGTGGTTTTTACTACGTCGATTGCAATAAGTGTAATAAGATTCAAAGTTTAGAAAAGCTTAAGGAAGATGACCCATTCCATGATGATGTTGATAATGATGGATTAAAGTTTCTTTCCTGCACTTGTGGTAATATCGACATAAGGATTATTATCTCTAAAATAGTTTTAAAAAACTATTAAATTCCTTTTTTTTTTATTCAAGATAGATTTACTCTTCTAAAAGAAAATCTAATAGAGAAAGAATTTTTGAATTAATGCCGGATAAATTTTATTCTCAAAAATCTATTCTTGAAAATTTTAATTAATAATACCTTCAAGAAATACTTGATTGTCCTAAAAATGTTTTTAAACTACACTGAAATAGCGAGAGTCTGTTTTCCATTACACTCGAAAGTTAAGTTTAGTAAAATCTTAACCAGTTTAATACAATTTAAACTTCATAAATCAATGTTTTCAAAGAATAAATATAAATACTTGACTATAATACTAATTCTATAAGACTGCGCGATATAGCAATCTTAAAAATCAGTATGCGCGATAATGCTACTGATAAAAACCAAAAGGTTGGAAAAAAATGAATAATTTAGATAATGACAAAAATAATATGGAACAACTTGCAAAAATCAGAGACGCATACACTAGCCTCGTAGATTATTTAAAAGAACTTTTGTTCAAAGAACGCATCCTAGATTCTCCCTCGTACGCAGAACTCTCAAGAAAACTTGGTTTTAAATACAATTGGATCAAGGAAAAAAAGTATTCAATGAATCAAGGACATTTCCCTAAAAAAGAAACCTTTGACGATTTATATAACCGATTATCAGAACGATATATGGACCAACTAAGCAAATCATGGAAAGAAATCAAGATCAGGTTTAACGCTCTCTACACTTTTAGCTTCTCTACTGATATGCAATCACTATCGGATTTAAATTCTAATCAAAAGTCTATTAAAAGGGAATTTTTTAATAATATAAAAGAAATTATCAAACTTTATTTCCCGAACGCTAGAATTTTTGACACGGACATCTCAAGGCTATTCTTTATAAGAGCTAGAGCATTGAAAGATTCTCATTTAAAGGGTGATTTTAAATTTAGAATGCTTGAACTATCTACACTTTTCAGTTTTATATTTAAGATACGGTTTCTAACGAAAGAACAATTTATCAACAAAATTAGGGATATTGAGTTTGTCGATGAAATTATTCTGCAGAATATTAAAACTGACATTGAAAATTTCATTGAAGAATTCATATTTGCTAATCCGTTTGACATTAAATATATCGGTGACAAATTCAACTCAGGAACGAAACATTTGAAACCAGAATATGACTTAACTTTGAACATATGGATGGAATTATCTATAGCAAAAAAAGAACCGATTCTCATAAAGCATGGACGTAAAATGTTAAAATATGAGACATTTGGACGAATAAACAGGTTCGGAGAAAAAGAAAAAGGGAATGTGTATTCTTGGGTAGGTCTAATGAAAATGCTTAAAGAATTAATTAAATTTATTCCCAGTAGCTCATATTCACGAATTTTTGAACAGGTTTGGAGATACATAGAACTACGCTGTTTATATCCTGCTTTACCCCGAGTTTATCATCCAAGTTGGTATACCCTAAGTACTGTAAAATTTCATGTAATCATACTCATCATTCGGGATTTAGGACTTGACATTTTGAACTTAAGACCTATCGAACCAGAATCATTTAAAAACACTCATAAGATGGATTCACTTACTTATATTAGGCATCACATCTATATAAACGATAAAATGTCCATCGATGTCAACAGATTAGCTCTCGTCATGCACAAACATCATAATAACCTTGAAGGAAAAATTAACTTAGTTCTTGATTTAATTCAAAGAAGAATAGATCTAACTTTTGATTGTCCTCAATACTATAAGAATAACCTAAGAGACTGGAGAAAAAAATGGCAAAAATATCTGGAGAGACGATGCTTTTTAGTTCAAAACGGAATTGTAAACTTTATCAGAAAAAATTTTACTGACGATGACGGAAATAATTACATATTTGAAAGATTCTTCAACAATGTTCCCAAAGACAATATTGAACAAGAAATTAGAATCGTGATGCAAAAGTGGATCGAGAAAAATCGACCAGCGCCCATCTTAAACTTTCACATCATCAAAAGACTTTTCTGCGGTACTCCAAATTTAGTAACAAGTGGATTTATTCAATATAAATCCTAATTTTTTTTTTTACCATTATTTAAATATTCTTTTTTCCATACCTTTATCATACCTATGAAAGACGAACGAAAAATCATCATCCGAAATGAACGGCTCAAAAAAATTAGAAACAACCTAAGACAGATCTTAATTCGAGCTGTTTGGGACGAGATCGAAATTTTAAGCTATTACGCTAGTTTATACGCACCGCCCCTTGACCTACCACCCGAAGAAGAAGTAGAACTATATTATTTAGAAGGAACAAAGCACAAACTCTTTAGTCTTATGAGTAGATCTATTTGTGAGTGCGCTCGTTGTTTAAATCAAGAGAATGATATGGTATATATCGATATTCACGATGAGTGGTATTGCACTGAATGTCATGAAAACGATCGCATCTGGTACCCCGCACATGGAAGTGCAGAAAGTAGATGGCAAAATGATTATATTAATATGTACTATGAACAAAAAGAAAAATTTGAAAAGAAGTACCTAAATAAAGGAGAAAAGAATTCTAAGAATTAGCTCTGCCAATTCGCCCAAAAAATGCTCTAGATTAAACCCTGCGCCCCCTATGGCCGCCTTTTCGCCTACAATGGTCGTGGGACTTCGGGGTTACTTCTTCGATTCGACCTACGCGCAGACCAGAACGAGCAAGGGCGCGTATGCATGCTTGAGCTCCAGGTCCGGGAGTTTGGCTTTTATTCCCCCCCGGCGCTCTTACTTTAATGTGAACGCCCAAAACGCCTTTATCTCTAAGATCGTTAGCCACACGGAACCCGCACTGCATCGCTGCGTATGGATTCGATTCGTCTCGGTCAGCTTTAACCACCATACCGCCGCTACATTTTGCGAACGTTTCACCCCCGCTAAGGTCGGTAGCTGTAACAATGGTATTGTTGTAGCTGCTAAAGATATGAACGATTGCCCACTTCATTTGATCTTTTTTACTCATATTAATTATCTCATTAACTCTTTTCTTTAACTGTTGTTAGAGGGCTACTGGGAGCGTAACCAATGAAATCTTCTTCTTCTCTTTTTACTATGTAAGAAGGGGCGTCTATTTTCTTGCCTAGTACTTGAATGTGGCCGTGAACAATAAATTGTCTTGCTTGATAGATTGATTTCGCAAACCCTTTCTCAAAGACCATAGTTTGTAGTCGTCTTTTTAATAAGTCTTCTACAGTGAGCGATAACACATCTTCGAATCTTGCTTCTGGACCTACTACGCCGAGTCTAATTAACTTCTTACTTAGCGTATCTTGAACTTCTGCTGCTCTTTCTGTTGATAATGTTCTTGATTGTCGTGCTATACGTCTCCAATTACCCAGCATGGTACGCATTTTCCAGAACTCTCGTTTATTTCTAAG
>Ga0209977_10000724_pt1 | contig 13477 bp, 15 predicted proteins | sample SumtaG_2_FD_183113 | JGI IMG/M metagenome (GOLD analysis project Ga0209977, IMG submission 183113) | Deep subsurface microbial communities from Indian Ocean to uncover new lineages of life (NeLLi) - Sumatra_00607 metaG (SPAdes) (version 2) | ecosystem: Environmental > Aquatic > Marine > Oceanic... | reverse complement strand
AAACAGATCAAAAATTAATTTTTATTCTTTGATAATTATAGTTATTAATCAATTAAAATTTTTGGATAAAAATTATGGTGTTGTTATAATTTTTACGCACTTTCTCTCCTTCATAAGTTTAAATCCAGTTTTTAGCAATTCTTCTAAAGGTATGACTTTAGTTATTAATTTATTAACTTCTATAATTCTGTTAGCTATTAACTCAATCGCGTCTAGAAAATCTTCTGCATAACCAATATACGATCCCATTATTTTCCGCTGGTATCTTACGATGTCATTTGGTTTTATTTTTGCTTCAGCTTGATAATCTTGTCCAAAACAAATTAACCGGGCACCAGGGGCCCAAATTTTAGTAGCCATTTCAAAAGTTTCGGAAATCCCAACAGCATCAATGATAACATCAGCGCCTTCGTTGTTAGTTACCCTCATAATCTCACTTTTAACATCTTGAGATTCGGGATTAATTAAAAAGTCGGCACCAAGTTCTAAAGCCTTTTGACCTCGCCACTTGTCTATTTCTATACAGATCAATCTTTTTATTGGATGCATTACGATTACAGATTCAATTATTAAACCCATTGGCCCCGCGCCTATTATGACTACATTATCTGATTCTTTAACATCTGCAATGTTATGGCAGTGAACAGCGCAAGAAAGAGGTTCTATTAAAGCAGCAGCGGTAAAATCGATGTTATTAGGTAGTTTAAATAGAGTATTTCTTGGTAACACACAGAATTTTGCAAACCCTCCATGTTGAAAGATTCCGAAGGTTGTTCCCAAAGCCATATATTCACAGAGATTTGTTAAGCCTCTTCTACAATTGATGCAATACCCACACTTTTCATTTGGATCAACAACAACTTTATCACCAACTTTTAAATCCTTTACACCCTCACCAATTTCTTTAATTATCCCTACGAATTCGTGCCCTAAAATTGTTTTATCATTAGCAGGATGCCCTCCCTCCATTATTTTTAAATCGGTACCACAAATTCCACAGGCTTTTATCTCCACTAAAACTTGATCGCTTTTTGTAATTTGAGGAATGTCAACTTCCTCTAATTTAATTTCACCACCTATTTTATTACCTTTGTGAAATACTGCTGCTAACATTTTTTCCATGTTAAGATCCTCAATTGTTCTATAGGTTATTTATTACGATTAAATATAATTAACTACATTCTCATTGCTAAATAATTTTCTTTCTTTAATGAATTAAATTAATTAAGAAAATTTTATAATTAAAAAAATATTAAAAATAAGAGTTATGAGTTAAAATTTCGCTCCACAATAAGCACAATATACTGCGTTTCCTTCACGCTTCATTGGAGTCCCACAATTAGCACAATATTTACCCTTTTCTTCAGAAGGTGCTTGATTAGAAGATGCAATTTCAATGTGTTTAGCCTCACCCGTTTTAGTTGAAAATTTTCCCCTCAATTCTCCCCTCGCTTTCAAATCTAATACAATTGCTCGAGCATCCTTAAGAGTGATACCCGTATTATTAGCAATCATTTCAATTGAAATGGTAGGATTTTGCTCAAATTCTTGCTTCACGATATTTCTTAACTTACTTCTATTTGTTAGTTTGTAAATTTGGCTTGAAATTATTGATAGCCCGACAATGATCCAGAAAAAACCAAAGAACCACCACCATTTCGTCATCTCGTTAAAAAAAATATTAAATCCCCACCAGAGGAAAATACCCGCGATAATCAGAGCACATATACTAAAACCTTCCTGGTATTCATTTCTTTCGTAATGCATTTTTATTCAATTTTGTTTCAATTTTGTTTTGATTTTTGAATAACCAGTTGTTGAAAGATATATATGAGTTAAAGAGACCAATATTTATAGTATTCTTTGGTATCAAAAAAAACCTAAAAGAGTTATTTTTTATAAGTTAGATTTAGTCAAATATTGAGGAATAGTTAAGAAGGAGCAACCGCATTGTTAATTGTTTTAAACACCTTTTCCACTTCCACTTGGTCTTCAGTTAAAAGAATAACAAGATGTTCAAGTATTTTTATTGACAAAATATAGTAATTATCAGAATGAATTATATTAAAATCTGGACTATGTAAACCGATGCTTTCGGCCGTTTCTTCTGCCAACTCGTAAAGCTGAGAGATATTCAAAGATATAGAGGCCTTGTTAAACTCCTCCTCATTAATATATGACTTTTTTATGACCCCATTTTCTGATGAGATTAAAATAAAATAGACTGCAGGTCCTAAATCATTTATTAAATTGTTTAATATGGCGTCCATATCTATTGTTAGCGTCATCTAATTAATTTATAAATTTGAATTATAAATATGTTTGGGTCAAATTTTATGCGAGTACTGATTTCTCGTACACTTTTTTTTAATAGCCTATGATACACCGATTAAATTGAAAAATATTTTTCAACTACAGGTTCAAAACTGTGAAATTGGTAAACCTCACCATTAAAGTCTTTCAAGCAGTCGCTGTAAAGGTCAAAGAATTCTTCTTTTAGTAGTTCCATATATCTTTCTATAGTTTCAGAATTATTTGTTTGTTCTACGAGGTATGCGAATATTATTCCCTCCTTAACAGTTATAAGAAACTTCTGATTCTCAAAATTAATAGCTTGAAGGCTTTCTCCTGAATTTTTACCGATAACTTCATTTGAAAACATTAATATAGCCGAGAGAAAACCCCCGATTTGAATATAGTTTTCTGAAAGTTTTGTTTTATCATTTCTAATTTTTGTAAATAGTGTATGACCGGTTGTATTAATTACAAAGAGAGCTGAAAGACCTTTAATACTAGGAATAGCTTTATTGCAGATTTGACTAATTTTTGAAATGGAGACATTCGAACAATACATTTTAACTAATAATCTCGAAAGCGAACAAAGGTTTTCGTAATTAACTAAGCTATCTTTCTCATTAATATAAAATATTGAGATTCTCTCGTTCCCAAGAGAGTAAAAATGAACATAAACCGTAAAAATTCCGAGAAGATCAATCATTTTCCCCTCTTTCTTATTTAAAATCTCTGGGCGATATAGTTTTATTAGATCCTTCATTAGAGAACGGCTTATCCCTTTATTAAACACAATATTACAACGATTTTTGGTCATTGAAACTAAGCCCATACCTAGCACTTGGATTGCCTTTGGCGCAGCCAATGATTCCTGATAAATATCCTCTAATACAATCATTTTTCTTAGTTTTTTTGTGGTAAAGATTTGTGGTAAAAATAAGGGGCGCTGATCATAATATTGTGTTCACTTTATTTAAATGTTTCTGATTTTTGGTGTAAAAAAAGCTTTCGGAGATAACAAATCTTAAAACGGTAAATTCATTACAAAATGTTGTAAAGCAAAGAGGTGCTCATTTTCATAACTTTGATAAGATAAAAAATTCCTTATAATTTTTCATAACAAATAAAACTTTTTACCCCCAAATAAAACATAATTTTGTTAACAAACTTGTGAATATTTAGTTAAAATTAGTTTGAATAATTTAGTGGGCCTGGCAGGATTTGAACCTGCGACTTTGGGTCAATGGAAAAATCCACCTGAGATCCCAGTCCGAAGCCGGGTACCCCTCGGATCGCGCGATAAATTATCACACAATTATCCAGACTAGATTACAGGCCCAATTTTTTCTAATTTAGAAAAATGATAGAAAAAATCGATTGTTTATTGTTATATTCTATTTCTAAAAAAATTATCCTTCCCATTAACGATTATTCTTACATGTTTTAATTATTATTTAATGAGAATTATGTGCGATATAATCCATGTAGGTGAAAAACAAACTTAATAGATTTCTTGCGTGCATAGCATCGGCTACTTTTCCCCTTATTTTGATTAACCCTCTCATAAACGCATCTGCTGCTTGCATTTTCCGCGTAATAACTTTTTTCACCACTGTTTTTGTAAGAAAGAAATGAATAACACTCAACCCCTCTGAGTTTTCCTCGTAAATCGAATTGCTATACGCAAAAGATCCACCGATTTTCTTAAGCCATATGTTATAATCCATGTCGTTAATGTATATATGGTAAATCATATCCTCGTATAATTGCAATTCTTCCTGAAATTCTTCGGTTTCGTTCGCGATCTTTATACCTATCCTAATGAATTTATCTATTGTAGATTTAAATGTGCTTTCTGACGATTCCAATGAGTTCAACATCATCAATATAGCATTCGAGTCAATCATTACTAATTTTTATCCCTCTATTACTTCATTTAACTTACAAAGATCGCAATTCTTCCTATTAATTTATGAAATTACTATTGATAGATCATTTATAGTTTTATATAATATTGCGATGATAAGAAGCAGAAAACGATTATTGAAAACCGTTTTTTTTCTTTAAATACTTTACAAATATTCGGAAGAGCTTTATATATCTTAACCCTTGAGAGAGAGACCCTTCAATATTAATTTTTCCTTTCATGAACGCATCTGTCCCGCTTACTTTATTTCTTAAAATTTGAATAATAATATCCTTATCAATGTTGATCTTAAAGAGCGCTTTCGGGTTAACACCCTTTTTATAAGTAAGTTTTCCGTCTGAAACTTCCAACCAATAATTAAAATTTGCGTCGACCACATTTGTTTGATAAATATCGTCAAAACCAACTAGTTCTTCATTAAGCTCTTCTGTATTGTTCATAATTTTTACTACAGCCTTAATGATTTTATCTAAAACATATTCAAATTTAGGACTATCTTTGTCCAGATTTCTCAAAATTGAATTAATTGGGTTTTGACCTGCCATAAGTTTACTGATAAATACTTCTTTAAAAAATCCTTATTCCTAATAGTAATAAAAAAACTACTATTTATTTTTTTTTCTTCAGAAAAGAGTCTTAAAAATAATAGTAAACGCAAGAATTTTATTGATCGAGTATAAGAGTCGTAAATGAAAAAATCATCAGCAATTCCAAAATAACTAATCTTTTTGGAACCTTAGATAAAATATTTCATTCATAGTCTTTGTTTCTACACTTTTAAATCCAATCGAAGTGCCTAACTTTAAATAATATTCTAAATCCTGTTCTTTATCCCATTTTGTAGCATATCCCGTTGAGATTTCTTTCTCCTCAATCTTAACTTCGAGGTAAAGACCATAAAATTCCTTATCAGAACTTCCTCGCTTTGGAATTTTAAAATCCCAAATGACAAATTGCCCTCCCTTTTTTGTAACTCGATAAATTTCCTGAAAGATTTTTTGATGAATTGAAGGGGGAATATACATTAATGTGAAAAAAGAGGTCGTAGTATCAAAAGTCTCGTTTAAAAACTGTAAATCCTTTGCATCCATAATGATCTTTAAATAATCTCCTGGAGCCGCCTCCTTTAGTTCAGATTCACGGCGATCAATAGCTACTACTTGTTCCCCTTTTAATTGACCTATTATTCCCTCTCCTCCGCCTCCAATATCTAAAATTCTTCCTGTTAATTCAAAATCCGTTAAATCGATCTTTTGCGTTTCAATGAATTTAATGTTCTCCTCTTCCATACAATGTTCAATCTTTTAAACTTTAATAATTTTATACGAAAACAACGATGTAAAAATGCCCTCCCTATTTAATTAGTGTCAGTTTTCAATAGGCAAATGGGTAGAACTTCTCAGTCTTTTAAACCCAATCGTCATAGATTATAATTATCATTCAAAAAACTTCTTCTCAAAAATTCATTTCTTTTCATAGGATAATAGCAAAGAGAGTAATTTAAATAAAATATTTAAATCTGGAATTACTTTTTTTGTTATAGTAATATAGATTCAATCTGTTTTCTATCAAATAAGCCCATATAGTGTAGTACGGTTAGCATTAGGGACTGTCACTCCTTCGACCCGGGTTCAACTCCCGGTGTGGGCGCCATATTTAAACCTCACAAAATCTATTTTTTGGGGTTTGCACTTTTTAATATCTTTGAAAAACTGATAAAAAATTTCAAATTTTTTTAATTCATTTTTAAAGATAAAATCATGAAATTTAAGCAAAAAGAAAAAGAATAGCAACAGAAGTAAATAAAAATTTCAAAAATAGACTTTCAAGTGATAATAAAAGTGTTAAAATTCTCACTTAGTATGATGTTCTTATTTTTGTCAATATAAAATCTATGTGAAGAAATGAAACTTTTTTATATAGTACTGCTTATACTTACTAGTATTTTACATTTATTTGTAATTTACGTCTTTTTGAAAATCAAAATCAATAACCAAAAAGTAAAATTGAAAAAGTAAATAAACCAAAAAGGTTGATTATAAAATGGTTGACGAAGCATTAGTAAAAGAAATGAAAGGTAAATTTGACGCCGGAGCGGCTGCCTCGGATGTAATGGATAGTTTAAAAGTTTTCGAATTATTCAAACAGATTGCCGTAGAAAATGAAGACCTAAAGGAAGAGCTCGAAGACATGGATATCACTATCCAGATGATTATAACCGATGAAGACAAGAAGTTTTGGCTCAAAGCAAAAGAGGGAACTTTAGACTTCGGCCAAGGTGATGTGGAAAATCCATCGTTTACGTTCTCAGCTACAAAAGAAGTAGGCTCTGGTATGTTATTCGGCGAAGTTGATGCCACTAGCGCTTACATGGCAGGCGATATTACCGTCGAAGGCAATCTACAAGATGCAATGGCCTTTCAAGAGATTATTGAGTTAGCCTTAGAGGCTTACGAAGATTTAGCTGAAGATTTATAAGAAGGCTATATTCTAACCTATGTAAAACCTTATAAGAAATTTCTTAAAACTTTTTTTTATTTTATTTATTTTATTAATTACAAAATCGTTCCTATTTAGCTTCTAGTCTAAAGATTTTGTCATTCTTTTTAACTTCTGTATCAACTAAAATTCCTACGGTTATTCTATCCTTTTTTGTTTTAATTAGGGGTGTTTCAGTTAGGTTTTTTTTTTGTTTAATTTGTATGGATTTAATTTTCTGGCGCAGAAAGGTATCTGTGTGGGTTCCAATTATAAATATTTCGTCATTTAAACGTAATTTACCTCTTGACAAGAGAATTTTAGCTGCTTTTTTATCGGGAAAATAAGAAAGAACTTTTCCGATTTCAATCTTTCTGAAGTCAGAAATATTTCCGTCAAGTTCTCGTTGAATTTCACTTCCTTTTGGTTGTCCAAAGTAGAATCCTGTTGAAAAACCTCTGCTATAAACATTACCTAATCGTTTGAGCCATTCCAGGACTTTATCATCTGTATAAGTATTATCATAATAAGCCTCAATCGCTTCTCTATAGCACGCAGTCGTTTCTTCTATATAGATCGGGTCCCTCATCCGCCCTTCTATTTTAAAGGCATCAATATTAGCTTCAATTAGCTCAGGGATATGCTCAATTAAGCATAAATCTTTTGAGTTTATAAAAAAAACTCCATCATAGATAAATTCGTTTGATTGGTCGTCGTATACCCGCCACAATCTACGGCAGGGTTGTACGCACCGTCCTCTATTAGCAGAGTATTCTTGAGAACCACATACTTCGGCTGAAAAGTAGCATCTTCCGGAAATGGAAGTACATTGAGCCCCGTGGACAAAAGTTTCAATTTCAGCTTCCTTAACTCTGCCTTTTATCTCTTTAATTTGCTCTAATGATAGCTCTCTAGCGAGTATTAACCTATCAGCTCCTAATTTTTCATAGAATCTTGCAGTTCGAGAATTTGAGATATTGGCTTGAGTCGAGATGTGAAATGCTAAACCTTTCTCTTTAACAGTTTCGATAACTCCGATATCATGAACAATTACGGCGTCTATCTCTGCTTCCATGGCTTGATCTAAAATGTTATTGAGGAGGTCAAATTCGTTTTCATATACTATCACATTCGTGGTCATATAAGCTAGAATATTGTTATCGTGGCATTTTTTTACGATACTGCTTAAATCGTCTAATTTGAAATTGTCACTGAACATTCTCATATTAAACGCTTCTATGCCAAAATAAACAGCATCTGCTTTACCTATAACTGCATTTAAAGATTTAGAATTCTTTAATGGCGCCATTAGTTCTACTTTTTTATTAATGTCGTCTGACATGATAAGTTCTATCCTATAGTAATTTTAAGTCAGGAAAAATCAATTGAAAAAATTATCTTATTGAATAAGGTAAATGTCGAAAAGAATAAAATGAATTACTTTTATTATTATTTCAACAAAATTTTAGATTGTGAATTAGGTGTTTTGATAATAGATGCTAAGTTGAAGCGTTTATACGACGCAACAGACAATCTTATTAAACAGCAGTTTTATAAGAGTGGTAGCGACACTATCATAGGTAGGACACCTGAAGTTTCAATCAAAATTAGAAATTCGGGTCAAATCATTAAAAAGTACGAAAATCTATTTAACCAAAATATGCACTTCTTTTTAGAAGGCGACTACATGAAATTTTTTACACCTTTTAAGAAAATTAAGGGCGTGGATGAGAATCACCTAAGGGAAATATATCAAGATATTCAAATCAAATTAGCAGCAATGCACGGTACGGAATTTGACTATGTTATTATGTATACAATAGTAGTTAGTTCTTTGACTACAAGTATCCGGGACATACAATTTAATGAATCAGTACAAGAAATAATCGTAAAAGCGAGAAAAAAAGCGAACACTATAACTAATAAGCAAATTCAAAAAGAATTAGAAAAATTATTTATGCGAAATGATGGGAACATCTCAATTTTATATAACATCTCTTATCTCAACGCTTTAGCGGAATCGTTTAATTTCACGAAAACTGCTCGAACATGTAAAATTCAAAGGAGTAAGTATATTAATCGAATTGTGAACTCAATACTTTTTTCTCTTAATTAATTTTCAATATAATAGGTGTTAACAAATTCTTATCACAGAATTTCATAAATTGTATAAGAAAGAAGGCTTAACTCGAGAGGTTATCAGGACCTTCCAAAATATAATTTATTCGTATTTTAACCAATATGGAAGAGATTTTCCTTTTAGGAATGAGATTAACCCTTATAATGTTGTTATTTCTGAGATTATGTTACAACAGACTCAAACCAATAGAGTAGTCGAAAAATTCCAACAATTTATCCAAAAGTTTCCGGATTTCCAATCATTAGCAAACGCACCCCTAAATGAAGTGTTAAAAGTTTGGCAAGGTTTAGGATATAACCGTAGAGCTGTGGCGCTAAAAAAGATAGCCGAAAGGGTAGTTAATGAATTTGATGGAATATTACCCGCTGATATTGATATTTTAAAATCTTTTCCTCAGATTGGTCACAATACAGCTTCATCGATAGTAGCATTTGCTTTCAACATGCCCACCTTTTTTATTGAGGTAAATATAAGACGCGTCTATATTTATTACTTTTTTCCTGGCAAATCCTCTATTAAAGACAGTGTCATCGTACCAATTGTAAGAAAAACTTTAGATAGCTCTAATGTGCGAAAATGGTACTATGCTCTTACGGATTACGGAGTTATGTTAAAAAAAACTCACCCTGAATTGAATAAAAGGAGCGCTCATTACAGAAAACAAGCAAAATTTAAAGGATCAAATAGAGAAGTTAGGGGAAAAATTCTAAAACTCCTCATCGCAAGTAGTAGTTTAACTGAAGTTGAAATTTTCAAGGAATTAAAAATCAACTCTAAAAAATTAAAAGAAATTCTGAATCTACTAATCAAAGAAGGATTTATTAAACAAGAGAAACACGGATTTTCAATCACTTAATTTCTTCAATTTAAAATAACTGGCTATTTTTTTTGCTATCTTCTGCTGTTTTTTCCAATCTCCGTAGGCCAATCCTTTTGAGCTTAATTCTGAGATTATCTTTCTATTTTTTTCGTTAATTTCTTTCACGGTTTCATTTGCAAATACTGTAAGTGGTAAGGGCATGAAGGTATGTGTATGTATTTTCGCTCCCATATCTGACAATTCCTTCATAAAATTTATGGTAAGATTTATATCTTCATCTGTTTCATTAGGTAAGTTAAAAATAAAGTCTACTTTTGCGATAAGTCCAGCACTTATTGTTAATTTAACTGCGTTATAAACATCCTCAACTGAATGGCCTCTATTACATGAATTTAGTATCCTTTGACTACCGGATTGAGCACCAATTACGATATTGTCGTTAGCAGCGTATTTTAAGACTAAACCTAATGTCTTTTCAGTTACATGCTCAGGTCTAACTTCAGAAGGAAACGTTCCAAAATATATCCTCCCTTCAGGCTTGATTATCTCCTTAACCTTAATTAATAACTGTTCTAAAATAGGAAGATTAAGTGTTTTTCCGTCATGTGAACCATAAGAAAAGGCATTAGGAGATATAAACCTAATGTCTGTTTTTTTATATTCCTTCATAATCCTTATAGCATCACATATAGATTTGATACTTCTATGTCTTGGAATTGTTCCTAAAATATAAGGAGTTTGACAAAAATAGCATACATAAGGACAACCTCTAGTAATTTCGATAGCTCCATATTTAACATGTTTAGTTGGTAGAGGAGGATATTTATCTAAATCGATCCATTTCCTCTTTTTAGTTAAGATTAGATTATTATCTTTGCCTAAATAAGCAATTCCTTTAATATCATTAAAGCTTTTATTGTTCTTAACATTATTAAGTATTTCTATTAATGTTTCTTCCCCCTCGCACCTCACAACTAAATCAAAACCCATTTTAAGAGTTCCTTCGGGATCTCCAGTAGGATGTGGTCCACCGGCAATAAATAAAACTTTATCTTTATATTTGTCTCGTAAAGATTTAACTAAATCACTAATCTCCCATAATTGAGTAGTAAAAAATGAGACACCTAGTACGATTTTTCTATAAGAATCGCTAATTCTTTCTAAATCGTTATAGAGATTCTCATAACCACGAATAAAGTAGATTTCAATATCATCTAGCTTGTGTTCCGTTTCTATAGCAGCTATTAATGCATTGAAGCTGTAGATATTTTGTTTTTGGTAAAAAACTACAAATGCAATGTTTTCACGCAAAGCTAACACATAAGAATATTTTACTTTTTGTTATATTTAGAATATAGAATCTATCTTAAATTAAAATTGTAATTCAAATAGAGATTAACAAAAATAAAATGTGAGAAACTTATGCTTTTTGTAGATTTATTTGCTACAGACCCCTCGATGGTGGGTATTTCGTGGTTTGATTTTTATTCGATCGGGCACTTCTGCTTTGGTATTGCCGTGTTCCTTTTTTTTAGCTTATTTTATACTATTCCAAAACACAATGGAAAAACACCCATATTTTCACTACTCTTTGTTTTCATCTTAACTCTGGGAATATTGGTCCTGTGGGAGGCTTTAGAACATTTCTTATTTATCGATCTCGGTTGGAAATTCGAAGGCCGCCCCGATAGTTGGCAAAATATTACTACTGATTTAATAATTGGCACTTTTGGTGGTATAGTATCTTGGATCTTTTGTCACGAAGTTTTTGTGAAGGACAAAAAAGTTTGGGCTTACTATGCTTTCGGTATCATAGGATTTACATTGTGGCTTGTTGTATTTATGATACTGCGCGCCTTTACAATAACATAATATACCTTAACCCATTCTTTTATATTTTATTTCTTTTTTTACTATAGATATTGTAATCTGAACTAAAGGTGATTTTTGTTAATATTAAAGATTATTTCGAATGTAGAAAGGGGACAATCCCTTTAATTTTCTCAGTTCCTCACGGTGGTTCTACCAAGTTTGACAAGATACCTGACAGGATAAATGGTATTCATGGAGTAGACAAAGACACGGTGAGGTTAGCATTTGATTTGATAGAAAATATTAACAAAATTTTCCAGTTAAACTCAGATTATATTAGCACTCCTTCTTATCTCATTTCAAAAATTAAAAGAGTGAAAATAGATTTCAATAGAAAAGAATCAGAAGCCTATTACCCAAAATCTATTCTGGCTAGAGAAATATACCAATCTTATCATAATAAGATTCATAAGTTAATTTCTTACAATTTAAACAAATTTAAACGATCATTACTGATTGATATTCACGGGTTTGAAAAAGCTAAGAGACCAAAAGGTTTTCGCGATGTAGATTTGGTTTTAGGTACTAACAATTTGGAATCTCTGTTTAAAGAAAAATTACCAAAGAAAGATTGGGGTAAAAATTTCCGTGGAAAAATTGTAAAAAAATTCAATGATTTAACCATCCCAATCGCTCCAGGCCATCACAATAGGAAAGAATATGTTTTAACGGGTGGATATATTATAAAAAAATATGGAGCAAGTCGAATTGAAGGTAGCCAAGCTATACAGATAGAATTTTCGGATTCAATTCGTCTTTATAATAACGAATTAAGAGAAAAAACATTAAATTCCTTGGCGCAACTATTTTTTGAAGAAGTTAATTTAGAGGGATGAAAGGATTTCTCCTTAGAATCGTTTTTATATAATAAGTAAAGATGAATTATAAATAATAGAACTCTTTCTAGGATATATAAAAATTTACCATTTCAATTTAAGGTATTTTTATGAGCGATGATAAGATTGACATTAGCGATTTAGAATCGTTTATCAGTGGTTTACAAACGTCGCTAGATATGCTTGATGGAGCGGATCCAACTCAGTCAAAAGGATTTCAGTCTCAATTGGCAAAAACAATCTCTGCATTAAGAATTAAAAGAATTGAAAAGTTTGAACCGCTACCTAAGATTTTGGGAAATGTGACTAAAGAAGATATTAAAAAGTATTTATTAAAAGAATTAGAACAATTAATGCGTTATTTAGATACCCAAGAATATCCTAGGAGCAAATTTGATTTAGTAAAGAAAATCGTTCATTTAAGAGCTGAAATTAATAGATTATAATATCTTTTAATTTCTTATCCTCATTTTAGTATTGTAAAGGTGGTTCAAATTTTAATTGATGTCCATTGTCATATTAATCTATATTTAACAATTGATAAAGTTATTAAGAATGCACGAGATGTTGGAGTTGAGAAAATAATAGCTGTAGCAATGAGCTCCATAAGCCAAGAGAGAATTTTAGAAATGGCCAGTCAATATAATGAGGTTTTCGCCTCATTAGGAATTCATCCTGAAGAAGTAAAGATGAACGAGGAAATAGAACAACAACTAGATTTAATAATAGACTTAATTACTAAAAACAAACAAAATCTATGTGCTATTGGAGAAATTGGTCTAGATCACTACTTCGTTAAAGATAAAGAGCTATATCCTCTTCAAAAGACAATTTTTGATAAAATGTTGTTGCTCGCTCAAGATTTGAAACTCCCAGTTAATCTCCACACAAAAGGAGCCGAAAAGATAGTTTTTGATACCTTACCCTCTTATAAAATCCCCAATATCAACATTCATTGGTATTCAGGGCCAGAGAAATTTTTAAAACTTGGCTTGGATAGAGGATATTATTTCTCAATTACACCAGCAATTAGTTATTCGCCAGCTGTAAAGAAAGTCGTTTTAAATGTTGATAAAGAACACATTCTTTTGGAAAGCGATGGTCCAGTGAAA
>Ga0209977_10000723_pt1 | contig 13479 bp, 12 predicted proteins | sample SumtaG_2_FD_183113 | JGI IMG/M metagenome (GOLD analysis project Ga0209977, IMG submission 183113) | Deep subsurface microbial communities from Indian Ocean to uncover new lineages of life (NeLLi) - Sumatra_00607 metaG (SPAdes) (version 2) | ecosystem: Environmental > Aquatic > Marine > Oceanic... | reverse complement strand
AAGAGTAAATTTCCAATTGAAATTATTATAGTCTGACCCCAAGTAAAAAATTTTTAGTAAATGGTTCTGGGCTTTTTACTTAATGATTTATAAATGATTTTGAAATCTTAGTTTCTTGTGTAGTGTTAAATTAAAGTTTCATAATATCTGTGTGATATTGTGTTCCATGCATATTACACGATGTTATAATTTGACTTTATCTTATATTACATAGAGCTATATATCGATGGTATTATCGAGTATATTAATAATCATATCTCGATGACTCATCATATTAACAATGAAAAAGAGGTTGTGTGTGAAAAAATGTCAATGTATCGATCGTATTTATTAAAAAATAACTTCTGGGCAAAAAAAGGAAATGAAAAGTATCCAGCAGCAGAAAAGGTTTTTATTAAACATGATTCAGAGGTAGGGGGAATTTATGCTATCATTTTAAACGATAAGAAAGGAGTAAAGATGATGGTGGAAGGGAAGGATTACTTTTTCAATAATTTTGATAAATTGGATTCTTTTTTAACTACGCTTCAGCAGAGAAAAGATAATTTTATGAAAATTCTCAGAAGAAAGAACATTTCCCAAAGATTAAGGATGTTAGAAATTTAGAGTTTTCAATATTAAGGTACCATTATCATCACCAAAAATAAAAGGAAGATCACTAGTAATTGGTGTATATTCATTATTCTCTTTTGTTGATCTTAACGGATTAAAACCTGCTACTCCAAATAGAATTATCAAAATAAATAATAATAAGAGACTTTTTGCAATTTTTTTCTTCATAGATTTCACTCTTTAAATATAATATTTTTAGTAAAAGAAATTTATTGTTCACGCATATGCTCTTTTAGCTAATAAAGTTTTCTTACCTTTTTGTTGAAATAAAATTGTACAAAAATGTAATCTATCATATTCTTCCAAATAAAGATTCAAATTTAAGGGTGAAATTGATATTTACGTCTATTTATAGACAGGTAGGAGTCCTGTCTGGAAATGACGTAATCGCAATTTGGCTCCACGAGAAATGGTAACTTTTGGAATTTTATCTCTATTGTTATATAACTCAATTATCGCAGCAACGGCATAATCAATATGGGAAGGGCCATATACATTTCTCGGCACAGCAAATCGTACCAAATTTAAGACTCCTTTTCTTTGGTCAGGTGATTTTTTATCCCATTCAAAAGCAAAAGGTCCCAATTCAGCGGCTCTAATACCGTAGTGTCTGATTAATTCGATAGTAAAACCAACACCCCTAAAATCATCTGGTTTTGTATCTGAGTCTTCAAAAAATTTATCCATGTTAATATAAACTGCATGTCCTCCAGCAGGGAGTATAACAGGAACATTACTTTGAGCTAATTTTCGAGCAAAAGTCCTAACTTGAATTTTCCGTTCATTTAAATAGGGTTCTTGCACGACCTCATATAATCCTGTAGCAAGAGCCATGATATCTCTACCTGACATTGCGCCGTAGCTATCATTCCCAAAGGTTAAAATTTGTTTTTCTTTTAATAATATGCCTATATCTTCATTGATTGAAAACTTTTTATGGAAATTTCCCTTATCTCTAAAAAAGAACCCCCCACCAATATTCGCTAGTCCATCTTTTTTGAAACTTATTGTGAAGCCATCTACAAATGAAAACATTTCTTGAACAATACTCGGGATAGAACGATCTTGATATCCCTTTTCAAATTCTTTTATAAAATTTGCATTTTCAGCAAATCGACATGCATCAAAAAAAAGAGGGATATCATACTTTTCAGCTATATTGCGTACTTCTTTAATATTACTTATCGAAACAGGTTGTCCTGCGGCTGTATTATTGGTAATGGTTATAAAGATTAATGGAACAGATTCTACTCTTTTATCTTGAATTAAGCTTTCGAGTGCGACAATATCCATGTTACCTTTGAATGGGTTTCTATTATCCATTTGATCATAAGGAAAATCATCAAATAAATTAGCAGAAAAGAGATTAAATGGAGTTATGCCATTGACCATGATATTTGCTTCTGTTGTATCAAAATGTCCGTTGTTAGGTATACAATATTCTCTATTGGGATCTTTTTCTCTCAAAATAGGAGCGATAGTGGAAAAAAGTAAGTGCTCAGCGCATCTGCCCTGAGGAACTATAAATGCGTTTGGGTGCGTAAGTTGATGAACCCCGCCGTTAACGAAACCTCCTTCAAATGAAGTGAGATAAAGCTCATCCATTAATTTTTTTACATTTGTTTCCCCAATAAGTATGAGATTAATAGCCCGTTTTGGATTATTACCTCGTTCAAATGTATCTCTAATCGCATCCAAAAGAACATAGTATCCCTTATTACGAGCATAAGATTCATCCCCATGAAACAAAGCTGCCCATTGTAAATCGGTCATAGTACCTGATCCAGAATCCGATAAGAAATCTACAAATAACAAATCTGCGGGAAATGAAAACATATTGTATTCAGTTTTTTTTAGTGCATATTCCCGTTGCTCTTTTGAAACTTGCTTAATCGTGCGAACTACGAGTGGCTTATTTGCGGGTATGGGAACGCCTAATTCATTTTGCGATTTCAAAAAGTTTCCACCAAAAATGAGTTTTTCATAATAACTAGTGTTTAAGACTAGTTTTACAAGATTTAATAATTTTTAGCAATTTCTTTCTGTACACATAATGAACATATTCTATTTACAGTTCAAAAAAGCTATTATTTGTTAATAACTTGGTATAATATATGACGACAGAAGAAATCGGGGACCCATATGAAAAAATATTACAAAACATGCGTGAATATCCTAGTGATATACCAATAAAGGATGGTAAAATTTCAGAAGCATTTAGAGAATTTATCACATTATTATTCACTCTTGAAGAAGCGGAAATTGCGCAATACTTGACTGTAAGACCTCAATCGGTTGGAACAATTTCAAAAAAAATGGGTAAGGATCGGAAAGACACTAAGAAAATCTTAGAGAAGATGGCTGAGGATGGAGTAATTCAAGATATAGGAGGCTTTTCTTACTTTATAGCTATGCCCCATTTATTAAACATGGGATTCAAATATTCAAAAACATTTGAAAGATTGGGAAAAAAAGGTGCTGAGTTATATCAGCAATTCTTTATCGAAGAAAAGTTTTATAAAAGATATGAGTCTTCTGATAAGGGTACTTCGCTTACACGCATAGTTCCCGTTAATAAATCAATTGATCACCAATCTCTTATCTCAAATGCCGAAGAAATCCATGGAATCATTGAAAATTGTATGGGACCTATTGTAATAACAGATTGTCCTTGTCGAAATCGGACAGATGCATTAGAAATACGGGAATGTAAAGATAAATACCCAATCCAAGAATCATGCTTTCAAGTAGGGTTATTTGGAAAATATTTTTTAAGAAGAGGAGAGGGAAGAGAATTATCTCGTGAGGAAGCGCATAAAATAGTAGATAAATTAGCTCAATTAGGATTAGTGTTTACGACTGAAAACATAGAAAGTACAATGCACCAAGTAATTTGCTGTTGTTGCGATTGTTGTTGTGCCCTGTTGAGAGGTATGACTCGTTTTGAGGATAAGAATGAAAATTGTACTGCTAAATCAAATTACATTTCGAAAGTAAATCAAGATCTATGTAAAGGATGTGGATTATGCAGTGAAAGATGTCCGTTCCATGCAATTACAATAGAGAATGATAAATCTAATGTAAATACTAAAAAATGCTATGGGTGCGGTGTTTGTGCAGTGACATGTCCAACAAATGCTATAAAACTTCACCGTATTGAGCGTTCGCATTTATATAAAAATCCTTTAGAATTAATGCAGAAGATATATCAAGAAAATAGAATGAAAAAATAAAAAAGATTGTAGATTTTCACTAATAATTCTTATCCTTAAACTATTTTAGAGCTGGTTCTACGAGCCCTAAATCAATCATCGTTTTCCCGGTTTCATATAATGTATCCTCAATAGCATGAGTCTTGAGACCGAGTTCTTTTCGTGCCCTATCACTACGAGCTAAGGGTGCTTGATAGACAGCCCCATATTTCTCGATTATTTTATGGATCTCTTCTGGTGGGCCACCTACATCGATCTCAGGAAATAACTTCTGCAAATGTGCTTGAAGTTGAAGGACATCAATTTCACCTGATTCATCTGTTGCACTCAACTGATAACGCCATCCGTTCTTGCAAACATCACTTTCAATCATCAATGCCTGAGCTTCACCAACGTCGCGAACATCAACAATATTCCATAATCCGAACCATTGCCCTTCACAAGTCTTCCCAGCTAGCATGCCCCCAAGCCACCATTGCCATGATCCTACTCTCTCATGCACTCGAGAAAGGAGGGGTCCTAACACCATAAGTGGACAAGCCGAAATTGCATCAAATTGACCGGATTTCTCAGCAAAATCATATGCAATATGTTCACATTCTACTTTAGCCATCGCATATGCTGTATTTCTATCTTCATCTATTCGATCTACACTCCAGTCAGGATCGTTCTCACGGTTATCAGAAGCCCAATCTTTTTCAGAAAAAACATAACCAGATTTCATCGGATGATGAATTGCAGAAAAAGAACTTGTATATATGAATCTTTTCACAGTACCTACATTCTTAGCAGATTTAAGGACACTTTTAGTGCCATTTATCGCACCGTCATAAACCTCTCTGGGACTATCAGCACCACCATAACCCATGGGTGTAGCAGCATGGAGTACGGCGCTACATCCTTTAAATGGTGCATCATAACTACCAGCTTCGAGTAAATTGGCGGAAAAAAGCTCCACTCGACCATTATAATCGCTTCTGTTAAGATCTAATAGATGATTAGTTTTATCAGGATTATTCAGATCAGTTACACATGCGTGAACAGTAAATCCATGTTTTACCAATGCAACTACTATATGAGATCCGACATAGCCCGAAGCCCCTGTAACTGCTACTGGACCATCTGAAGGAGTCACTAAAGGCATTTTTTCCACCTCCCATTAATAAATTTACTTACTTTTCTCATCTTGATCATCTAAAACTTAAATGCGTATATAAGTTTAGAAAAAAACAAATAGATTAATATTATCTCTTTTTTCATTGTTTTCAGTTTGTTCTATTTTTTTAAATAAAAGATTCCCATTTCTCATTTCTAGCAAACTTAGAAAAATTTTCAACCCTTTTTAAAAACTTTATAAATCTTCTATATAGATTCCCGCACAATCTGTTTTATCCCATAATAATATTGTTTTAGGGTTTTCTGTGTCATCAACAAAAACTCGACCAGCTACACTACCATCTATAACTGAGTCCTCTATTTTAAAGCAGGTTCTACGAGCCCCAAATCTATTATTGTTTTTCCGGTTTCATATAACGTATCTTCACTAGCATGAGTCTTGAGACCAAGTTCTTTGCGTGCCCGATCACAACGTGCTATGGGTGCTTGATAAACTGCTCCATATTTCTCGATGATCTGGTGGATTTCTTCTGGAGGTCCACCCACATCGATCTGGGGAAATAATTTCTTTAGGTGAGCTTGCAGCAGCAATACGTCAATTTCGCCTGATTCGTCCGTTGCACTCAATTGATAATGCCATCCGTTCTTACAAACATCGCTTTCAATCATTAGTGCTTGTGCTTCACCGACGTCGCGAACGTCAATTATGTTCCATAATGCCTTCCATTGTCGTTCGCATGTCTTTCCCGCTAGCATACTACCAAGCCACCATTGCCATGAACCTTCCCTCTCATGCAATCGGGAAAGGAGTGGGCCCAACACAGTAAGTGGACATGCTGAAATAGCATCAAATTGGCTAGATTTTTCAGCAAATTCATAAACTATATGCTCACATTCCACTTTAGCCATCGAGTATGCCATATCACCATCCTGATCTATTCTATCTACACTCCAATTTGGATCGTTCTCACGGTTGTCAGAAGCCCAGTCTTTTTCAGTAAACACATAACCAGGCTTCATAGGGTGATGGATAGCGGAAAAGGAGCTTGTATAAATGAATCTCTTCACTGTACCTACTTTTTTGGCAGACTTAAGGACATTTTTAGTTCCATTTATAGCTCCATCATAAACCTGTCGGGGATTATTAGCACCACCATAACCCATAGGTGTAGCAGCATGGAGTACAGCACTACAACCTTTAAATGGTGTGTCATAACTATCAGCTTCAAGTAAGTTGGCAGAAAAAAGCTCTAAATGACCTGAATAATTACTTTTATTGAGATCTAATAAATGATTTGTCTTATCAGGATTATTCAGATCTCTAACACATGCATGTACCGTAAATCCATGCTTTACTAAAGCAACTACTACATGAGATCCAACATAACCTGAAGCCCCGGTAACCGCTACTGGACCATCTAAAGGCGTTACCTTCGGCATTTTTCCCTCCTTGAATCTCTAAGAATAAAACAAAGATTCACGTTATTAACTTTTCTCATAATATTATCATTTATTTGAATTATTATATATGTGTACAATAAACTATTTTAGATATTTTAGATTTATCTTTTCTTTTTTTGATACCTTCTTCCAGACTGTTTGAAGACAGATTCTGCTCTATATAGTTCCTTAGCGTTATAACTCCCAAGGGCATAATGTGAAAAGGGGTTTATTTTTTTTGATTCTTTTAGAAAATTTTGAAGTTATAAAGTTTGCCTCCACATATCGAGTGTGAGGACTAAAAAATAAGATAATTGGAATAATATTTATTATTTAATTGTACGCATTCCGTTTAGGCGTGCGTGGCCTGAGACTTATAATTTCTCTTAAAAGCTTTTCCAGAAGATTGTTTTTTAGCTCCTTATCACCATCCCATAAATTATTAACTTCATCTGGATCAGTTATGTAATTAAAGATATCCCCAAAATTATCATAACCGTCATAAAGTGTTAGACGGTGTGATTCAGTTACAAGCGTCCGAAGCCTAAAGATCTTATCTTTGGCGATTTCCTCATCATGTTCAATTAAAATTTGTTGCCTAATTTTATTTTTTGGGTCTTTCAATATGTCTAATATGTCATATCCTTGTAAGTTTTCAGGAATTAATTTTGTTTTAACATTCAGTAAGTTTAAAATTGTTTTTGGTAAATCAACTGTACTTACCAAAGAATCCGTGATAGTTGATTTATTAACTCCTGGAATTTTCCATATTAATGGCATATTAATAACACTTCGAAAGTGTGCAGGTCCTTTCAATACAAGTCCATGATCTCCACAATAATCTCCGTGATCGCTTGTAAAGATTACCATTGTATTCTCTGATAAGCCAGTTTTTTCTAGAGTTTTAAGAATTCTTCCAACACCATCATCAATCATCGTAATTGAACCATATGTAAGCGCGATGAAAGTTTTAACAGTTTTTTATCCACTTTTTGAGGGAGGAGATGAACAAATCTGTTATCCCTTAACTGTTCACCAATAAAAGGATGGTTAAGTAAATTCTCTCCATCACTAAAGTTTGACGGGAGTTCAATGTCTTCTGGCTTATACATATCCTTATATTTATCTGGAGGACAAACAGGGTGGTGAGGGTCTGGGAAGGAACAATGTAAGAAGAAATTCTCTTTCTCATATTCCCCGTCAGAGAATCGTTCAATGTATTCTACAGTTTTATCTGTTATGTATGCAGTGGGATATAAATCCTCAGGAATTTCAGTTTCATAGTATAGTTTAAAAAGGTTTCTAAGATTATTTTTTAGATATTCTGCTTTTTCAGGATGATTTTCTTCTAACCATTCAAAGTAATGGCCCGATTCTATATCCCCATGTCCATTGGCCATATAATTCTCCTCAAATCCATAATACGGAGATGGAAGAGAAGAGGATGGCAACTTTCCACTTATTCCTTTAAATATATCCTCGTATGAAGAAACTCTTCTATCATTCGAATTAGCATAAAAGTTGAAATGTAATTTTCCAACATTACAAGTATGATATCCAGAGTTACTTAATATTCCCGAAAGTAAAGGGAGCTCAGAATTTAAATTAATACCATTTGAACGGGTTCCGTGAACACTTGGATATAAACCAGTGAAGAAACTAGCTCGATTAGGCATACAAATGGGAGTTGAGCAAAAATAATTAGTAAATCTAACACCATCATTCGCGATGCTATCTATATGTGGTGTTCTCAACAGGGGATTTCCCATACAACTTAAATGATCTGCACGCTGTTGGTCAGTTATAATGAATAATACATTCATTTTTACGCTCAACTTTAACAATCCTCATTTTTTCAATGGTATACCATCCGAACAAGACACATTGACTTGACAGAGTCCGCATGAATAGATTGGAATCTTATAATGGGTTTGAATATATGGAACCGTCGATGTGACTTTTACAGAACACTTCTGCTTATCGTGGCCATTCTCTAAAGTTATAGCACCGGCAGGACATCTAGAAACACAATCGCCACATTCTGTACAGAATTCATAAGGATCAGACGGTCGCTTATTTCCATCTGATGGTAAATTATAATTAACAATGATACTCCCACATCGCATTGCTTTTCCTCTCGGATTTATAAATCCATCCGACAAACCAAAAGAACCTAAACCAGCAGCGAAACACATATGTCGATGGGACCAAGTTGATGCATATACTCCTTGATAAGCATCTGGATGTTTCCTATGAACTTCATACAACTCAGTTTCTGTCATTGGGGCTAATCCTTCTACACCAAATTCTCTTTTTACTTCGCTAACTAAAAATTTCTGTAGTTTTTGGTTTGACTGTTCTCCATAAAGTCGTGTATGGCTCCATCTTTCTCCAGGCCATTCAGGAGAATGTTCATAATTTTCTATTTTGGTGATTTTACTTGTAGGGAGGATAAAAGCGATTACAGAAAGATTCTCTGGTGTATCTATTTCTACTGAGAAATGTTTAGAATAGGCTTCTGCGGGTGTTAAATGGAAAGGCCCAACCACTTTTTTATAATATTCAAAAATTGGATCATCCCCCAAACAAAACCCAACTATGACATCGGGTTCGAAAATAAGAATTCCATCAACACCTGTCATTTTATTGCTTTCATCTTCTCTTAAAAAGGTGTTTATTTTGTCATAAAACCATTCTTTATCTAGCATAATCTTTCAATTTTCTTTTTGTATTTTAATTATTGCTCTAGTTAAAACTTATTTCTTATATAGTAAAATCGAATAGGAATTATCACGATATAGAGTATTATATCTGCTATTGACTTAGCATTTGTAAAGAAAATGCATAAAACCCCTTCAATTATTAATCCAAAAATCAAAACGATTAATGCCCTATTCTGAATTTTCTTATCTTCTTTTCTTCTATATAACAATTCCCCATATATCGTGTTTAAAGTTCCAAAAACGAGAATATATATTATCATGAAAGGGTTTACATCGTTTGTCAATCCAATCCATGCTAACACATTGAAAAGCAATCCAAGACCTAATCCCTTTATCACTGCAATAGAGAAAAAGCTAAGCTTTTCAACTCCATCCATTCTATCAAGTTCGGCTTTTTTTATAAAAAAGACCGGAAAACAGATTAAATTTATGATAACAATGATAATTAAAAAGAGATATACTATAAATCGATCCTCTGGAGTTCTCGTTATTATATGTGTTAAGATTGTTATAGAGTTTAATAAGGTAATGGTGATATTCCAGATAACAATCCTTCGTGTCTCATCAAGTTGGTTCTTTCTTATTCTCATAACCATAATACAACCCAAAAGAAGAAAGAAAATTCCAAATACTAGTGCTGTAGCAGCGATTTCTAATAAACCTCTGGCTAAAACAGTTACTATTATATGAATAATTCCGGATACAAGCATTAAATACCCAGAGATTAAAACTAATTTATTATTGACCATATTTTCTACCTTTAAAAGAATTTTTTAACTAATGAAAGTAATTAATGTTAATGTGATATCAATAAATAAAAACTTTTAAAAATATTATTTATGATAAAGCTAATCTCTTAGGATAACGACTTTGAGCATTTAGATTTTCATGGAATAATTGTTCAATCAATGTATTTTTAATACCCTTATATTTCTCATCAAACCATAAATTGTGCAATTCAAGGGGATCTACTTTGCGATCAAACAAATCTCCATATCCAGGTAATTCATTATAAAGCGTTAATTTAAACTTTTCAGTAATTAAATGCCTTAATCTTAATTTAATTTTAAATTGCTCTAATTCTTCATCATGTTCAACAAGACAACTATCCCTTACTTTTTCTGTGGGATCTTTTAAAACTGGAGTTAAGTCTGTACCTTGAAGGTCAGGTGGTTGGTCGTCTTGTGGAATGTTTAGAAGGTTTAAAATTGTTTTAGAGATGTCGATTGAACTCGCTAAAGAATTGGTTATGCCTGGTTTTGTAAGCCCAGGGACTTTCCAAATGAATGGGACATTTAGAATCCCATTGTATGGGCATGGTCCTTTTAAAATCATACCATGATCTCCCATTAAGTCTCCATGATCACTTGTATAAATAACCATTGTGTTCTCAGTTAGACCGAATTTATCTAGTGCAGCTAAGATTTGACCTATACTGTTATCTAGCATAGCAACAGAACCATATGTTGCAGAAATGAAACTTCTCGCTTCTTCTTCATTAGTAATCCGCAGAATCATCCCTCGAAAGAATGGGTTATTTAAAAGTGGCTTTAAGAATGGATGTTTTTTTACATTTTCAATATCATTAAAACTCTGGGGTAAATTAATATCCTCTGGTTTATACCTATCGGAATATTCTCCGGGGGGACAAACAGGATGATGTGGATCAGGATAAGAGACATTTAAAAAGAATGGTTTGTCTCCGTAATCTCCATTAGAATATCTTTCAAGAAATCTGATTGCTTTCTCCTCAATATACGATGTTGGAAATAATTCTTCTGGAATTTCTGTTTTATAAGAAACTTTCCCAAAAAATCGGTTCATTTTCTCTCGTATTATTGGTACATATTGTGGACCTTTCTCTTCTAACCAATCAAGATAGTGGCCCCCGCATAAATCTCCATGTCCTACAACCATATTAACTTCTTCAAATCCATAGTATGGTAGTGGTAAAGATTCTTTCATTTTATCTCGATATTTTTCACTCAACCAATGACCAACACTTTCAGCAGATCGAGCGGAGTCTACTAATCGACGTGTCGAAAATTGTAAGTGGATTTTACCTGCAACAAAAGTATGATACCCATTTTTTCTTAAAATTTCAGTAAAAGTTGGCACATCTTCAGGTAAATTCATTCCGGCAGTTCTGACTCCATGCATGTTAGGATAAAGCCCAGTAAAAATAGTTGCTCTATTTGGCATACATATAGGATTTGCCACATACGCTGAAGTAAATCGGATCCCATCACTTGCAAGACGATCTAAATTGGGGGTTTTTAAAGTGGGATTTCCAGCACAGCTCATATGATCAGCTCTATGCTGATCCGTTATGATGAACAGAACATTCATTCTTTCACTCAAAGTAATCAATCCTTCTAAGGCATTAATTGGCGTATCTGTGTTTTCTTTCTTATATTTTTCTTGTAATCTTTGTAATATAATCGTTTATGCTTAGGATCCATTTTTTCAAATTCTTCTTTTACTTTTTCAGTAGGAAAAACTAAGAGCTCGCCATCTTCCTTTTGAATTACACATCCAGAATTTTTTAATATCTTGTAATTCTTTGCGGTTTCAGCAGGATCTCCCCAACATATGATATTACAGTTTCCACAGGTTAGTTGCACCTTCCCCATTCCCCCAAAAGAAGCAGCATTGTATCCTTTCGAATGATCTTTAATTATGGGTCTCTTTTTAAGATGAGTCATGGCAAGTGTCATTAGACGGTTTACTTCATAATCATCTTCGGGATAGTCATAACGACCAGGAGACCATGTCGAGAATTCTCCTGACTTGTGCAACCCTGAGCATCCACCGCATACAAGCGCACATCTCAGCTTATTGATCCTTTTGGAATATGAAAAAGTTTGTCCACCGAGTGTTACAAAAGTTTCTTCCTTATCAGAAAACATTTCAAATCCACATACTTTTGTACAGAGTTTACACTCATTACAAAATGATTCTTCTGGAGGAAGTGGATCAGTTGGTTCAAGCTTAGCAGAGGTGACTATACCACCTAGAATAATCGGTGTTCCAATATCTTTTATTCCAATACTACCATTCCACCCAAAAGAGCCAACACCCGAACGGGCTGCAAGATATCTTAATGATAATTCAGGAGGTAATGAAGCCTGCCATCCAGGAACATCTTCTCTATATTTATTATTTGGGATCACACTCATTGCTTTATATCCTTTCTGCCTTAAAAAATCTCTTACGTCTTTAGCAATATCCCAGGCTCTTATATTCTTATCAATATTATCTTTCTCGTGATCCGCCCGAGCATTTGGATTCTCTTTTCCTAAAAATGGTCGAATTAAATCTATATTTAAAGAAATTGCAAAACCAATCGCAGATTGGGCCTCTGGTAATAGATAAGTAATATCAGCACCAGGAGGTCCTCCAGCCATAGTTTCAAGGGTTGCAAATCCTACTCTTAGAGCACCACGTTCTTTTAACATTTTCTCTATTTCATCATTTAAAGTAATAGTTAAATCACCCAGAGTTTTGAAAATGTACAAAAACTTTGAATTATTATAACATTAAATTAATGCTTCATATAAAAAAGATTATAATCACTTATCGACATTGAAGTCAGGAAAGGTAAAAAATAAAGCATATAGGAAATGGCTTTTTAAACATTTATATAGACAGAAGTACCTAGTAATTTTGGTCTTTATAGGTATTTTTGTTGTTAGCTTAACACTCACCCTAATTCCCATAATAATCGGAAGTATCATTGACAATGTTTTGATAACTCGTGATTTAGGTAATTTACTTATATTGCTTGTAATAGGCTTGACTGTTTCATTAATGTACGCTGTTTTCGACTATTCTGTTATGATGCTCGGCCATTTTCTTGGCTTAAAAATTGAACAACATATGAGGCAAGAATTTTTTGATACAATTCAGTTAAAACCCTTAAGCTTTCACGATAATGTCCGAACTGGTGATTTATTAGCTTTAGCAACTAATGATGTACGAGTAATCAACACTATGGTTGCTCATGGAAGCTTTTTCATTTATCCCTTCATACAAATATTCATAACTTTATATTTATTAATTGAATTTTTAGATTACCGCTTAGCCTTGTTTAGTTTACCTTTCATTATTTTATATTTTTATTTTATTTTAGATTACCGTAGAAGACTCTCCCCATATGTTACTAATCGAATGAAAAAATATTCAAACTTAGCAGTAGTACTACAGGATTCCATAAGCGGCGCATCTGTAGTTAGAGCTTTCAATGCTGAAAAGCTAGAACGAAACAAATTTGGTCGGTCTGTTCTTGCTTTTAAGAATAATTGGATAGGAGAAAATAAAGTCCAAGCCAAATACTTTCCCTTGCTTATCCTCCATGTTTTGATAGGGAGTACATT
>Ga0209977_10000722_pt1 | contig 13494 bp, 13 predicted proteins | sample SumtaG_2_FD_183113 | JGI IMG/M metagenome (GOLD analysis project Ga0209977, IMG submission 183113) | Deep subsurface microbial communities from Indian Ocean to uncover new lineages of life (NeLLi) - Sumatra_00607 metaG (SPAdes) (version 2) | ecosystem: Environmental > Aquatic > Marine > Oceanic... | reverse complement strand
CCTTTGAGTAATTTTTTCCGTAGGGTATCATTTTCTGCTTTGTTATCCATGCGACCTACTGGCATCTTCTTAATAGGTTTTTGGTAAAATCTTGCTACAAGTGCAACGCCACAAATTGCGCATAGAACAGAAATGAAATAGTATTTTTTGTTCATTTTCATCTCTTTATCAAATTATAAAACAATTTACCTGATAAAAAGGCAAATCTATTTTTTCTTTCGCAACATGGGAAGCCCTGTTCGTTCATTTTCAGTTACTTCGTAGCCTTCTGGTAAAGCATCAAGAGCATTTTCCTTAGCTTCGCCTCCAAAATAATAAATTCTTTGTAACCGATCTCCTTTAAGCTTCACTTCCTTTGAATGCAAATAATATGTTTTTCCGCTTTTTTTAGATTTAACGCTATAGGCCATAACTTCTCCTTAATATTATTGAACATCTTTGTTTTTTAGAAAATTTTTCTTTATTCCCTTTTAAAACTATTAATATGGGATATATTGGCATTAAAATTTAATGTTAATCAAGAGTTTTAAAGTTTTTTTTGTTTTGTCTGTTGCCTGTTTGAAGCGTGTTTTTCTTTGGCCGCGTCAGATTGTTGTGTTTTTTGCTACGGTTTTTTGTTTGGCTTTGCTTGTAGAGTTGGCGGTCACTGTCTGAAGTAAAATACTTGAAAGTACTGATTTTTGAATGCAAGAGAACTGATTAATCTGTTTTTGTATCAGTAAGAATAGTTTTGCAGAAAGGGTAAAAGTCTTCAAAATCACATCCAAAGTAACAACTCTATTTTCTTAACAAAACATTAATAGTGCACTCTTCAGCTTCAAAAAAGTCTTTGGTAAATTTCGCAACAACAGCCGGATCATACGGCTTGCAACTAAAAATATCAATGTAAGAATTGTTAGTTAGATTGGCGAAGTGTCCTGAAATCAATGACGTTTCAATTAACTGAGTCATAGAATACCCCGCAACAGCTTCATCTTCACCGAAATGAACAACCGTACATTTCCCAAAACGTTTCATCTCAATCAATTCACACAGTTCAATAACATATTGTTTTATTTTTTCAGCAGAACGAATTGTTTTTGGATTGCACTTTGTTAAGTCTACGCTAGTTAACATTCCCCAAGCATCAATACTTTTGTATGACTGTTTAATATCTTCAAACTCTGTCACAGTCATATTTACGATTGGAGAATGTTTCTTTTCATGACTATCTGCTTTAGTTAGTGTTGTAAATACTAATACTGTTACTGTAAAAATTAAAAAAAGCTGCTTTCTCATTAAACTAAATCCTAAAATATAAATGGTTTTTTGTTTTACTAAACTTTGTTTGTCAAAGCAGAAGCTCTAGATAGATTTTCTTGAGGATCTATATATTCCGAAATACCTGCTTTAGAAAATCCACGAGGTATTTTTATTACTTTGGAATTTTTACTCTTAAGTTCTTTTGTCAAAAAAGCGAACGCATCATCCGGTTTGCTGTCTCCAAATACAAGAATATCAATCGCACAATATTTTTCAGAAATTTCTGGCCATGTATGAATGGTTATTTGAGCTCCATTTTCTGCAAGAACAATACAACTTACTCCTTGAGGATGAAACTTATACGAAACAGCATCAACAACTTGTACATCAATTTTTTGTATTGCACTTATAAGAATTTCTTCAACTTTTTTTTCATTATTTATAATGACCTCTTCGCAACCATATAATTCAACAATAAAATGTTCCCCCTTTTGGTCATTCTTACAAGGATTATATTGAGAGCAAGATAACCCTTGTTTAAAAATTCCACGTACTATTTTTTTGGAATGGTTAGATTTTACTTGCAACTGTTGTTTGATGTAGGCAATACCCTTTTCATTGTCACAATCTCCACAAGTAAAAACATCGATAGCCGCATAACCCAATAAAGGAAAAGCATGAATTGAGAAATGTGATTCAGAAACAAGAACAATGCAGCTATTATGATTCGAAACATAGTTAGAGATAAGTCCAATTTTTTTTGCACCAGCCAAGTCCGCGGCTTTTGCCAAAATTCTTTCTAGCTGAGAACGATCAGAAATAACTTTTTTATTACAACCAAACATTTCTACAATGTCATGTGAGCCCAATAATTTAATATTATAATTATTATCAGAGCTTGCTCCTTGCAAAAATGTGGCCGCTAATATTAAAAATGAAAATGTAATTTGGAAAAGAAAAGAATTTGTTTTTTTCATTATGTTTTTTGTTTTATAAAAAGTCTCTTTTGTTTGAAACATTTGTTTGAACTAAGTAATTTAATTTAAGATGATGCAGCAAGGCCTTTTTGTCAATCCATTTCTGACTAAAGAAAACTGGTTGTGCCATACTTCCTTTAAAAAGAGGCTGTGCCATACGAAGCCTTCTACTCCGTGTTTCCTACTTCGTTATAACTACGAAGGACAGGTCGCACTACGAAGAACACGGTTGGCGAAGTAACTCAACTTATAATTTGTAACAGTCCAGCCTTCCTCCTTCGCCTTTTATGAAGCTACGGCGGACAGGTCGTTTTTAAACTTAAATGGAGTTTATCCCGAGTTTATCGAGGGAGCGGACAGCCTACGCTTTTTCTATCAAACTTTTTTTAATTTATTAAATTGGTACCGTTAAAAAAAAGGCCTGCCAGCCGTAGCTTTCTTTAGTCCTCCGTAGTTTTAACGAAGGGGGAAGCGTAGGCTGGCGGCCCCTAAGAGACTCATTCCTTAACGGAAACGTCATATTCGACTTCTCTCTTGAGCATATTGAAACAACTTTTTCTGAACTAAAAATATCAATCAGTTAGTTTTTACCCTCGACAGTAACCTCATCCCCTTCTTTGGTGATAATGATTTCTTATGGGTATTTGATCCCAACTCGCTCCCAATCATTTAAATGTCTTACAATTCATTTATATTTAATATTGATCCTGATGAGCCAGTTACTTTAGGCAAAACACCGTTCCACTTCTTAATGTTTTCCCATTGTATGAGTATTGGAGACAAAGATTTAGATATTATATAGTTGGCATCAGCTTGTGCTTTTGCATTTATCAATATACATTTTGCTATACCATTATTTTGAGCTATATCTTTCTTAGCCTGTGCTTCTGCTTCTCTTAATTCATTTTCTCTTTGTTCTGCTCTTTGTGTAGCTTCTATTTTGCTGTTAAGTGCCTTTATTACATTATCTGGAAAATGAAATCTACCTATCAAATATATACGATCTACTTCTATACCTATTTCTTTCATGTCATCACGTACATGTTTTTCTATATTAACAAAGAACTTTTCTTTTCCTGCCCCGTATAGATCTTCTATGTTCAATTTTGATGCAGATATATTAATTGCATCTCTTATAAAGTTACGAATAAATATATGGGATATTTCATACATTCCACGTCTGTATTTTTGAAATATATTTGGTACTTCTGATGGTTTCAAATGAAAACTTATTCCTATGTCTGCACGCATAGCTAAACCCTCAGATGTTTGAAACTGGAAGTTTTCTTTATTTTCCCATGTATCATTTTGTTGAAACGTTGGAAACAGATATATTTGCTTCCAGAATGGAATAAAATGAACTCCTACGTGCTTCTCTTTAACTTCTACACCCTGATTACTACCAAAAAGATCAACCACTACTCCTACATGTCCTGGACTTACTAGCTTGAATGAAAATATAAGCACTATTAACGGTATAAATACTACTAATGACAAAATTATACTCTTGTTAGTTAGGTTCATTTTATATTCCTTTTATGTAATTTTTACTGAGACTAAAAATATGTTTTTATTATATAACAATCTAATACAATGTTACTATTTTGTCTTTAAGTAAATATATTAGGCTCTTTTGATACACCTTCGTTGTGCTTTTGTAGTCTATTCTCAAGGTCTATGGTGTATCCAGTATACTTTCTTTCTGTAAACAATGTTGATTGGATAAGATAAACTTAAAACATTTCTTCTGTTTCACTTGAAGTAGAAAGTTTTATATTTTTCATTTTATGACTCCGTATTGTGATTGTTTCTTAAAATACATCATGTATTATTATTATTTATTATCAAAAAAGCGCAACAGCTTTGTGAAATGGTTCTATTGAAGGTCTTTTGCATGTAATATTCTCTATTCAAGAATGAGATTCGTTGTGTATTTCGATAATCCGTCTTCGTTTACAGCTACGCCGGACTAAAGAAAGGTGGCAGAATGGCTCATTAACATAAACGAAAACGCCTTCGTTCATGGTATATTGCCATTATTCAAAGTGCTTTTCGGGATTATGATAAATATTTCGTAAATTTTTTCCGATATTTTCTATTTTTTTCAAATCAATTTTTTTATCGCTAAACCAATTTGAAGAATCAATATCTGAAAGAGCATCACAAGACTTATTAGATGGTGTTATGCATGTTTTTTTAAGATCACTTTTTAATGTTTCCATTAATTTTGTTAATATTTCCGGAATGGGATAGTTTTCTTTTATTAAAAATAGCTGATCAATAAGCTTTTCAATTGATGAAATTGTTTTTATTTGTACATCAATATGTTTATCATTATTTTGTCTGTCAATTGTTATAACGTGAAGTTTTAATATAAAATTTTTAAAATCATTAAAAAATAACAATGCTTTCTCTGTATTTTTTGTTAGTTTTTTAATTTTCTCTTCGAATAAAAACTTCTTCCACCCTATCCATGCGACTATAAGTAGTATTGCTGGACCGGCTAAAATTTTCAACCATGATTCCGAATTATCAACCAAAATGTTTATTATCACATTTATCCTTTCTATAAATTTTGCTCAAAAAAAAGATGTTACTTTTTAGGTAACATCATGATTTCATAATTATTTTATGATTCCGTTAAAAAAATGGCCCGGCCATACGAAGCCTTCGGCGAAGTATGGCGGGGCTGACGAGACTCGAACTCGCGACCTTCCGCGTGACAGGCGGACGCTCTAACCAAACTGAGCTACAGCCCCAAAAAGATAATCCCTCTATTCGTCTTTGTTCTACGAACTCCGCCGGACGGGGGCAATTTTTTGGCTCCCCGGGCAGGACTCGAACCTGCGACCTAACGATTAACAGTCGTTTGCTCTACCAACTGAGCTACCGAGGAATAAATAATTTCAATCCTAATTTTTATTTAGTCAAATCCTTTAAAGAAGCGACTGTGTCCGCCGTAGCTTTAGCGAAGGCGGAAGGTTGGTGGGCGGTACAAGATTCGAACTTGTGACCCCCAGTTTGTAAGACTGGTGCTCTAACCAGCTGAGCTAACCGCCCCAGACAGTCAAAATAGTAATTGAAAAAGTGAACAAAGTCAAAGCCATTCTTGCCAAAATCTTCAATCTCGATAGTTTTTCTAATGACTGTATCACATGCTGTAGATCGTTATTTTACAATTTTTATCCAAAAAGGAGTTAAACCGTGGGTTTTTTTGACTATTTTAAAAATATTTTTCTTATTCTTATCTTTTTGCAAATCACGCCAGCATTGCTTATTGGTATTAAAAAACAGTACAGCAAATATCTTATGCCACGAACAAAGATAGGCTTGGTAGAAATAAATGGTGTGCTATACAGTTCTGACAAATACAATAAGCGGCTGAATAAATATTTTAAGGATCCGGAAATAAAAGCAATTCTTATCAAAATGGAGTGTCCTGGATCTGCGGCTGGAACAGCTCAATCGATTTTTAACGAAATTAATATCCTTAAAAAAGAGTATCCAGCAAAACCGATTATCACGCTGGTGGAAAACGTGTGTGCTTCTGGTGGGTACTACATTGCTTGTGCTACGGATGAGATTATCACCCCCGGTTCTGCGCTTATTGGAAGTATTGGTTCGAACTTGCCATACTTATTTCAACTTCAGGAATTTATTGAACAATACAAAATAAAATACGAAACAATAAAAGCTGGTAAATATAAAAATATTGCCGACCCGTTTGTTGCCATGACAGCAGATGAAAGGGCAATGTTACAGGGAGTGATTGACGATTCGTACTTTCAGTTTGCTGATGACGTCGTCAAAACACGAAAAGTTTCACTCAAAGAAAAAGAAAAATGGGCTGATGGAAAAATCTTCAGTGGTAGGCAGGCCCTGAAGCTTGGTCTTGTTGATATGCTTGGTTCTGCGCGTACTGCTATCGATAGGTTAAAAGACAAAGCATTGATTAAAGGTGAAATTGAATGGGTCAAACAGCCAAAGAAGACAAGTTTTTGGAGTCTGTTTTCAGGCCGTGGTGATGAAAGCGGAAACTCAATGTTTTCATTTTTAGCAAGTAAGCTGGGTGTCAATTTTAATGAAAAGCATTTAGTGCATCGTGTGTTTTAACATAATTTTAGAAAGCGTAGCATGAACAATAAGTTATTTCTTGGTTCACATTCTCAATCTCGTCAACGCCTGCTAAAAGAGGCACAGATACCGTTTCAGGTAGTCGGTCATACCCTTGATGAAACGAAATGTGATTGGAGTAGTGTCGCATTTAGAGAACTTGTTGCCCAAATTGCTCTAAACAAAATGGAGCATGTAATTATGCCAGAAGGGCAAGAGGGTGGTCAGATTTCTTTTTTTTTAACTGCAGACACATTGTGTATGACAAAAAACGGTGACATTCAAGGCAAGCCAAAAGATAGAGCAGATGCGATAGAAAAATTAAAAGCAGCTCGTGGTGGGGCGCAGGTAGCAACTGCTTTTTGTCTTGATAAACGGGTATTTAAGTTTGGACAATGGGAGGTTACAAAACGAGTTCAACAGGTTGTCGGTGCAGAATATAGTTTTGAAGTATCTGATGAATGGATTGATCTGTATTTAGAAAAATCCCTCGGACTTTCTGGTTCTGGTGCGATTGCAATTGAAGGGTTTGGGGACCAGTTTTTGAAGATGGTGCACGGTTCGTATTCGGCTATTATCGGTTTGCCAATGTTTGAACTTCGTGAGTCATTGAAGGAAATTGGATTTTGCAGATCGTTGTAATGGTTTTTTTTGATGATATAACTTTTATTACAGCAGAGCAGAGAATTTATTTTTCAACGTACAAAGGAAAGGAGTCTTCATGCAATTACAATGTGGTAGAACAACAAAAAATGTAATCTTGTTGGTATTTTTTGTTTTGGTTGGATGTAGTGCAAATGGTATGGATGAAAAGCCAGATGAAAAGTTAAAGGTGTATTCTTTTGATGGAAATGAAAGAAGGCCAGATTTGAATCATTTGGATCGTCTTGATGATGGAGAAAGGGAAAAAATAAAGAGAGTTATCAAGAAAGCCACTGGCAAAAATGATAAACTTTTTATCAATATTCTTACAAATGTTTTTCACGATCCAAATTTCCTGGGAGGTCAATTGTTGGGGCCCAAACATATGGTAAAACCATATCAAAAAGAACTTGTAAAGGAAAATAGAGAAAAAAAACGTGTGGTAAAACGATATCAAAAAACAAGTGCCAAAAAGGAAAATAGAGAAAGAAGAAGGCAATTTGATAATGCCAAGAGCTCTTTGAGAGATGAAGAAAGGGAGCAGCTTATAAAGAGAGGCAAAGAGAAATTTAGCGATACAAATGTGAATAGTAAAGACGATAAATAAAAAGGAAGAAGAAAAAACAAAAATCTGTAATTTTGTTGTAAAAGATTGCGTTTTGATATTTGAACATAGTATTCCTCATTTGTTATTATCTGTTTTTCCAAAATAGAAGGGCGTTATGAACAGTTTTGCAAAACAGGGGCACAAGATAGGCCTATTTTTTGTTCTATGGACTATTATCTGCTTTGTATGGTTTTATATCCAACCAGCTGAACGAATGTTGCATATGGAGTTGCTTCGTCTGAGTTTCTTTTATTTTTCTGGCATGAATTGGCATAGTATGCTATCAGCACTTGTACAAGCATACCTTTGGGGATACATTGCTGTTGCAACGTGGGTTGTAGCAACCAAGATTTCCTGCTTGGGTGTTTGCTCGTGTAAAGGCAAAAAGTGTAAAAAATAATATTTTTAAGAAGTAAAAAGGGGATCCAATTCAGGATCCCCTGTTTGTTTTCATAAAACTTATTTGGTATTCCGTTAAAAAACTGGGCATCTCCTCCGTAGCCTTGTGCAAAGGAGGACCTCGCCAGCCGTAGCTTTCTTTAGTCTTCCGTAGTTTTAACGAAGGGGGAGGCGTAGGCTGGTCGGGATGGCCAGACTCGAACTGGCAACCCCTCGCTCCCAAAGCGAGTGCGCTACCAATTGCGCCACATCCCGACACAAATATAGATATAAGGTACGGCTTTATTTTTTTTGACGAAACCTTATATTTCAAGTTTCTGGGGTGAATGGTGGGTTTCGAACCCACGGCCACCAGAACCACAACCTGGTGCTCTACCAACTGAGCTACATTCACCATTTTCGATTTCAGTTTTTAAGTATAGGCTTTCTGATACAAAACGCAAAGGATTTCATGTGAAAAGCTCTGTGAGCCTCCGTTTCCCAATGACCTAAAATTTTGCTATTATTTTATATAGGGACGTCAAAATGTACTATTTTTACCAATTTGTTTAATGAAACTAAAAAAAGTTAATCACAAATCTATTTCGGTATTTGGTGCCAGAGAGCATAATCTGAAAAACATCGATGTGTCGATTCCAAAAGAAAAGCTGACGATTATCACAGGTCCATCTGGATCTGGTAAGAGCTCTTTAGCGCTAGATGTATTATTTACTGAAGGAAAGCGTCGCTATATGGAGTCGCTTTCTTCCTATGCACGGCAATTTTTGGGTGTTGCAAAAAAACCTGATGTTGACCGTATAGACGGTCTTTGTCCATCTATTGCCATAGAACAAAAAACGGTGAGCTCTAATCCTCGGTCTACGGTTGGGACTATTACGGAGGTTTATGACTATTTTCGTGTTCTCTTTGCTCGCATAGGGCGCGTTCATTGCCCTGATTGTGGAGAGTCAGTTAAGGCAGAATCTCCACAAACGATTACAGCTATGTTGATGCAAAAATTTCAAAACAGGGTGATTACGGTATCCGCACCACTTGCTCAGGAAAGAAAGGGTGAATTTGTCCAAGAACTTTTACAGTTTTTCAAAAAAGGGTATTACCGTTTTGCTGTAGACGGTGTTCGGCATCGATTTCACAGTTCTGATGAAATTAAACAGCTTTCATTAAAAAAAACATACAAACATACTATTGATCTGCTTATAGATTCAATTGATGTGTGCCAAGAAGAGTCAGCTCGTATTCAGGAGGCAGTTGAGTTGGCATTTTCTCTGGCCAGTGGAGCTTGCAAAATTATTGCAGGCAAAAAAGAATATTTGTATGCAAGTAGTCGTACTTGTGTACGTTGTATGATCTCAATTCCAGAATTGGAACCTCGCTTTTTTTCATTTAACTCACCAATCGGCGCTTGCAAGGTGTGTTCGGGTCTTGGTGTTGTTCATAAGTGGCCATGGAAAGAGGGTGAAGAGGGCGCGTGGAGAATGAAATACCACGATTTTTTTGCAGACAAATATGCAGAGAAAAAAACATGTCGATTTTGTTTTGGAAAGCGGCTCAACAAGTATGCGCTTGCAGTGACTATTGGAAAAAAAAATATTTTTGATCTGTGTGATCTTTCAATCGAGAAGCTTTTACTGTTTTTTAAAACCGTTTCACTTGATCAAAAAGAACAGGAGATTGCCTCAAGTTTAATTAAAGAGATTGTTGGTCGATTGCAATTTTTGTATGATGTTGGTCTTTCATATCTTTCTCTTAATCGTTCAGCTCGAACACTTTCTGGTGGTGAGGGGCAACGAATTAGGTTAGCGACACAAATAGGTTCGGCGCTCAGTGGAGTTTTGTATATTTTGGATGAACCAAGCATCGGGTTGCATCAACGTGACAATAATCGATTAATCAAAACTTTGCATCATCTAAGAGATCAAGGCAATACAGTGGTTGTTGTTGAACATGATATTGACACGATGCTTCAATCTGATTACATAATTGATATGGGACCGGCCGCGGGTGTTCGTGGAGGTCAAATTGTTGCGACTGGAACACCGCATGACATTGCATGCAACAAGCAGTCATTAACAGGAGCATATTTAAGTGGCGAGCGTTCAATTGTGCGTACAAAACCTGTCCGAGAACCGATTGGTTTTTTGACTATCAAGCATGCGAATAAACATAATTTAAAAGATGTGACAGCTCAGTTTCCGCTTGGAGTTTTATGCGGAATTTCAGGTGTATCTGGTTCTGGAAAAAGTACCTTAATTATGCAAGAGCTTGTTCCGTCAATTGCGCGCTCTTTTACAAAAGTAAAGACACGCAAAAACAAAAGCATTGGATATGGTAGTGATATCAGTGGCGATGATTGTTTGGACGCGATGGTTGTTATTGATCAAAGTCCAATCGGCAGAACTCCTCGCTCAAATCCTGCAACCTATCTTGGAATTTTTGACAAGATCAGAACGTTGTTTTCGTCATTGCCAGAAAGTAATGCTCGTGGGTATAAGCCAGGGCGATTTAGTTTTAATGTCAAAGAGGGACGCTGCTTTGAATGTAATGGTGATGGTGTTATTAAAGTGTCAATGCACTTTTTGCCTGAAGTAACAATGCTATGCAAGGCGTGTAACGGATCTCGATATGACAAAGAAACGCTGCAAATACAGTATCGTGGAAAAAATATTGCAGAAATTTTAGACATGACGGTATTTGAAGCAGCCGTGTTTTTTTTCGCGCATAAACAGTTACACAAACGATTACAATTAATGTGCGATGTTGGTCTTGATTATCTTAAGCTTGGACAGTCTTCGACAACGTTGTCTGGAGGCGAAGCGCAGCGAGTTAAGCTTGTTGACGAGCTTGCAAAGCGCGGTAACAGGACATTGTATATTTTAGATGAACCTACTACAGGTTTGCATAACTGTGATATTGAAAAACTACTTGAAGTTTTGAATAAGCTTGTTGATAAAGGTAACTCAATTATCGTCATAGAACATAATCTTGATGTGCTTAAAACGGTTGATTATCTAATTGATCTTGGGCCTGAGGGTGGTGATGGTGGTGGATCCATTATTGCGCATGGAACACCGGAAGAAGTTGCTCAATGTAAAAAAAGTTATACAGGGCAATACTTAAAAAAAGTTTTGTAGTTGGTTGTTTTTTAGTTGCTGAGTGGTACATTTGTTGTAGCAAGCTAAAGGTTTTAACAGTTATATTTTTAGTTATATTTTTTTATAATTTTTTAGGGGTGATTTCATGAAAGAAAGAAGAAAATCTTTATTAATATTTTATTTGGTTTTGCTAAGCAGCTCTTGTGTTAGAGCAAATGTAGCTTTGAATTTTTTGAAGACCTTTGCTGCAGGGACATTAGGTTATTGTTTTATTTATAAGCCTACAAAGGGTATTATAAATGGTTTTGATGTATCTTCTTTAAATAAAGTTGTTAATTCCCTCGACAATCTTGGTCATTTAATTGAAGACACTTGTAAAGAAAGTACAAAAAAACTTACAAAACCACTTAAGAAACAATGTCAAAACGTTAAGAGTTCTTTTGGGCAATTCAAGAATTCTATTTCGGGATTTAAGGGCAAAGTTTTTAATGTTAAGGATAAAAAGAGATTAGAATCGTAAGTAAGTAAAGTAGAAAAGGAGAGTAGAAGTGAATAAAAAAGCGGCTATTTGTTTAGCATTATTGTTGTTTTGTGTTCCCGTACAATCGAAGGCGTTTGTAAATTTGTTTGTGCGGGTTGGACTTTTTTATACGGCGTATAAATTTGTAGATGGGGTTGTTGAAGGTTCGATTTCAAATTTTGTCGATCAATATATTGATGGTCCAATTGACATTGCTTGTTCATATGGACAAGGGGTAAAGATATTTGGAACGGGAGTTCGTCAAGTGATTATCAATTTTTCGAACGACTCAACCAATAATTCTATTTCTAATGCATGGCAAGATTTAAAAGAGCAGCTTGATTATGCTGTTGCTGCAGGGAAAGCAGAGTGGGCAATGCGGAGAGCATTTATTTTAAAAAAAAGTTCTACAAACAAGAAGCTGTTAAAGGTAAAGCAAGAATTGAAAGATGATGCTGACATATTGAAGAAAAAACCTTCGGGCGAGTTTATGAACAAGAAGTTACAATCTGATTAGTAGATAGCGTAGAAGTAGATGATACAAAGGGATGACAGTGTATTCTGATAGCTTTAAATAAGAATTATGAAGGCAGTACTACAAAGAGTTACATCATCGGATAATTACAGACCTGCGACATTCATTATTTTTACGTAAACCAAAACTAGTTTAGGGGGATTTAAAGAACGTGATTAGAAGAATAATATATCTTTTTACAATAATGTTGTTTGTATTGCCATGTTTTGGCCAAGACAAGACTATTAAGCATAAATTTGTTAAACCCGTAAGTCGGCAACGCATTGAACAATTTAAAACGAGCATTTCTCGTCGTCTAACGTTACATAAGGTTGGGCGAATTATTGTTCCTATTGCAGGTGTAGCAAGTTCTGCGTATGTATTATACAAGATTTTTTACGGTGGGCCATCAGTAGTGCCAGTTGTAAAAAAAGAAAATGACTTAGAAAAATTAGGAAAAAGAGTAGCAACGTTAGAAAAAACACTTTGCCCACGGTTTCTTTCTTGGAATTGGCTTAAAGGTCAGGTGTATGGTTATGTTGAATATGTTGCATTTGGAGCACTGACATCGGCTGGGTTGTCTATTTTGAATGCGGTTTACCATGATGATACCATTGAGTGGTTCGTTAAGAATTCAATTCATGTTGAAGCATTAAAAAAAGAGATAGAACAGTATTCAAAAAAAAACAAATCGTTTACAACAATGACCGATGAGCAGTTTAATTATTACTCTTCAGCTTTAACGTCTGTTTGTAAAAGACTTGTGATTCAGGTTGAATATGTAGCGGCATTTATGGAGTATCAGCTTGAACAATTTAAAAGTCATGGTGTTGTTTTAACAGCAGATGATCTGTTACAGGTTCCACATGTAGTTGCTTCTGCAAATAATCTTGTACAGACCATTCAATCGCTTACAGTACCAAAAAAAGATATGAATGCTATTGCGAATTTAAAAAAACAGGCTGAAAAACTTTTTGAATTCGCGATTGATTTTGATCTTCATATAAAACGGTTTTCTTCTGTTGAAAAAGATTTGGGGTGGAGAGTCCTGCATGGCTAGTAATTTTAAACTACTTACATTTGTAACGGGAAACAGCGGTAAGCTTGCGGAGGTTCAAGCGCAGTTGCCACATGTTAGAGGGAAACAGATTGATCTTCCTGAAATACAGGAACTAGATTTACAAAAAATTGTAAAAAATAAACTTGAAGCTGCAGTTGCATTGTGCGATGGCCCTGTACTTGTTGATGATACCGCGTTGTATTGTGATTGCTTTAGGTCTCATGATGGATTGGATGGTTTGCCCGGTCCAATGATAAAGTGGTTTTTACAAACTGTTACGAATGAGGGGTTAGCGGAAATTGTAAGTCGTTTGGGGAGCAATAGAGCG
>Ga0209977_10000721_pt1 | contig 13504 bp, 13 predicted proteins | sample SumtaG_2_FD_183113 | JGI IMG/M metagenome (GOLD analysis project Ga0209977, IMG submission 183113) | Deep subsurface microbial communities from Indian Ocean to uncover new lineages of life (NeLLi) - Sumatra_00607 metaG (SPAdes) (version 2) | ecosystem: Environmental > Aquatic > Marine > Oceanic... | reverse complement strand
CGCTTGTTGATCCCTTTCATATAGACCCTCCCTGCCTTCAGAGAATTTATATGCGAGTTAAAAATGACAAATTAATAATGCAAACAACTTGGAGAAGCAGAGATTTATTTAGAGCGTGGGAAGCAAATGTAAATGGAATGATTCGAATTCAGAAATTTGTTGCTGAACAGCTCGACGTAGGAACCGGTCATTACTTAGATTTTAGCAATTCGCTACATATTTATGGAAATACGATTTCTGAAGTTAAGGACATGTTTGAACGCATGATAAATAAAGGAGAACAGTTTCCAGATGATGTAATTGAATTAATGGAAGAAAATAGTAGCTAGCTTTCAAAAATTTTAGGAAAAATTTTCCTTGTATTATCTAATATTTGGTTTTCTAACTCAATTACCGGAATTTCTTTTAATTTTGATATAGTGTTTAAAACATCTCTTATCATAGCTGGTGTACCAACTTTTCCTGTATATTTAACTGGACCATCGCTTTCTAGAAGTAAATGTTCTTTATCCACATTTAAAACCGTTTTTTTTACCGGTGGAGAATAGCTAAGAGCAGGAGTAATAGAAAAGAAATAGCCTCTATCGATTCCTTTTTTTAAAAAAACCTCTGGCCCTGAATACCAATGGATATTGACTTTAGGAATTTTATATGAAGGTAGGGTATCAAAAATTATTTTTTCAGCACCCTTAGTGTGTAAATTAACTGGTAATTCCAACTCTTGAGCCAGTAACAGCATTTTTTCAAAAATTTTCTTTTGAAGAGGGTATAACTCTTTTTCTTTAACAAAGTGATGATCTAAGCCAATTTCTCCAATTGCACAGATTTTTTCTTTTTTGGTTCTGATTAAGTCTATGATTGATTCTAGCTGATTTTCTATGTTTCTATTCATTTTCACCTCCTCGGGATGAATTCCTAAAGCAGCATAAATCTCTTTATATTGATCAGCAATTTCTAAGACTCTCCTTTGACTTATAGAACTCATTGCTACAGCAATGATCTTTTCAACTCCGACATTTTTAGCTTCATTAATAACTTTAGCAATATCTAAATAAAGATTTGCATGACAATGAACATCAATTAAAATTTTAATCACCTTTATATAATTAAAATAAGGATTAGAAATAAATTTCTATTACATTCGGTTAATTTCAGCCCTTAAATGAACAATTTTCTTTACTAAAGCATATTTTCCTTTAGGGTATTCTTGAGTATCTAAATAACGCATTAATTGTTCTAATTCTTTTGCTAAGTAGTTTTTAATGTCTTCTTTCGTTACATTTCCTAAAATCTTAGGTAACGGCTCAAATTGCTCGACTCTCTTTATTCTTAAGTTCGATATTGTTTTAGCTAACTGGGCTTGAAAACCTTTTGATTCGGAAGGATCGGCGCCAGCAAGCATATCTAATGAGATTTGTAAACCATTAATGAATGATTCTAAATCCCTAATGTCAATTATATCCTCGTTCATAAAAATTTCTATAATCTAAATAATTCCACTTCTTATATCCTATATGGAGTATTTTTATATAAATTTCTTCATGTGTTATCTGAAAATTAAAATAAATACTAATAAAGCGAAGTTACTATCAATAATCTTTTATTGACATAGTAAAAACTCTATTTAATATTTACAATAAAATCTATGGTGCTATTTATCCAAATTCTTTATATAACAATTCTGCAAGCGTTGAAAGAACTATGTTTTTTAATTCTTTATCATATAGTCTAATTTTATCAGAAAATTCAATTTGAATAGTTTGACTATTTTTAGTCAAAAATTGACTTGCACCATATTTCGTCGTGATATATCCTCCTGTCAAAACAAACTCTCTTCTTAAATGATGACCGGGAGCTATGGCTATATTTAAATTGTTAAACTTCTTTACTATTTTCCCCCGAAGATTTTTACCCCAATCCCTTTTGGGGATCGAATTAGGATACAATGACTCTAAATTATTTGTTCCTAAAATTAATTCAACGTCTCGAAATCCTTTTGGTCGTTTCTCTTTTTCAAATCCGTGAATATCTATTAACATTGAACTGTTGAAAGTCTCTAAATTGTATAAAATTAATTCTTCTATCTTATTATGGTAAAAACGATAAATTTTCTTAGCCAATTCTGATTCTTGATCATATGCTTCAGATGAATTCCTATTAAAATCTATTTTTGCTCTATGGATTTTTGATATAATATAGGATGGAGTCTTAAATTTAAAGACATTTTTAATCTTTTCAATTAACTCACATGCTAATTTTATTGTATCTTTATCTATTCCATGGATCCCATTAGTTCTCCGAGGTATATGGTCACATTTAGTTTTGCCACCGTGAGGAACTGAAATAATTAATGGAATTGATCCCCTATTATATTCAATGTAATCTTTAATATCAACCATATCCCTTTTTTTTTAAAATCATAAAAGCTATAGTAGAAAAAGAAAATAAGTTATTAAAAAAATTGTTTTATATTAGAAATAAAAGGATTTGCTTAGGTTATTGTAAGAGCCCGTAATATAATAAACACAACAAGCCACAATCCAAAACCGGTAATACCAAAAATATAATAAGCCCAAATGCTTTTATCTTTCACAAAAATCACGTGGCAAAAAAGCCAAGAAACTAAACTTCCGAGCATACCAATTATGATATCTGCTGTAATATTTTGCCAACTGTCGGGCCGTCCCTCAAATTTCCATCCCAATTCAATGAACAAGAAATTCTCTAAAACTTCCCATAAAATTATACATGCGACACTAAGAATAAATACGAAGAGTAGCGAGAAAATAGGAGTTTTACCATGTTTTTTGGGTATAGTATAGAACAACGAAAAGAAAAGGAACAACCCTATACCAAAACAAATGTGGCCTATTGAATAGAAATCTAACCAAGCAAGACCTACCATAGATGGGTCCGTAGTAAATAAATCTACAAATAACATATTTATATCACTATGATGTTTTATTTGATTTTTTTGTTATGAATTAATTTAAAATATATTTTAAATATATAATACCAATTCACCAATATAATCTTATTTTGTGTTATATTTGCAATCAAAAATAGCATTAGTTGTTTTGTATCAAAAACAAAACATTTATAGCTTTAATGCGTTAATTGGCGCCATTGAAACTGAACGCAGGTTAGATGACATTAAGATTTATTTTATTCGTGGCTATGAAAACCTTATTAACGAGTTAGAAAAAATAATTCAAAATCATCAAAAAGTTGTTGTAGGAATATCTTTTTTTACAACTCAATTATGGGAGATTCTTGATTTAATTAAGATATTAAGAAAAAATTATAACCAACGAGCTTTATTTATCGCGGGTGGCCCTCATCCAACAGGTGATCCAGAAGGAACTCTTGAAATGGGATTTGATTTAGTAGTGAAGGGCGAAGGTGAGGAAACTCTAATAGAAATTCTTAAAAAGATTAAGAATGATGAGAGCGTTAATGATATAAGTGGAATTGCTTATCTTGGCGCAGGTAATAACTTTATACTAACTGAAAAAAGACAATGGATCAATTTGGATAAATATCCTCCTTTACCTGTTAAAAATGTAAAGTTTGGAGCAATTGAAATAACTAGGGGTTGTCCTTATGTTTGTTATTTTTGTCAAACACCTTATATTTTGGGAACTCTACCAAGACATAGAAGTATTAACTCAATTTGTAAAACAGTTAAATTTATGAAAAGTTTTAATAAAACAGATATAAGATTTATTACTCCAAATGCTTTTTCTTACGGCTCATTGGATGGAAAAACGCTTAATCTTCCCCAATTAGAAGAATTATTAATTCAAATAAGGGAAATAATCAAACCGAAAGGAAGGATATTCTTAGGATCGTTTCCATCTGAAGTTAGACCTGAACACGTGACTACTGAGACTTTAGGATTGGTTTTAAAATACGCTGCTAATGATAACATAACAATTGGAGCCCAATCGGGAAGTCAGAGAATTTTAGACTTGTGTAATAGAGGCCACTCTGTTAAATCCATTTATAAGGCAGTTGAATTGACAATAGAAAATGGCCTATTAGCAAATGTAGACTTTATTTTTAGCTTACCTAACGAAACAGAGGAAGATGTAGACCTCACAATTAAATTAATGAAAGATTTGTCTGGTATGGGAGCAAACATACATACGCATACTTTTATGCCTTTACCTCTTACAGTTTTTGCGAATGAGAAAGTGAAAAAGGTCGAAGAAAAAATTAGAAATGTAATTTCAGAACTAACTTCAAAAGGATTGGCTGATGGAAATTGGAAAAAACAAGAAATATTAGGAAAGAAAATATCTAAATATTTAAAAGCTAAAATGGACTGAACGAATTGTTTTAATGAACATTACAGATCAAAGGCAAATTCAGTAACGCCTTCTTCAATCTTTTTTATTTTTAATGTATAGCCAGATGTATTAATAATATGGAGCATTGATTTATTTTCTAATAAAATTGAGCCGCCAAATGTTCTATAATTGAGTTCTTTAGCAATTTGTACTAGATAATTTAAAAAGAATTTAGTAATTCCTAAATTTCTCCAATCTCTATGAACAACAAACGCAATTTCTCCGAAGGAGGCTTGGAACGTTTTAAAGAATGCCCCTATCGCAATAATTTTATCTTTTCCTCTTACGTTAAATTCTCCTACTAATATCATATTTGTAGTATAATCGATATTAACTAAGGGTTGAATTTTCTTGTGACGAAAATCTTTCATGGGAGTAAAGAATCTAAAATACCTATCTTCATCGTCTAACGAATAATGAAGTTCTTGGATCATTCTTTCGTCAGTTGGTTTTACTGGACGAATCTTGATGGTTTTTCCATTCCTTAACTCCAATTTAGTTTCGTATTTTTCGGGATAAATGCTTATTCTACCATCAATAGAAACTGGTAAGGTTTGATCAGAGTAGACATAACTCCATTTTTTTGCGTGTTCTAATAGTTCTTCTCGAAAATCTGGATGAGCGATGTTTATCATTTCCAGAACTCTTTCTCGTATGCTTTTTCCATAAAGATAAGCCAACCCCCACTCAGTTGCAATGTAATGTACATCCCCTCTAGTTATTACTACTCCCGTACCATGTTGAAGGAATGGAACGATTCTAGAGATTATAGTACCATCTTTCATTGTGGCCGTAGAAGGTAGAACCATAATTGGTTTTCCATTCTTAGATCGAGCAGCGCCCCTCACAAAATCAACTTGGCCCCCGATTCCACTATAAAATTGATGTCCAATCGAATCCGAATTTACTTGTCCAGTTAAATCAACAGAAAGCGCCGCATTAATCGCAACTTGCTTCTTGTTCTGGCTAATTATAAACGGATCATTTGTATAATCGCACGGATGAAATTCTACCATTGGATTATCGTCCACAAAGTCGTATAATCGTCTTGTGCCCATAACAAAAGAACATATTATTTTATCCTTATGTATCGTTTTTTTTTTACAGGTAACAACTCCACTTTCAACAAGATCTACTATACCATCTGAGAAGACTTCACTGTGTATTCCCAAATCTTTCTTATCTGCTAATTCGATAGTTACCGCGTTTGGAATTTCACCAATGCCCATTTGGATGGTGGATTCATCTTCTATTAGGGATGCTACAAATTTTGCTATTTTAGTAGAAACAGCATCAGGTTCTCCGTAACTGAACTCAATAACATCGTGATTAGAAATAATAAACGCATCTATGTCGTCCATATGGATAAATGAGTCACCTAATGTGCGGGGCATATTGGGATTAATTTCTGCTACTACATATTCGGAACTTTCGGCTATAGGTTTAACAATATCCACATTAATACCGTAACTACAAAAGCCATATCTATCTGGTGGGCTTACTTGAATGAGTGCCGTATCTAAATGCATTTTACCTAGTTTAAATAACCAAGGAATTTCAGATAAAAGAATTGGAGTGTAATCCGCTTGACCATCTCTAATGTATTTGCGAAGTGATTTTCCTATAAAAAAAGCATTATGTCTAAATAAATCTTCTAGTCCACCAGCCGTTTCATAATAATCTAAATCGCTTAAACTAAGAAAATGCAGGATTTCTACGTCAGGAAGTTCTAAACCTAACTCAATTAGCTTCTTAGTTAAGTCTATAGGTTCTGCACAGCCTGAATCTATAAATATCCGGTCTCCAGGTTTTATGAAATTTTTAATCGCTTTTGTAATTGATACTTTTTTTTTACTGTATTTATTTATTAAAAAGGATAAGTCTTCATTACGATAGTTGGACAAATAATCACCAATTAAATATTTAGCCTTACACTTATCGATAAGTATTAAACAATTTTAAATATAATCAAAACAAGCTTTCTATTATCTAACGGATTTGGAATTGGTTAGAGAAATTAATTTTTTTCAATTTTTTGGTGTTTAATCATTACATTCTTAGTTCGTTGAAAAAAGTATCAAATTTACAATACGGTTAATATACTTGCTTTTTTGGATTTTGCATATGCGAGCGGTCTTCATAAAATGAAAGGATTCTGCTAACGCATCAAGATATGAAACATTATATAAAATCGAAACATTTTTGTTATTATGCATATACAATTTATCCAATTCAATCTGAATTTGTTTTTGGCTCAGTTTATCAGATTTCTTCCCTACTCTTCTTATAACTTCTTGTACTGACTTATTAAAGTGTATGTCTCGAATACTTGTAATTAAAGAACTTAATACAATTGTATATAAAATTACTACATCAAAATCCGTACCATGCATTGCTGTTAATTTGATTTGTATATCTTGATATATTTCTCTTATGTAATTATCATCAATTCCTTTAATTATTTTAAAAGGTTGAAAAAAGCTCATGTAATTACCTTCTAAAAAAAATTGAATATTATCGTTAAAGAGATCCTTAAATCTTTTAACAATTAGACCAGAACTTTTTATTTTAATTGATATTTCAGGCGTTCTACCAATTATTGTATCGCTACCACTTAGATAAAACTGTTGTTTAATAAGATTATCTGTAGCGTTATATAAGCGCTTTAAATTGGTATTTATAACCAAACCACCTAAATGAATATTACAAGCCTTGTTGAAATATTAGTAATAAAATTCTATTTTATTCTTTTCGGAATATTGTCAAACTTACAAATTCTAATAGAAAATATTAATTAGTTAGTGTTACATGAATATTATTAACAATTTATTATAATAATAAATAAATTTATCTAAAATTAGTAAAGTAAAATTAAAACTTTAAGTGAATCGAAATGGGATTGAAATTAGCATCAACAATGGCAATTTTATTCTTATTTGGCCTCATCTATGCGGTTGTTTTTACTATCGGAGTCTGGTTTTTACCAAGTAATCTATTAGGTTTGTCTATAATGATTGGTTTTACTGTTTTAATCATACTGTTTCAATATGGAATTTCCCCATTAATGATAAGATTAATTTACAGAATCGATTGGATACCCTACGAAGATTTCACTTACCAATACCCACATTTAGCAGATGTAATAGATAAAGTTGTGGCAATTCGGGGGATTAAAACACCTAGAATGGGAATAATTCACGATTTAAACCCCCAAGCCTTTACATTTGGTTATACAAAGAATAGCGCGAGAATTGTAATCACTGACGGAATAATACATTATTTAGACGAAGGCGAACAAAGTGCAGTAGTTGCTCACGAATTAGGACATGTTGTACACAATGATTTCATTTTAATGACAGTAGTTTTTGCTATTCCTTTAATTTTATTGACGATAGCCCGATGGTCTTACTACACCGTTCGTTTTTCAGGTTTATTCAAAAGCTCTAAAGATGATGATGCGGGAAGTTATATTGTTTTGGCATTAATTGTCGTTGCAATTGTATCTTATATTTCTTATTATATTGGATACTTAGCATCTTTATTCGTTAGTCGAATCCGAGAATATTTTGCGGATCAACACGCTGCTGAATTGACTGAAAACCCAAATACATTATCCACGGCTTTAGTCAAAATAGCGTATGGATTGATAGCGGGCGGTACCGAAGCTGAAATTAAAGAAAGGCAAAAATCAAGCGTAAGAGGACTTCGAAGTTTGGGGATTTTTGATCCGAAGAAAGCGAGTCAGTTAGCTGCGCAAAGTATGGACAATCATGGTCGCGTTTCGAAGAGAGTAGTTCAAGCTGCCGCGGGTTGGGATCTTTTTAATCCTTGGGCAAAATATTTTCAAGTATTTAGCACCCATCCTTTACCTGCGAAAAGAATCCAACGATTAAATGGACAGTGTGCCACCTATGGAGTACCTGTTGAATACGATTTTTCCCAGGCAAGAATTATTAAAGAACAACAGGTAGGAAAATCTATGGTCGGCGAATTCATTACCGATATTTTCATTAAACAGTTGCCAACATTTATTTTTATAATATTAGTTGGAATGACGGCCATCTGGATCTTGGGATTAATAGGTTTGATATCGATAGGAACCTTAACTACATTAAACAATTTGATTCTTCTATGGGCTATTGGATTTTTCATTATGGGTTTGGGAGTTATAGTACGAACTTCTTTCATGTACCGAAGCGGGTTTGAACCTAGTAACATAGTGGAATTAATTACCAACATAAAAGTATCGCCAATTCGTGCAGTTCCTGCAATTATCGAAGGGAAAATAATAGGAAAAGGAATTCCAGGTTATTACTTTGGAGAAGATCTATACTTCCAAGATAACACCGGCTTAATGTACATCGATTATCGATTCGGAATTAGGCTGGTAGACTTTTTTTGGGCTCTCTCGAAAGCTAACAGATTAGTAGGACAACGAGTAAGAATTAAAGGGTGGTATAGACGAGGTCCAGGTCCATACTTTCAAGTCGACACGATTGAGACAGAATCAGGTAAACGGTATCGCAATTACTCAAAGCATATGACTTATATCTTAGCAGTGATATTCTTTGGTATTGGCGCCTTCCTTTTCTATCTCTGGTTTACCGCAATTTAATAAAATTTAATAAAATCTATCAATTTTTTTTTATTCTTTTTCACATTAATGTTATTCAATAGTAAATTTATTTCGTTTTAAATATTCAAGATTTATAATTTTACATAAGTTGGTATTGAAAATGTTGGATACAACTAATAAAAAAGTGGAACTAATGGCGCCTTTAAAAAACTTTAAGTCTTTAAACGCCGTTGTAAATAAAGCTGATGCGGTCTATTTTGGCATAGAAGCTTTTAACATGAGAATGTTTAGCGATAATTTCAGATTAAAAGAGTTAAATAATATAGTGAAAAAATGCCATAACAATAATATTAAGGCTTATATGACTACGAACATAATAATATATGAAAACGAGTTCGACCTCCTCAATATTATTTTAGATAAAGCCGTAGAAGCAGAGATAGATGCCGTCATAATTCACGACATTGGAGCTATTGAAATCGTCAAAGAAAAAGGATTACCCTTTCACATCTCAACTCAAGCTAATATTTCGAACTCTCGATCGGCAAAATTTTATGAAGATTTAGGAGCCCAAAGATTAATTCTTGCCAGAGAATTATCTCTGAAACAAATTAAAGAAATAAAAAGTAAAATAAAAAAGGCTGAAATTGAAACTTTTGTGCACGGTGCTCAATGTACTTCGATATCCGGTCGTTGTTATTTCTCGGCCGAAACATGTGAGTCTCAAGAGTATTCTGCTAACAGAGGAAGGTGTGTTCAACCTTGCCGCAGAAGATGGCGCGTATACGACGATCAATCAAACGAATTTCTCTATGACGGAGTTTTTTTCATCAACGCAAAAGATTTGTGTTTAATCGAGCATATCCCCGAATTAATAGAAGCTAAAATCGACGCTTTTAAAATAGAGGGTCGTATGAGAGACCCAATTTATATCGAAGAAACTACTTCTTGCTACAAAGAAGCAATTAACGCTTATTACGATAATACATTTACCCAAGAGAAAGTCAAAGGATGGCTCACACGATTAAGCAAGGTGTATAACAGAGGTTTTTCAACGGGATTCTACTTTGAGCGCCCAAAAGGAAGCGAAATCCAACGAGAATTTGATGGAAATTTATCGAATTATAAAAAAGTCGAAATTGGAAAAGTTCTTTCTTATTACTCGGAAAAAAAAGCGGCTAAAATACTATTAACTGCGGGTAAATTAAAATTGAAGGACGAGATTTTTATAATTGGAACTCATACCGATACGTATTTGCGTCAAATAATTAATTCACTGCAGATTAAACAAAAGAGTAATCTAACTGAAACACCGTTAGTTAAATCGAAAACTCAACGACTTACTGTAGGTATTTTAGTTGATAGGCCTGTCAAAAAAAACGACAAAATCTTCAAACTTGAAAAAAAAATTGAATTTAATAATAAAATAAAATAAAAAAAAATTATAAGAGATTTCACGAAAGGTTTAATATAGTTTAAATTCGAGATTAATTACAAATCTTCGACTAAATCTTCGTAAGCCTCTAATGCGAGCTCAATAATCTCTTGAAAGGCCATTGCATCCTGAAGATTACCCTCAACGGTAATGTCACCGGCCATGTATGCGCTTGTGGCGTCAACTTCGCCGAACAACATGCCTGAGCCAACTTCTTTAGTGGCAGAGAACGTAAAGGATGGGTTATCAACATCACCTTCGCCATATTCCAAAGTTCCCTCTTTCGCCTTCAACCAGAACTTTTTATCTTCGTCTGTAATATTCATTTGGATGGTTATGTCCATATCTTCTAGTTCCTCTTTCAAGTCCTCGTTCTCTACAGCAATTTGCTTGAACATCTCAAAAACTTTTAACGAGTCCATAACATCAGAGGCAGCAGCTCCAGCCTCAAATTTACCTTTCATTTCTTTTAATAATGCTTCATCAACCATGATTTTTCAACCTTATTTTTTGATTTTGTATTTTATTTAAGATTTTGATAGATTAAACAAATACTATAATGTATAACTTTTTACTATATAAAAAGGTTTTATTTCTTTTACTAATTACACAGTGAAATCCATAATTACTATAGTTTGATCGTAAACAATTATGCAATTTATGTCGTATATTTCTTACTTTTAATTAGTAAGAATTAACTAAAAATTAAATTTATAAAAAAAAACAACTGAGAACTAAAATAAAAAATAAAATAATTTTTAAAGTTGATGGAAAATTAAGATAACTTAAAGATCTTCAAACATGTCCTCAAGAGCTTCTAAAGCCAGTTCTATAATCTCTTGAAAAGCCATTGCATCTTGTAAATTACCTTCAACCGTGATGTCCCCCGCCATATACGCTGATGTGGCATCGACTTCGCCAAAAAGCATTCCTGCGCCAATTTCATTAGTGGCGGAAAAAGTAAACGATGGGTTCTCAACGTCACCTTCGCCAAATTCCAACGTACCATCATGTGCCTTCAACCAGAACTTAGCATCCTTGTCGGTAATGTTCATCTGGATGGTAATATCCATATCTTCTAGTTCCTCTTTTAAGTCCTCGTTCTCTTCCGCTACTTGCTTGAAAAGTTCGTATACTTTAAGAGTATCTTTTGGGTCGGCAGCCGCAGCTCCCGCGTCGATTTTGTCCTTAATTTCTTTTAATAATGCTTGATCTACCATTATAATTTAACCTCTTTTTAAATTTCAACCTATATTTTAATATTAACCTAATTAATTAATATAGTGATTTAAGATAATTCGTTTTTATATAAAAAGCTTTAATCTTTTGCACCTATAAAAATCGTAAGGTTTTAATTAGGGTTCGGGAAGTCTGATACAAAAGATACTTATTTAATTTTAAGATATAAAAAATTTCTTGTCTTTAACTTTGTATGGATATTAATAGCTATTGATGTAATTATAATAAATTTTAAAATGGATATGAATAATGGCGCCCACACCGGGAGTTTCATCGCGTATGGTTTTCACACGCGGAGTTGAACCCGGGTCGAAGGAGTGACAGTCCCTAATGCTAACCGTACTACACTATATGGGCTTTTTTGATAAAAAATAGTTTTGATATAACAATTGAAATAATTCCAAATATAAAAATTTTATTTTAAAATTAAAACATTCGAGGGACTTAACCGAAAGGAATTAAAGGAGACGAATTTTCAACTTTAAATTTATTTCTTTAATCAATAGAATTTTATTATTAGACTATTGGTTTAGGCGTAATTTTTTGAAGAAAAACACATAAATAGGAGTTATATCTTTTTAATTATAGGTATAAGGATTTTTAGAAAAAAAATTTGTAGGATATATAACTTTATGGCAGGTCAAAACCCGATTAATTTAATATTGGAAGAGTTGAGTAAAAACGGCAAGAAATTTGAATATATTTTGGATAAAATCCTTAAGGCGGGAGTATCCATCATGAATAATACTGAAGAACTCAAGGAAGAATTAATAGGTTTTGATGATATATACCAAACATGCATATTTGATTTGAATATAAGCTATTGGCTCGAAGTTTCGCACGGTAAACTTCACTACGAGAAGGGGGTTAATCCTCAGGCGTTATTTAAAATGGTTTTTAGTAAGGATTTATTTATTAAGATTTTAAAGGACGAAATAGGCGGCGCGGATGCGTTTATGAAGGGAAAAATTAAAGTAGAAGGTTCTCTCTCTCAAGGTTTGAGATATATTAAGCTTTTTCGAACATTTTTTAAATATTTAATCAAAAAAAATGGATTAAATTATTTAACAAGTATTTAAGCAGAAAAATTGGATTTAAATAATCGTAATATCCTTTTTATCATCGTTATATTATATAAAATTTTAAATAAGACATTCATATTTTGTTCGTAGATTTATTATAAGATTAAACGAATTGTATTAATTCTTAAGAATGAGGTATAAAGACGATATTTTGCTATGATTGACTCAAATACTATAGTATTGATGTTGAACTCATTAGAATCGACAGAGAATAAATTTAAATCTACATTAGATGAGTTAATTAAGTTGGGAATAACAATTGCCAATAATTCCAAAGAAATCCATGAAGATTTAAAGTTGTACGAAGATACAATATACCATGTGTACATTTATGACATTGACTATAACATATGGATAAAAAAAGTCGAAGGTTTTTTAACTTATAACAATTCGTATTACGAAGCGAACTCAGAGGAGATTAATGTCATTCACATCATCCTTACAAAAAAAAATTTGAGAAAAATCATAACGCGAAAGATTCAAGTAGCAGATGCTTACATGAGGGGATTAATCAAAATTAGGGGATCAGATGAGTATATGAGTGGATTAATCAAAATTAAAAATATTTTAAAGTCTTTTTTTACTAATATGAATTATCTCGCAGAAGATATCAATTAAAAAATTGCTTTTACGCGTGTAAAAACTATACAAAAAATTTTTAGAAATAATGCTTAACAATAATATAATCTGAATTTTTTTACATTGGGCCTGTAATCTAGTCTGGATAGGGTACCCGGCTTCGGACTGGGATGTCAAGTGGAAACTTCCATTGACCCAAAGTCGCAGGTTCGAATCCTGCCAGGCCCACTAGATTTTTAAT
>Ga0209977_10000718_pt1 | contig 13522 bp, 7 predicted proteins | sample SumtaG_2_FD_183113 | JGI IMG/M metagenome (GOLD analysis project Ga0209977, IMG submission 183113) | Deep subsurface microbial communities from Indian Ocean to uncover new lineages of life (NeLLi) - Sumatra_00607 metaG (SPAdes) (version 2) | ecosystem: Environmental > Aquatic > Marine > Oceanic... | reverse complement strand
TTACATTCTTGTAAAGCCCAAGATAAAATCCTGCGGGCCTAGCCTGCCCTTTCAGATAGACATTGCCTACCGAAGTCTCGCCTTCATTGCACCATTTTGGACTCATTTTATTCCCTCCTGATTTTTATTCACTTTCTCTCTTCCATTTATTTATCAAGATTTGTAGCCTCTTTAAGAATCTGTCCGACCATAAGCCAGGTATCTTCTTCCCCAGAATCTTCATTTCTTTTCTTTCCTTCTCTTCTGACTCTACATACTTTGTCCAAAATACCGTGGCCCTTGCCTCGGGGGGCATTTCGGATAGATCCAGCCACCACAATCGATTGGGAACATCATGGATACGACCATAATTCCTGAACCAAGCAGCAAGCCTTTTCCTGTCCTCCATAGGCTGTTTCTTTATGAAATCTCTGGCTTCATCAAGGATGCTTTGATCTTTTATCTTTTCGTCCTTGAGTTTCCCATAGTATCTTCTGGCCATCCCACTCAGTTCCCTTTTCTGCCTGTATCTGCGTGTTGACTCTTCTATTTCAACCTTTTTCAATGCCTTTAATTCTTTCTCTGAATATGGAGGGGTGAGCCTGAAAACTCTTCTTATGATGGGAAGCCTCTCTAATATCTCTGCGGTTGTTTTTTTTCTTTCTTCTTTAGGTTGGCTCCTCATTGCCATGGTAAGTCCGGCACCAACCATGCTTGTATAAATATTTCCTCGAGTAAAAATTTGGTTTAAAGCATATCCAAGTCTGTCTGGAGACATCTCTGTTACCTTGCCTGCCTTCACCAATGCCGGATGGGTGTAGTCAGTGTATTCCTCTCTTGGAAGGATCTCCTTTCCTCCCTTCCAGATATCTTCCCTTGTCCAAAAATCTTTATTGGCCATATAGCCCATCATTGCGTCAAGGGAAGGAGGCAGAGTTTCGGTGGGGATAATCGGGATAAATTCTTGGACAGATTGAGAGATTTGATCTGCGTTGATTTCCTTGCCTAGAGCCTTTGCCATTAGGTTTTCAAAAATACTGCAAATAACCCTCTGGCCTTGATCCTTTGCTATCTTGAAATAGAACCATCTTTCATTCCCACTCTTATCCGTAATCTTCCATGGCGTGCCAATACAGAAATTATTAACCTTATCTCTATCGGGTATATGATCGTAACATTCCTTAACCTCTTCACTGGCATAATTAGCTGCTAAATATAAACCTGAAGCCAATGCACCCAACTGAGCGAATTTCCATAATGTCTGAACTGGTCTATCCGCCAAGGCTCTGAATATTCCTCTTGTTCCCTGCACTCCCGCATTGAGATATGGGAATCCTGCATCAAGAGCCTTTATAACGCTCCCACCTTGAAAAAAATCAAGATAATTCCTTGCAATAAAGGTTGCTTCGTATGGAGCTTTTTCATTCCTGATTGCCCTCCTCCTGAGTGCTAACCTTGTCCATATTTCTGAAGTTTCACCAGCATAACCCAGAACTTTTTGTGCCGTTTTTATTTCTTTAATTGGATTTTTAAATAGCCTTCCTTGATGTGTAAGGAAGGTCATCATTCCGCCTTCATCCACATAATCGATAAATTCTCCCTTCCTCAAGAAAGCATCTTTTTTTGTTGCCCGAAGGTCTTTTGCTATTTGAAAGACATATTTAGGCAGGAAGCTTGAATATTCAGAGGTGACTATCCAAAGATGACCTATATCTCTTGGCATGTTGGTTACCGTAAAGCCAGGATTGTATCCAGTAGCCATAGCTTTGAGTGGCCTAGTCCCAGAAGCCCATCCGATTATCTCCGCCATCGTTTGAGTTATTAATGGATCTCTTTGTATCCATTCTCTTGCGTATTCATCAGGCATAATAATCTCTTTCGCTTCACCCTTGATCATAACTTTTATCTTCGTATGACCCGCAGGAGCTTTCTGGTAAACTGGCTTTCCTTCCTTCGTTGTCTTATAGACTTTGGCTTTTTTGAATATCCCATTATCAGGGAAGGAATCTGCTATTTCATATGCAGCATTGTTAGCCCTGTTTCTGAATGCTCTTGCTTGAGTCCTTGAAATGACACTTTCAAGAAGAAGCCTTGAGTTCGTTTCCATGACATTGTAGCTTCCTTCATCCAAGGCCTTTATTCCGCTATCAGGCACAGTAATTGTCTTTCCGCCTATGACATAAGTGCTTTCCGGGTCTATGTGTTGAATGAATCTCCTGGGAGAATAATCGCCTTTGCTTTTTAAATATCCTGCGGTTTCGCTGGTAATCAATCCTTCGGATTCTAAGACATCAACCACTTTTTCCATCTCTTTGAAATACCGATCAGCTCTCTTGTTGATTTCTTCTGGGATTGTTTTCATGTAATCCAAATGTTCTTTTTCAGTCAGACCAAAAGGATGTTTTACTTCTGGTTTATATTTGGAGATTGCGATTGTTCTTCTTGACTGGATTGCCCTGTTCAACAAGGATTCGTCATTTCTTGAAATTCCCTTGTAGATCCTCTTTTTGGCCTCTTCAATCAATCTTTGTGCTTTGCCACTCGCACCAGCAATCAGTTCATGCTGAGTTGCAGCCTCTTTCCCCAATGGACCGAGGTTCTTAATCAAATCCTTTTTGATGTTCCCGCTTGTATCGACAAGGGCACGCTTGGCCCCTCTAAATGCCTTTTTAAAGGTCGGCTTTCTTTTCTCTTTCAACATCCTTTCGCTTTCCAGATACATCCATTCGACCTTACCTTCTTCTGTTTTCTGCAATTCCTCCTTCAGCTCCTCAAGCTTTATTCTCCTCTTTGTTTTCAGCCTTTCCTGGACTCTCTCAACAGCCACTTTGACCTCCTTCGTCAAAGGATAACCGGAGTAGAGTTCCCATTCTTCTTTCGGGATACTCTTAACCTCTCTCAGGAATTGCTTGATTGTTTTCTCGTGCTCGGAAGGAGAATAGTGTTCTTTCCATCTTCCAGCGTAAGGTTTCCCTATTTCTACTTCTTCCAAGATTCCCAGATTCTTTGCATACTCTCTGATTCTTCCAATCCTGTCTTCGGTTATCTCAAAGGTTTCGACTTTTCCTGTGGGATCTTTGACTGAAATCTTTGTGAGAACTGGCTTTTCAGCAACTTTTTCAATTTCAGGTTCAGGAGGAAGCTTGGCCTTGGGGGGAGGCTTTCCTTCCTCATAAATTCCTCTCTCTTTCAGGTATTCTTTTTCCTCTGCTGTGAGTTCTTTGGCACTTAACTTTCCCTCCCTGAAAAGCTTTTCTATCTTTCTTGCTGCGGGAGGCATCTTGTAGAGTTCAATCGGTTTTTCTTCTCTTGCTTTAATTTCTTTCTCAACGACAGATCTCTCTCCAAACTCCAAATCTGGCAAAATCTCTTTAAGCTGTTCTGTAGTCTTACCCTTGATCATCTCCTTGGCATATGCTCTTTGCTGTTCCAAGGTCCTGGGAGGAGCTTTTTCAGGTGGTTCAAATCCAGTTTTTTCCCAACGCTCAACATATTCTTCTCTGGCCTCTTTTCTGGCTTCGGCTGCTCTCTTGTCCTCAAATTCCTCGTATTCCCTATCGATTCTTTCCCTTTCCGCTCTCTCAGCTCGGTCTATTTTAGGTGCTCTCCTTAAAGAACCTGCATAAGCATGTAAATCAACATCATATTCGATTCTGGGAAAATCAGCTTTAAGGGTATCTGCCATTTCATCCATAGCCAAAGCTCTGGGGTCGTTGGCCGACTTGATTAATCTTGGAGGGAAGACCTCAAGAAGTTCACTCCTTGAATAATCAGGGTTAGGTCTTATTCCGCCTTCATTGAAAATAGCCTGATATAAAGGCTCTTTGAATACAGGAGCTTTCATTTCCCTCGCAATCTTCGCTTCCGGTTCTCTAACTATCTCCCTTGCAGGTTCTGTTGGTCTGGGGATTGTTACATCGACTGACCCATCAGCTTTCGGCATGATATTCACGACTGCTTCTTTAGGCTCGGCTTCCCTGTACCTTGCTTTCAAAACCTCTGCTTCAGGAACCCCAGGCTTATAGACTACGCCTTCCTCAGTAGCTATTTTTTCTGCTGGAGGCATTAACTCTGACGGTCTTTTTATGCCATACTCAGGTTTCATCCACTCTTCAGGTTTGCCGATTTTTTCTGAAATCTCCAACATCGTTTTAAAGCTTTCGTCAAGAACCGCCTTGGCCCCGCCTGCTTCATCTATTTGTGGGTCTTGAGCATCTCTATTGAGTTCTTTTAGGATTTTCCTTGCGTGTTTTTCGCTTATTTTATCCTTTATTTTCGGATATCGATCTAAGAATTCTTCTATCGTTACTCTTCTATTTCCCCCTGACAGACCTAAAGCAGCCCAAGTCAAAGCACCAGCAACTCTTTCTTCGACACCACCTGGAGAGATTGCTGCTCCAAATCCAGCCCATCCTGGTAATCGAAATTTAGAGGGTAACATTCCAAGCCCTTGAATTGACTTGTGTATTAACATTCCTCTAACAGCCCCAGCAGTAGCACCTTCTACTCCTTCTTCTGCCCCTCCGTAAATAGCTCCATGAATGGGTAGGCCAAATTGACCAAAAGCCATGATCGTAGGAATGTCAAAAGCAGCACCACCAACACCTGTGGCGACTTCTTTCGGTATTCCTTCGGGCATCCCTTTCTCTTGGAAATATTGTGCGTACAGATCCCAATCTTTTGAAAGTGATTCGAAAATTCCCCCTCTTTCTAGCCCTGTAGCCTCAGATAACATATGAGAATATTTGTCAAGAATATCCGATGCAAAAGCTGCCGATTGATAAAATCCTCCAACCAAATCAAAGAATAATCTCGTATCAACCTCAGGCTTCCAAGGTTTTTCTCTCGCTCTTTCCAGTTCTTCTCCTCTTGCCAGATATTCTGGGCCTCTTTCATATCTAGCCTCTTCTTCTGGAGTTAAGGCTCTCATTTCAGGTTTTTCTGGGGCTTTCATCAGAGCTTCTTTCTTTGCTCTCTCTAACTGGGGGGCAAGAATAACATCTGCATATCGCTGTGGTCCCAATATCGCAGGAAGGAGTTTCTCGCCAAAACCTTTGATTTTCTGTAAGAAAGGTGGTTCTTTTTTCTCAATCTCAGGGAGTTCGAGTTCTTCGATATCAGGCTGCTCAGGAAGCTTTGAGTCTCTCAACATCTTGGAATAAAGGTCTTCTTCTTTTTCTGGTAGGATTTGAGAATCCCTGAGCATCTTCTCGTAAATTTCCTGCATTTTATCTCAAACTTAATATGATATATTGATATTCTTCTTCGGTTAGATTTGCTTCTTTCATGAATTCTTGTTTATTTGCCTCCACGCCTATAGCATTAATTCCTTTCATTCTCAAGTCGGATATGATTCCATCTGCTTTTTTCCTGTCCAAGTCGCCCAAGCGCTGACTACAATTGTTCAACTTCCTTTTCCATACTTCATCAAGTTTTGCCCTCAAATCAACAGCCTTCGGATCATCTGACATTTTAAGTTCCTCAACAGTTAAACCTAGATCAACTCCAATCGAATCTAGCTGTGCTTTGAAGGTTTTCTCTTTTTGATCCAAGACCTTAAACTCATCCTCTAGTTGCTTTTTGGTTTTCTTTTCTCCTTTAATTCCCACTTCCGCTCTTTTTATTTCCAGTTCTTCTGCCCTCAATCCCCTTTCTTCTTTCCCTGCCCTCGTTCTCTCGGCCTGTTCCAGAAAATCCATCATACGCTTAGATCCAAAAAGCCCTGTCGCTGGACCTACTTCCTCCTTCGGCAGATATTCGCCTCGCTCTAAAACCGCTGACTTTCTAGCCATCATCTCCTCATAAGGACGTTTTCTTTCCGCACGTAGTTCTGGGCTTACGGGTAGCGGAAGTGCGGGATGAGTCATGCCAGCCTGTGATGCCATGAAAAGAATTTCATCTATAGGTAAATCTGCTTGTTCGGCCTTTATTTTCCCCGTCTTTAAAAGCTGTAATACTATTTCATTTTTAGCAGCTCGATCTTGGATTTCTTTTTGAGACCTGCTATAAAGCTCATTCTTCAATCTTGCCAATTGCTCGTATTGTGCAGAACTCTCCTCAAGATATTGACTTTGCTGTCGCTGTCTCAGTAGATAAGGAAGCAGAATTCTCATCATTCTGTCTAAATTAGCTCTGGCCATCTTGTTTCTCCTTATATGTAATTAATCATCCTACCAGGGGGAAATCGTAGTATCATATGTAGCAGTTCTTGTAGGAGTTCCAGCTGGTGTCTTTTTCCTGCCACCTCCCAAGAACAACATCAACAGAGGAAGATAATCCATTATACCGCCACCCCCTTCCATCTGACCAAAAAGACCCTGAAGCAAAGGTCCTAGTGCCTGCATCCCTGCTCCCTGTGTCATCCCAAAAAAGCCCATCAGTTGACTCAGGAAATCTCTCTGTTCGCCTCTCCTTCCAGCAGTCAGCATTTCGGGTATCTGCTCGGCCTCAAAAAGCCTTGAAAGCAAAGCACTCGACATCCCTGTTGTTTCCATTAGCTCACTAAATCTTCTGTTAAGCTCATCGATGCCAAGACCTGTTCTTATGCCAGCTTCCTGTTCTGCTGTTCCCCTTTCTATCTTCTCCATCTCTTCAAGCTCTGCCCCTGTCCCCAATAGACCCATCCTAGATAAAACGCCTCTCTTGGATTCCATCCTGGCTGCCTCTGCCCTTTTAGGACCGCCGGTAGTGTAGCTTATGACCATCTGCCTTTCTTCTGGAGTCAATCCCCTAGGGTGTTCCAAAAGAGTTCCCATTCTTTTCTGCAATCCAGAGATCAAAGGCATCGTACCCTCTGACCACTTGAACTCACCAAGACCCTCCTCGCCAAAGTATTGCCCCGTAGCTTCTTTGAACAGAGCTTCTATCTGTGGCCAGAATTCTTTTGCTCTGGAACTCCAGAGCCTATAATCAGTCCCGAGGATTTTCATGAGCTCCTCAAGTTGTTTTTCTGCTCCACCCCCTCCGCCAAAAAGCATCGGCAATATAACACTCGCTATAATAGCTCCTGTTTCAAGTGCAGGCATTTTATCCCTCCTTGCCAGGCTGTTGATTCTTGCCTGGCTTCTTCTTTTTTTCTCTTTTCTTAACTGTCTTTAAACCAGGGAATCTCTTCTGCTTCCCTACCTTAATCAGTGTTTTTCCGTCCTTAGCCAATCCCCACTCCCCAAGTTCTCCTTCAGGAACCCCAAGCTCAAGGGCAATTTTGTTTATGCTGTTGTTTATTTCGACCTTTCTCTGTTGCATAACATTGATAACTTCATTAAAAGCCCTTATCTTTATTTGCATTAGCTCTATCTGTGAGCCTATAAGCTGTTTTGTCTCAGGTTTTTTTCCTTCTTTTTTCTTTTTCTTCGACATTTATTCTCCTCAGATTTTTATACTAAATATCCAAATACACTCATTGTTGCTGTTGTATCAGCAGTTGCCCCAGTTATAGGTTTAATACCGAAGACCGCCCCCGCTGGTTCTAAAGTGTATTTAACAGGTATGGCAGCTATTGATGGAATGACCATGTAATCATCGACCGCTATCATGCTTGATAAATCAATGGCTTGTCTCCAAGTATCAGCATCAACGCCAGAGCCAATATCGAAGTCAATTCCGTCAGCTAGGCTTCCAGACGGGCTGTGGATTATGACATGGGTTATGATTGCCGATTTTCCAGCGGGAACGGTATAAACGGTGGTTTTTCCATCTCCATTCTGCGTGTCAACAATGGCACTTCCAAGCAGTGTTATTGCATTTTCATTTAACGCACTCATCGATTCTCTCCTTAATTAAAAACCACATTGTCATCGTGGCAAATAACCTCATTTTCATTGCAGACAATATTTATCCCCGTCCCTATAATCGCCTCTGTAATTAATACCCCAGCGGCAACCTTTCCAGTGGTAAGAAAATCATGGGTCTCATTTGTCCAGTCGTAGTGTTTTGTTGCCATGAAATTCGTTGTCAGGTCATGGTCAACATCAGGGCTTTCATCAAACAATCCCAGGGCTGTATGTGCAGCCAGGTCATGGTCAGAAAGAACCTCCTCTATGGTGTTAGGCAGGGGAAGATGTTCGGCTAATACAAAGCCAGCAATCTCATCATGGGTTCGCCATATAAGATTGCCAGCATTATCTGTGCCTAGCACTTCGTTTGCAGGCCCATCCACGCTCGGTAACAACCAGATTTGATTAGCATCTAAGGCGGGAGCTTCAAAGCCCACATAGTTTCCATTGTCATAGAGACGGAACTCATTGTTGTTTTTGATGGCAAGATAACCCGAAAGCACTTCTACATTTCCGCCGAGTTTCGTGTTGCCAACAACCTCGAAAGTAGTAGCTAAAAACACTCCCTCGTCTGATGTATATGAGGACTCACCTGTATCGTTTTCCGAATCATCAAAGCCTATCAGAGTTCCAACATGGTCGTCAGCGTTATCTGAGCCATGAGGTCCAGTCTTCCAGTGTATCTCGTATTGATATTGACCGACTAGAGTGAATTTTCCTGTTGATTCATTCCAAGTGACCGTGAAGGTGTAGCTCGTTCCCTCTGTGGCCTCAAGTTGGGTCTCAATTTCCGCAGCCAGTTCATCACCTGTGTAAGTGTCCTCCGTCAAAGTAGCGGTGTGGTTTGATCCTCCGTTCGCAATCTTGCGAATGTCTATATACTTGTTACTACTATTCACTACGAAGCTACTGGCTACGCCACCACCATCGATTTTACAATTCCCCAGAATATTCATATTGCCTAAGACATCGAATGGAACAATCGGCTTCTTCCCTATTCCTACCCATCCATCATCATAATAAATGTTGTCTCCATCGACCTCCCAAATTCTTTTGTTGAGATATTCAGTAGTGTAATAGTTCTCTACTACAGATGGAGGAACCGCCATTTTTTCATGCGTTCCCCTGAAAAGATTGTGTTCCTTTTCAAAGATCTTGATAAAGTTTTTCAGCCCTTCTTCGGACAGAATCTTATCGACTAATTCTCTGATTTGAACTTCGTTTTCCATTCTAGGAAGCCTTTACTGTCCTCTTTGATTTCTCGATTTGGATATAGAGCCAAATCTTATTAATCCTTAAATCTCCGCCAACATCCTCTGAGTTTGCAAAATAGAAAGAAAAATAATCTCCATTTACGGCTGTCTTTAATTTCCTGTGGATTATGTTTCTAAGCTCTGCATCTATACCTGATGGAGTAGAGCCAGGGAGAAATATGCTTAAATCAGGCGTTTCTCTAAAATTTGAGTAAACCTTGAAAAGTAAATTCTTATCCGCTGGCAAAACATAATCCAACCAAATCTTCCTTAATCTTTTCCACAAAGAACCTCCCATCCATCCTGTTCGAAACTTGGCATCGATAATGTGGCCGTCATCAGTTGTGGCATCTTCGTCTATTTTCAAGGCCTCTCCACTATCTGTTCCAAAAATCGTTTCCCTCCGGCCAGAAGCAAGATTGGTTGTGCTTAAAGAACACATATTCTGATAATGCGTATCCACATAAAAATTCCTCTTCAAATAATCAAAGACTATTACTTTATTTGGGACATTGCTCGAACCTGTAGGAATCGATAGCCTATACTCATGTCCGTCATAACTTTGTGCTGTTGACCTATGGGCATATTCTTTGTTTATCGATTTAAGAGTCCTCTTTACTTTTGCCGACAATTCAGGAGCTATTAATCTACCAAGCCTATCCATGATTTCTATTCTGTAATGGTTTGATAAAAAGACTAATGCTCTTCCTTCTTTCATGTTGCACTCGACAATGCTTGCCCCTGCTACTGTGCCTGTGCCATTGACAATTTTATCAATCACATAACTTGTCCCGCTTCTTGAAATCACCCAAATCGAACTCGTTTTGAATGGATAAAGATAATTGTCGAATTCTATCGCCCTGACAACTCTATCCGACTGATCCTCCCTCAATGGAATATAGCTTATTGCTGTATCGGGAAATTGTTCGAGATATCCTCGTCTTGACCTAAAGAGACCTTCGATAAATCCTGGAACCCCAGAAACCCATAACTGATCATCCCAGATTTCAATGCTATCTCCCAAAGGAGGCGGATTGTTGTCAAAGCTGACTTCATCACCGAGTCCATCATCAGTTGCTCCTGTATCATGCTCGGTTACATCATTCTCAATAGTCACTTCCCAGTATCTCTTTTCTCCCCCTGCCTTGGTCCTGTAAATTCCTTTATCGGTAACCTCTGGATCATCGGAGACAGGAATGTTTGTCAGCCTGAAAATACTGCCTGAAGCAAGCGTTATCTTCTCAGATGGAGGAGATGGATTGCTTTCGCATTGATAATCCCCTCCTCTTATGAAGGTGACGACAAAGGAATAATCTCCAACCACATCAGAGGTCGACATGTAAATTTCAAATATGAGATCTATGCTGTCTTTTTCTGTCCATTCTAGCTCTTCATCGATATCCCATCTCTTCCCTAAAGAATACTGCGGGTTTATCTTGTCCATCCCAAGTCTGACATAATCTGTAGGACTGATATCAAAATCTCCATATATGACAAGATAATAAATTGTGTCTGGATCGAGACGGGGTTTCTCTACTGAAAAAGTGAATGTTACCCAAATTTTCTCTATAGAAACCGATTCTCCTGCCTCTTCTTCCACCAGGTCTTCCTCGACGACAATCTCTCCTGCTACTCCCCCAGTGGCAACAATATAGGTCCCATCATTGCTGGCTGAACCTGTCACCTTGATCTTGTCGCCAGTCAAGAATCCAGCCAATCCATTGTTTGTATCTGTGATTTTCTTTTCGGCGGAAACAAAAGCAATCGAGGTGTCCGTTACTTTATCAGCTCCATAGTCAGGAAACGCAGACAGTGTGCTGACATCGACATCATCAGAAGCCTTCCCTACTATGGCATCAGAAAGATCCTTGTCTGTAGAAGTTCCCCCTTGAGAGCGGTGGATCTCCGCCCAGATGTTTCCTGTGGGAGAACCGACTTTAGAAACGAAAACTTTTACCTTGGTTACATCTGAGACTTCAAAGACCTGGAACTCCTGAGCCAAGAGAGTCGCCTCATCAGCCTCCCTGAGTTCCTTTATGTCGTCTAAATTCTTAAAAGGATATTCCTGGGCTTTTAACTCAGATGTTCCTATTCCTATTAACTCAAAAGAAAAATCATAGTTACCGCCTCCGATGATATGCCAAGTTAAGCTAGAATCAAGATAATAACCTTGAGCATCATCCATAAGAGGAACTGGATAATTAATTATCCAATTTATATAATGTGGATATATAACCTCATAAATCGTATATAAAACAATGTAATACGTTGCATCTTTTGTTAGAGAAGGTTTGGTTCCTGAGAAAGTAAATTCTACCCAAGTATAATCATCAGGAATGTCACCGCATTGAACATCATCTGAGGGTTGCCCAACTATATTGTCTGAATCCCCTTTATCTTCTGATGTTCCTGCCTGAGAGCTATGGATCTCTACCCAGACATAATCTGAAGGGAAACCCACTTTTGCAAGTGATAATTTTATTTTGCTCAATTCCATGCCTTCAGAAGCCTTGAAAGATTGTGATAAAAGATAAAGTTCTGGATCGATGCCGAATCTTAATGGTATGGGCATATCTGTTTCTAAAACACCACATTTCAACAAAGACATATCTTCGAGCTTTTTCCCATAAAGCTCAAAAACTAAATCGACAGTCCCATAGGATTTCCATGACAAAGAGCCATTTGTTTCCTCTATTTCGAAATATTTCCCACCTGGATAATCAGGAGAACTGCAATCAAACCCTACTTCGATAAAGTCGCCTGCATCTACTGTAAAATCGCCATAGACAACAAGATAATATGTTTCTTCTTTGCTAAGGTCTGGTTTTGTCCCTGAAAATGTAAGTTCGTAAACTGTATCTATTGTGATCGAAGCTCCTGCATCCTCGTCCACCAAATCCTCGGAAACAACGATCTCCCCCTCAACTCCCCCAGTGGCGATGGTATAGGTCCCATCATTCTCTGCCGAGCCTGTTACCTTGATTTTTTCACCAGTTAAAAATCCTGCCAGTCCGTTGTTCGTGTCTGTGATTTTTTTAGTCTCGGAAACAAAGGCTATTGTCGTATCTGTTACTTTGAGAAAAGAGGTTTTTATCGTGCTGACATCAAGGTTGCCTGTCCCCTGACCAACTATTCCAGGCGAAGCATTTTTTGTTGTAGATGTTGCTGATCTTGTCTGATGAATCTCCGCCCAGAGATTCCCTGTAGGGCTGCCTATTTTCCTGAGCTTTAAATTAATCCTGTTTAACTCATAATCAAATTCCAACTTAAAAGATTGAGATAAAAGAGTCTGTTCTGCATTTGAACGGAGTTTTCCGCATCTATCCTGATTTGATTCTAGATATTCAGCGACCTTATAATCCGTTGGAGCACCTATAGCCTCTACAGTAGGAGCCGAAACAGGAGCCTCTATTCCTGAATAATTAGCTTGTCCTTTTTTTAATGTAATCAGCTTTTCGTATCCAGCGACAAAAACCAGACCCTTGTCCTGAGCCACAGAGACAGGTTTATCTATCTGCTTTGTAGGATTAAAAATGGAATTCCAGTCGTTCCCGGATTTCAGCTTTATTTCATTCTCGAGAAAGGCAGTGATATCCACTCCCTCCTCTTCCTCTATTCCATAAATGCCAAAAACTTTCTTCGTCCCGAAATCATAGGTAGAATCGATTTTAGATAAACCTTTCCTTTTTTTCTTTGTCAGACCATCTTCCGAAGCCCTGAAATTTTCACAAATACTGCATTCTCTAATAGGAACAACATTTCCGATTTCATTCAGACCGCCACCGAGGTCATCAATGGGAACTTGTTTTAAGGGTCTTTTCGTTAAGCTCGCCATTTTTACCTTATCGATTCAGCCAGAGAACTCCTCTTTTCTGTTCTAAGGCTCGGCAGTATCCCCAAAAGCTTCAAAGCATTGTTCATTTCAATCTCTTTTAATTTCCTGAGTTCCAATGCCCCTGACTCATCTGCGATTTGAAGTTGCTCAACGACATCTAATGCTATCAGAGGATGGGATGCTTTGGGCAAAAGCGAGGTGGTTACATTAACTGCCTCTATTGTGATTGAGGTTCCTGCGTCTTCATCCACCAGAGCCTCAGAGACGACAATTTCTCCTGCGACCCCTCCAACAGCAACGGTATAGGTCCCGTCATTGCTGACAGAGCCTGTGACCTTGATCTTATCGCCGGTTAAGAACCCTGCTAATCCGTTGTTCGTATCTGTGATTTTCTTTGTGGTAGCGAAAAAGGCAATCGTTGCACCTGTTAGCTTGGTCTTCGCATCAGACGAATCATGATTCAGGTCTGGGAGCTCGTAATAATAATATGCTTTGTATCTCCCGGTTATGGTTGCGGGGCAAATTGGATAAAATCCTATTGATTTTTTTCCTTCATAAGTCCAGACCTTTGGTTCCTGGACCAATCCTACTGTCGTGAAATCCCTTATCTGATCAAGGTTTACATAGAGAAGTCCATCGGGCTTTTTCCCCGAAACATTATGATAGATATCCTTGAAGAG
>Ga0209977_10000717_pt1 | contig 13522 bp, 1 predicted proteins | sample SumtaG_2_FD_183113 | JGI IMG/M metagenome (GOLD analysis project Ga0209977, IMG submission 183113) | Deep subsurface microbial communities from Indian Ocean to uncover new lineages of life (NeLLi) - Sumatra_00607 metaG (SPAdes) (version 2) | ecosystem: Environmental > Aquatic > Marine > Oceanic... | reverse complement strand
TAATCCGACCAATGTTATTTTTGAATCTAATAATTTTTTTTGGCCTATTCCTCCAATTTCTTTCAAGACAATTTGACGAGAATATCTGATGACTTGCTTAGGATTTAAATTCATATGAATCACAATAATAAAAAAAATCTAATTATTTAAAATATGATGCAAAAATTGCTGTTAATTATTTAAATTCTAATTAAAAGGAACTAAATTCTTTATACAGAAGAATAATTTATAGAAAAAAATAATTTCTATACTATCCAAAATTTCCCCTCAAAAATTAAATAGAAATTATTTTTCTAGTATAATAGTAATATAATAATGTCTAATAGGATGAAAGAATTCAAGGTAAATAAATATATTACACTTAAACTAGAAGGCGAAAAGAGAAAGACGACAAATATCTATGTGAACGGAAAACTATTCCGTCAATGTAGATATCTGTTATTAGATATCCCGATTAATAACATAAATAATTTTGAGGAAATTGAATCCATTGATGATGTCGCAGATTTCCTTGATAATTCTCTTGAACCCGAGTTTGATTTACATCATAAACTCTACTATAAAGATAGAATTCCGCCTGATGTCGAATTTTGGGGGCATTGCAGTAATCTACAAGTGTGGAATGAATATGATTATGACACAAGAATTTTACATAGCAATCTAGCTTTCCCTCTATTGAAAAAGTTAGCAGAGGTTGGCGATATTAAGGCCGATAAAGTGTTTCGCGAAGAAATTGCACTAAGGATAAAAAACGGATCTAAAGACACAATTAGATTTTTGATAAATAATAAATTTCAAAATTACTTAAGTAAAGAAGAATTATTCGAGTCATTACTAGACGATATAAATTTCTATGCGCTTAAAGAAATAGAACATTATCAAGAATTTGATTGGGTTTTTGGACAATTCAAAAGACCTCAGGATATCTATCCAAATGTAGGAATTCAAAATAAAAAAATAGTAGAACTTTCACTCAACAATATGGGATTATCCAAAATACCATCTAGTATAAGAAACCTAAAATCGTTAACTGGATTACATATATCTGAGAATTGCTTAACTGAAATACCGAAGTGGGTCTATAAACTTACAGCTTTACAATTTCTTGATCTGAGTTATAATCGGTTGATGAGTCTTCCAAGAGGAATACAAAATTTAAAATCATTACAAAAATTATGGCTTGGATATAATGAAATAACCTCTCTACCTGATTTAATGAATGATCTAAGAGAATTAGATTTTATAGACCTTATACATAATAAACTCTCAAATTTGGAAATGGAAAAAATCAAGCAAATGAAAAAAGAAAATAAAAAAATAAAAATTTTGTTTTAATCAATCAAGAAATTTTCAATTGTATATTGACCTTCAAGCCCGAAAATTCTATTAAACCAGTGTAAGACATAATCTCTTTCCGCTTGAGTTTGCATGACCATCCATGCGGGCATTAAGTCTTCTGCCTTCCAGACTTGATTATCTTCAGGATCTTTGTTCCATTCATCTGAAAAACTATTGTAAATATTTTGACCAGCTGTAGAAAAATGTATATTCAAAGGATATTTAGAGGCACTGGCTTGAACATACTCACTTGATAATAAACCTGTCAGCGATGCTAAAAGAGTATAACCCGCTCTAGTATCACCTAACCTTCCTTCTTTAATGAACGCGTTCGCGCCAAAAATTACCATCAAATAAGTAATGGCACCAATAAATTGACGAAATTCAATAGAATTTTTATCTAATTGATATTCAAAGTAACTATGTCTTAACTCAGGGTACAACTCTCTCCAAGATTTAAGAACTGTAGGCAAGGAACTTGCACTATGAAAACCATTTGCTGTTGCTTTGTGAATATACGCTGTAAAACTTGTTCCATCAGGTATACTTGAGAAAAGTTCATATAAAGCGGTAAATGTATACATCACTTTACTTTCAATAACATTTAACATTGGTATGAACGATAAATCTTGCCCTGCTAACCCGGAGTGATAATATCCTAAGGCTCGCTGGTACTTTTCGAGATCTTTAATTAACGTATTGAAATCTACACGTAGCATTCCTAACTTATCGTTATAAAATTCGGCGGCTTTACCTTTAACAGTTCTAGCCGTTAACCTTGTATACTCTGTAGATCTATCCATAATGATATTTCTTACAAATGAAGTTATATCAAGATTTCCTTCTAGACACACAGACTGGGGCATTATTAAATACTTCCACAATTCGTCTAACGCGAACTTGGAGATTTTTGAGCTCCATATGTCTGTATCTTGAAAGAAAATTTGAGCTAACTCTACCTTACTATCACTAGACTCAGGATCATTGAATGTAGCAGCGATAAATTGTTGAATATCAACAGGATCGAATTGATTTTCTACCAGTGAAAAAAGAATCTTGATTAGCTCTCGCTTAGAATTTAAGTTGGCTTTGATTCTAATATTTTGAGCATGTGATGACGTAAAATATTTCAGCCTAAACCTCTTCGCTAAATCACCATAAGTTAGATAATACGTATCCTTGTCAAAAGGTCTATTAAAAATGTCTGGTTCTGTTATACTTGAGAGAAATTTATTATCAGATGAAGTATATATTGATTGGGGTTCAACCTTTCCGATAACGTTCAAATTCTTTACGGTTCCAAACAATATGGAGGATAGCATGACCCTTTCAAAAAATCTACTCCGCTCATAGTTATAACCAATTAATCTACTCTTAGAATTAATTGAACGTATACCAAATTCATTTAAAAGTGACACAAGCAATTCATAGTGAAAAGATATGGGTCTAGCAGAATAAGAGCTACCTTTTACATTAAAAGATATAATTCCCATCTGTAGAAGTGTGTAAAGCTCATAGCCAATTAATTTGCTAAGAATAAAATCTAATTCCTCAACTAACTTAAATTCATCTTGAGTATATATTTCTTTATCCAAGTCTTGCTGGACGAAATTTCTACCGTTTAATTTACTTATTAAACTCATGAGATTGCCTGCTATTGCCGTAAAATCTGGATCTCCAATCTTTGACTGTAACTTTTTTAGAAATATATCAAAAAACCTTTTTCTGGATCTTACATATGTAAGCCTCTGCCCGGAATCACGGTCAAAAATAAACTTTGATGTCTGTTGTAGGTCAGTAGAAGAAAAATCAAGCGCTCTCAATATTGTCTCAAGCCCTTCTATTCTACAGAATGATTTAGGTAATATTAAATCAGAAATAGAAAGATCAAGGCGAACTTTTTTCTGATATCTTGGAGCAAATACTTCCTTAAATTGAAATATAAAGTTCTCAATAGATTCGATCTTCTGTCTGTCTTCATTATTCAAATCAGAAAAATCTTTAAATTTGGGACTATTATATACTTCATCATTTATCTTAGATAGCTCAGAATCCTGTACCCAATGTTCTTTAGCAAAATATGGATTATAAGGAATTGTCGGAACAAAATTATAGGTACAAGGTTGCAAGAAAACCATTAGATTATCACCAGTTGAATAAAAAATATCTCCATAACAATTCTTAAGAGTAAACTCTCCATTGTGATCATAGAAATATAACTCATTATCTAAATACCCTTCCGTCTCAACCCAATTCTCTCCACGATCCACTAGCCTTCCGTTTTTGACAGCAACACGTCCGTCTAATACGTACCCTTCTTTGGTATTTAGAACAACGTTAGGGATAAATTCATGTGAAACTGGAACTCGATAACCTACCCTATACATATTAGAAACTAAATGTGTCTCATCTGAACGTACTATAATATTCTTCAAAGTCTCCTTATGGTGGAAAACAACTAAAGGAACGCTTGTATCTTGAGCAGATAATGTTCTTGGACTATCTGGATTGTTTGGATCAAATACTCCCAAGAGTGATGTGTCACTTGAAAGCATGGAAGGAGCTAAAAGAATCGGATCTCCACCTCCATCAAATCTTAAGAATGAATGCCCAATAGCATCAGTCCACTCAATTTTGTATTGATTGCTAGACAACTCAACGAGGAAGGAATCTATATTTCTGGAATACATATTCTTAATTCCGGTATAAATTGTGTTCCAATCTTGTATTAATAAATCTAACTTCCCTGCTTTTTTATATATGTTCTCTGCAACCAATTTAATTTCAAATTCATACTGCTCTAATAGTAAATAAATCTCGTCAGACGCGTCCTTCTTTGAAGTAAATGATATTCCTTCTATGTAGGAATTCAATTTATCCGCAATCTGATGGAATAATTGCTTATCTAAAGGTCCTTTATCTTTCAAATCATTTGAACTGTGAATATTTAAAATGTTTTTAGCGGTCTCTAATGCGTTAAGCTCTGTAGTAAAGATGGGACAACCAATATCAGTCAAATGACGATAACCTTGAACATTTTTATCTCTTATATAATCATCTGTTTTAAACCAGAATTGTGAATCCTCAAATATTATCCCTACTGAATCTTTAGAAATGTCTTTGCTTTTGGTGTTTACATTATTTGAGTTATCAAGGATGGTGGTTTTCATCGCTTTCAAATGAGTAGAATGAAATGCAGGGTCAGATCCCATGAGCAATAGAACGGCAATATCGAATTCTCTAGCGTTTACAGGTAAGCGTACATAATGCGCGGTATCAACTCCATTATGAATTATCTCATTGATTTCTCTTAATCTGCCTCCTAGCAAGTCATTGTTGTAGGAATCCGCTTTAGATCTGGTAGCGAAAGCAGGGTTTCTTTCTGCCCATTGGTATATATTTTCAACATTAAATTCATTCTCAATAAGTACATTTATAATTCTATCCACATAAACAGCAAAGAAATAGGTAGTTTCATGGATCCATCCATGGAAGGTACTTGAAAGCTTTGCTATATTACCCATGACTTCACCTAACTCTTTCGTGTAAGTAGGGGACATGAATGAATCAGAGACAGTTAGTAAGAATTCTGTTATGGAAGAAGGTTGTAGAATTTCACTAATTAATTGATTTATATCTGCATTCGATGTAAAATACTCTAACTCGTTAATGAAATCTCCTGATGTCCTAGAGGATAAATCTAAATATTGTTCTTTAGCTAAATGTCTAAATATCATTTGAGTTAACGCATTAAATGTTATATATTTTAGTCTTTGTGGATCAGTATTATCAAGGATATCTTTAAATTTGAAATTAAATAGATCTTTAATAAACTTCCGATAAGCGTCTTGATGTGTAGCATCAATCCCTTCCAACATAGTCTTACTGAGGTACTTATTCTCAACTAAATTCCATAATCCGTTCTCAATAAAAGCATTGATATCCTCAAAATACTCACTTGCAAATGCGATTTTTAATTTGTTAAATATTCTACTTAAAAAGTTATCAACTATCGAAGCATGTTTCTCATTCTTAATAGATTTGATTAAGTTAAATCCTGTAGAGTAATCAACGGACTCAAGAAACTTTCTTACATTCGTGTAACTATTTAAGAAATCCTTATCACTTTCATGCACTTCAAACATCCAGACTGGAATTTTGGTAATATCACTTTTTATGTTTAGGCAAGAGTATCCTTCAACTCCCTGAATTTGTTCTCGAAAAGTTGATGGATCATATTCTACAATCTCAAGTGCCATGCTTAACGGACCATCTCCGTCTATTCTTTTGAATCCTTCATCAGTAACTATTACTACCCCATCTTTTACCATATGACCGTTAAATTCAAGCCATCTATATGGATGATCTAATATTCCTAACTCAGCAAGAAAGTCATTTAAAGTAATTTCATGATCATGTCCAATTAACTGTGGTGGGATTGGTACACGCCATGTTTTAATACCTTCCTCATCTTCAACAACAGGGTCGCTTGCTATTAACGCTTCTTCCCCTCCGACAACTATAAGTTTTGCATCATTATCCTTATTTGACGAGCTAATTGCTGTAAGTTTTTTCTCATTTTGATTAATATTCTTAAATTCTGCCTTTTTAGTCTGATAAAATGTGTCAGGAATTTTTTGAACCATTGGATTAGTAATTCTTGTAGTAGTATCAACAAGAGTCATTGGCTCACCATTCTCATCAAGATAATGTTGATCAACATCTGAGTTCTCTATATCAGGTTTTATATTTCTGAACTTTAATGCATCACGAAGGAACCTCAAATTCTTGGGATCTCTCCCTGCCATTTTATCAATATTAAGTATTGTGGCATAACGCCCTAATAGTTCTCCTGAAAAGCCTTCTATTTTGGAAACAGTACCCATTATGCTAAGGAAGCTGCCAAGGAAGAGCCCTCCCGTAAATAATGCTGGTATGATTGAGGTAATAATTCCTAAAAGCCCAGCAGCAGCAAGTTGTTTCCACGATTTAATTTTATCAATCTTATTATTATTATCTTCCTGTTCTTCGCTTTGTCTATTAATTTCTTCGATAACTTCATTTCGAAGCTGGTTATCTGAGTCTGGATTGACAGCAAGACGGTTGCTAAGCCACGTTCTAATGCCTCCAATACGGCTTACTTTTTGCCCTATAGTGGTCTTACCCAGAGTCTTCATGATAGTACTTCTAAGACCTCCTATTGATTCTCGTCCAGAGGTCAATAGTGTAGTAAACCAGAATCCTATTTCCTCATTCAAACCCATCATTTTAATAACTTTCTCTCCCCATGTCTCAAGGAATCCATCCATGATTATTTCTTCAAACATTTCTTTTATGGAGCCTATAACAATACCAGTGGCTAGTTGACCGATTCCCAATAATACGGTCTTCCATGACAATGCCATAACTTGCTTAGCTAGTGCTTTCCCGCCCTCAGCAAATAACGTCTTTAGCCCTGCTACAGCCCAAGAGCCGAAATAAATAGCGGCAGCACTTATAGCACTTGAAATTAAAGTAAGCGTTTCTGTATAGGCAATCTCTCCTATCATCTCGGCTGTGGTTTTTGCAAATGTGTATTGATTCATATAATCCATAATCGCATACGCCGAAGCTTGAGTGAGTGCCATTTGATTATGCTCTTCAGAACCAGAATCAACAACAATCATATCAAACTTTAGAGTAACTCTATAATACTTCTTTGTTCCAGCAGACATCTTCCCTTCATAAATTAGTCCATTATATTCTTGGCGATTTGTTATTACTAATGTATCAATATCTTGAGTAAAGTATATATTTCCAAACTCAACATGATAAAAGTTATCAAAGCCTTCTGATTCGGAAGTCATTGCAATTGAATCAACTACTTTTAGACCTCCTGTTTCCGTCTCCTCGACAAGCTCAATTTTTATTGATGTTATTGGGTATTCAAACCCGTGAGATGAGAGAGGAACTTTTGAGGGATATAACTCTCGCTCTGGGTAGGATGTATGGTGGGAAATACCTTTTGTGTTATAACTGTAGCCACATTTTACATTAACTAATATTACTCCTTCAAGCTGTATTCTCTCTGCTACCTCCTCACTTACAATAAGAGGTTGATATAGATGTGAAGCTGGCATAGTAAGTATATTGAACTGATCCGTTCCATCAACAAAAATATATTCTGGTCGTCCGTCAATTATAATTGGTTTAACTATTGATAATTTACCATCTGTCTCTTCCGCTATTGCTTGTTGAAGATAACCTATTGTATTTTCCCTATAAGTGTAATATAATGCATCATTGATACTAGCGGTAAATGTGTAATCAGGATTATTGTTTAATGAGGGAAGTTCGGTTGTCATTAAGAAATAATCCAAGTTTAAATTGTCAAAATCAAGCCCAACCATTAAATCAGGATTAGATCCTTCCATTTTCCATAAATTATTCCATAAAAAGGCTAAAAATCCATCACTGCTAGCACTGTCATCAGCATATCTTAAGATATTAGCTGGGCTTGCAATTGCTTGGGCTGTATATAACTGATCATCTACAGCACCTTGAACTGTAGTATAGTAAGCGTTTGGATGTCCCATTAAAGCGGCAATCATAGAGTCTTCCCAGAATCCATGAGTGGCTAAGGAACGTTCATTAAGGGAAATTGGTTTTATATCATCCATACTCACAGGAATATATGTATTAGCTTTTTCAATCGCATCCGCTTTATAACGCTTCATATCCATGAAAAATTTCGTGAGTAAAGTGTACGTTGCAAGATAAGCGGCAGTACCTAAAGCTTGTCCTAGGGCTGCACCAATCCATGGAATCCAATCTAGATATGCATGGATTGCACCACTAATTATAGTTGCAGTTAATGTCATGAATACTTGTTCTGCGATATCTTGTTCTAATTGATCTTTATAAACTTCCCAAGCATCATCGTACGATCTATGTCGTGCTTCATAGAATAATTCTGAAAATTTTCTATTGTATGCACTTGGATTGACTAATTTTGAAACTTCAAAGAAATGATCTTTAGGTTCATAACCATCGAAAGAATTACTTGGAAAAAGGAGGTCGATTTTCTCCAACTTTTTAAAATTAACTTTCCAGAAAGCGCCAAATTTCTGAGGAGATTCTGCCGCAAGTTGATCGAAGTCAGTCTTAGATTCAATCGTTCTATCCACCCTCCGATAAGGTGATATTTCATGAATTCCGTCATAGTTATATGCGATAGACTTCACAATGTATACGGGCTCGCTCCTTTCATTATAAATCACAGGATTCGGTTCAAGAATATATACTGTTTCGAAAAAATTATCACCATCACTATCATAATAAAAGTACTTACCACGAGTCTTTGCTTTACCTGCTTTGAATAGGTCTTTGTCAGAGGTATAATAAACCGTTCCATCAGGAGGAGTGATTAATACACCTTTAATTCTGAACTTGGAGGCTTTAACCGCCGTACCCTGATTATTACTGTATAAATCATCATAAAGGTTAAATCTACCAGGGATTTCGATTGTGATAGTTTTTTCATAAATATTATCCGTAGATGTCGTTCCGTCTGAAGCAATAATAGTCAAAGAATCGAATCGAAGCGGTATACTCTCTTCCCAAGTTTCGAGATCCCATTGTTGTTCTTCTGGCTCTGTAATAGAAAGTCTTTCACCATCCGAAGAAACAGAGTGAATCTGTCCACTTTCGGTATCTTTGATGGTATATATAGCACTTGATAAAGATTCAACTATATCAGAGCCGGCATCATTATTATCAAAAATATCTTGGTAAATACGCGTTTGTTCAATCGTACCATTAGCCCAATCAGTAACCGTAATTTTTTCTTGGACAAATTGACTTATATATGTAATTGTAGAGTTCTTAGTAAATTTTCTATAAGTAGCACTAAGTATGCTTGTAAGATAATCACTTTTTAGATGTGATAAATCTCCACTATCTAATTTCTCCTCTGTAAGTTTGTCGTTAAATACGCTATCCTCAGGAGGTTTACCTAAAAGTGACTTAACATTTTTGGCTATCCATTCACCTAAAAATGTAAATACATTCTGAGGTTTTGCAGCAATTATGGTTTTTTCATAATCAGTACTTTCATATTTAACAACAGTATTACTCTTTTCATAGGTAATTTGGTTGTCACAATATCCATCTTGATCTTCATCTAAACGGATACTATAATAGTGGGATTTTACATATTGAGTCTCCACAACTTCTTGCTTTAGTGATTTCTGAGCCCAATAATCAACATCTGGAAGCATCATTGTAGATAATGTATATAATAATAATGGTAATACGAAAACCGAGACGATTAAAAGAAGAATATTCCACTCATAATCTGAGAAAGCTCTATCATTAATATCAAACCATTCTGTCCTCCTTTCTTCTTCTATAGTCTTATCTACGATAACTTCTTCGCTGTAAAAATCCTGAACGATGGTGTACCAAATGATATTATTTGGATCCTCGCTGTCTTCTACTCCATATTTGATTATATCAAACGTACCATCTTTGTCAACGTCAATTTCTTGTTTATAGTCCTTAATACCGTCCATGTTTATGTCTGCTTCATAAATTACATTAAATGGATCATAAAATATTTCGAATCCGATATACATTTTTGAGTCTTCGTCATTTAGCTTGTTATCAGTACTTATTGCAGGGTTTCTGTTAAAAGGTATATATTCGAATGATGTAGCATCTGAAGTTATTGCCTGTGAATTCTCATCAAAAAGATATTCCCCTGATAATATAGAATAATCAAATGAAATTGAAAGATAATCGTAAAATGTAGCCTCGGCATCGGAAATAAAATCGTCGTGGAAAGATTGTGTCAACTGTATTTCAGAAAAGGTGGAAATTGGACCATAAGAAAAGCTTAACATTACGGTAATAAGATCAAAAGTGGTTAAATCTTCACCAGCAAGAACAATAATTCGTATTTCTTTATTTGCTATATCAAAAATTATATCATAATTAACATCATCATCAATTATTTCCACATCTTCCATAGTAGGTTCTAATCCTATTACTTTGAATAATTGTAAGTTCGTGAAGTCGTTCTCGAATGAATAATCATCTACTTCAAATGGGTGAGTGTAATCAGAACCATCACTCGCAGAATATACAGTAAAAGTCTCAGAATAATACTGAGTCACATCATAATCATATACACTATTTTCATAGACAGTATCGCCCCAGAACTCATAACGAGGAGTAAGTAAGTAGCCATAGTCAAATATAATATCTAAAGTACTTGTATCGATACCTCCGTAATCAAGAAAAATTGGAGTCTGCCATGATGTAGAGGTACAATATGTGAAGTAGAGATCAGTATTAGGATCTACCATTAATGGGAGCTGAATCTGTGTTCCATAATATTCCTGAAATTGATCGAAATTATTATTCCACACAAAATAATCTGAACCTGAAACATAATGTAATTGATGATCTACTTCAGATGCCTGAACGGCTGCTCCGTAATAATTATAGTTTTCATCATAAATCATTACATAATCCAGCCATTTATCATCACCCCAGAATAATGGATCATTTTCTCGCAACAAAGTGTAAGTATCATCACTAGGATTATCATCAGAAGTAAACTCTTCAAGCTCAGTGAATTGCCAAATTCTTTCGTTAAGGTATTCAGTTAAGGTAGCTGGCTCGTCAGAGATTCTTTGGACGATCATTTCGTTAATTGTAAGTTCGTAATTAGGATATGGCGAAGATAAAATCATATCAGTGAACACAACTAAATTATCAACAATATATTGAGGATCGATTTGTCCATCATTTAGATCAAAATCAATCTTAACTTCCTTAAATAAACCAGTAAACTCAGTGTTAAATGGAGTTAAATCTAATGGGATTTGATAATAATATGGATTGGTATAGGTAGTGTAATCTTCATAATTAGATATGTCTACAAGAAGGCATTCTGCGGAAGGCATTGATGATGTGTACCCATGAGGTTTTCTTTGGAAATATAATTTTCCAATTCCAATCCCGATTCCATTCTTAACTTCCGTATTATAGCGTAGTACTATTGTATCACCATCTATAAACTCAAGTTCCTCAGCAGGGTCTTCAGGATTGAGATACGTATTAGGAATTAATAATGTATACTCGTCTAATTGAGTATATTCATTTGTATTTACCTCCCAATCAAATTCTAAACTGCCAGGAATTTCCAAATATTCTAAGACCTCATTAAATAAATAAGCCACAGGTGTTAAATCAGTCTTAAGGGATTTTTGTAGAGGATATTTCATGAATTTATTACCATCATCATCATAAAATGTTAACTCCTCATTCCATTCGAAATATTCAAACTCAGCAATACCGATTGTATTATCACTGTGATATACTTCATCCGTTCTAAACGTAGGTTTAAATTCTATATACCTTACTTCGTCCATTCCAGAGGAAATATCAATGGTAAACTCAAAATCATTCATTATTAACTCTTCGAGAGAAATTGGTGGTAGACTGGAAAGAATTTGAGGTTCTTGAGGTCCATCTAAGAAATTGATAGTTATACTCTCTAAACTATCGTAATTCTGGATATTGACATCAACAAAAAGCGACAAGAACCCATTGTCTCCAAAATCAGTTAGAAGCTGGTCAAAATCACCATTATCGATGAACTCTCCTACAATATCAAACCGTAGTGTATCTCCTACCCCTAAGTAGGCAGCAATCTGAGAAGCATAGCAATTGAAATTATCATACGTGCTTGTATCATCATCCATAAAATAATATGCATCAAGATTAGGATATACATCCAATCCAGATTGTTGAGGAATATCCCAGTTAACCACGTTGACGGTATCTGTGATTTCTTCTTCTTTTGGATCATAGGCAAACTTATATGTGTCATATTCGACATCAAAGGTCTTAGGTACAATAGAAATGTAGAACTCATCAATACCATTATGTGCTGTTAAACTATTATTGTCATAACCTCCGTGAATATCCGGAATTAAAGTAACTGTATGGGTATTATAATCTACAGAATAAAATCTTGAATCTAGTAATTTAAAGACTCCTGATAAATCATAATAATATACACTAACAGCAGCTTCGTTGTTAACTACGAGTTCATCAATGTAGTTATCAAACTCTGCCGTGAGATATGAAAATTGAAAATCTTCATCTATATAGTTTTGATCTGTTAATTCAAATTTATCTTCATAATATTCTCTATAGTTCAAGCGATAACTGATGTATAAACTGTATTTATCATCAACAGATAGCGAATACTCGAAAGGAGTTAATAAAGATCCTCCTGCTAATTTTCTATACTTTTCTCTGTACTCAATTGAATCGCTGGAAACATCTATAACTATATCTTCAAAAGCAGGTTCAAAAACGTTCGTCCAAGGCCAAATGACCATCAGAAAATGCTTTTCTTCTAACAATCCAGGCTGTAACTTATATTTATAGCTAACTTCAATAGTGGATCCAGAAGTAATTACTCCATCTTTAAAGTAAATGTAATTATTTTCGATCTTTGAAACGTATTTTGGAAATTCCTCTTGTCCTTGTTGGTAAGAGGAATATACAATTTGACCGTCATTTATATCAATGGTAATATGATATTGATTGTACGGAGGATCTGTAGATAAGTAATCGTAATTAAAGGGAGTCTTTGAAAGTGAATATTTTAGTTGGTCGGATTCAAACTCAGTTTCAATAAAAACATAAGAATCAGGGTAAATTTCATCTGGAGAAATATCATTAACAATGGCAACAAAATCAATTGTATACAAGAACTCTGTCTGAGCATCTTGAATAATATATAATGGATTATAATCTAATCTGGTTATTGTTTTTGTAGACTCATCACTTCCGTCCCATGTGTAAATGTATATATAATTGAAAAGATCTGGCTCAGAAAATCCATCCTCTGGAACTGTGTTAAGGATGCTAAATAGCTGATCATCTTGCCCATCATAGAATACCGATATATTGGCTTTAACCCTTGGCTGGAAAGTAATGGCGTCGGTAGCGTCCTTTATATATTGAGCCTCATCAACACTAACCATATTCCATTGCAATGCAGAATAATCAATTGTAAAACTGGAATCAAGGGTAAAATCAGGGTGCATTGCAAATTGAAGTGAAGGTGTGTCAGTGTATGTATAAAACCAAATTATGTCTGAAGCAAAAGGATCTTGAGGAT
>Ga0209977_10000716_pt1 | contig 13524 bp, 13 predicted proteins | sample SumtaG_2_FD_183113 | JGI IMG/M metagenome (GOLD analysis project Ga0209977, IMG submission 183113) | Deep subsurface microbial communities from Indian Ocean to uncover new lineages of life (NeLLi) - Sumatra_00607 metaG (SPAdes) (version 2) | ecosystem: Environmental > Aquatic > Marine > Oceanic... | reverse complement strand
CATCAATAATCTCTCTCCTTAAGCTATTGATTTCCCTATTTAAACGATCTCTTTCTTTATTTAGATCTTTAATTTCATTTCTTAAATCCATTAATTTATCTTCCAAATCATTAATAGTTCTGTTCAAGGCATTTTCTCTTCTTTCCATACCAGGAAGTTTCGTTTTAATTTCCTTTATGCGATCTTCTGTTCTTACTTTTTCTTTCTCTAAATATTTTTTTTCGTTTCCAATTTCTTCTCTGAGTTTATCTAATTTTTCTTGAAATCTTTCCAATTCAGCATTTTTTTGATCTAATTCATAATTCTTTCTTCTGATTTTTTCTCTAAATTGTCGTTCTTTAGCAGCTAACTCGCTTTTTTGTTGTTCTATTTCATTTCTTGCTACTTTTAATTCGTTTCTCAGATTATCTCGTTGTTCAAGAAGATTTTTAACTTCAAATTCTCTATCCTTTCTTTTTCTTTCAAGATCTTCAATATTATCCTTATAAGCCTCAATTTGATTAATGACTTTTTCCCATTCACTCTTTTCTTTATACAGTTTGATTCTTTCTTTTTTTATTTTCTTAAGTAATTTTTTTTCTGGAATTGTTTCAAGTTCTTCCTCAGGTGTTTTTTCCCGAATTTCATATTTAGGAATTGGTTTGTCATCCATGTTATTTCTACAATTCACATTATTTTATAATTAAATTATATAAATATTGACTCTAAAGTGTTTGTATTGTAATATTTAATTTTTTCTAACTGTTAAATCCATTTATATATAATAGTTTCTATTATTTTCATACTTAAAGTACTTAAAACTATAAAAATTCTCTATAATATAAATAAATCTATAATAATAGTGGCTATATTATGAGTTTTGATGAAGAGGAAGAGTTTGACGAGGAATTCGACGAAGAAGATCTCGATGAAGATTTAGAGGAGCCGCATGAGGAAGATATTGAGGATGAATTAGAAGAACCTCCTACAGTAGCTTCTCCTGAAGAACCTGAATCCAAAACTCCAGCGACTAAAGTAATATCTGAAGGGAAAAAAATTTCAGTCTATTTTATGTCAACTATAGGTCCTGGTGAGAAAAAGCAAAAATTACTTATAAATACGGGATATAATGTTGGAGATATTAAGGAAACAGTGGCAAATTTATTTGGATTAGATCCTGCTGATTTTCATTTATCATCAGGTGGAATTACCATGGATGAGAGTTCAGCTTTAAAAGATTATTATGTTAGTGATGGTGACGACATACTTTTAATTCCAGCAAGTACAGCGGGTTAAATTTTTAGAAAAAGCAAACTATAATATCTTTTTTTCAATTTCATTCTTTTCTTGAGGGAATCAGAGCAATTTCATCATCATCATCAATTTCAAAATCTTTAATTTGTGAGTTTTCATTTAACAAAATCCCACCAGATGATAGAAGAAAATCTTCTAAATTATAATCAAATAATCTCCCGATTTTCTCTTTAATTGGTTTTATTATCTCAGTTGTTTTGAGTATAATTATCTTTGTTTTCTCGCCTGGTTCAAGTAAAGATCTTACATAAACACGGATCTGGTCTTCCATTTCAATAGGTTTCATAGGTTGTGTATAAGATACCTCCTCAGTTTTATCTCTACTCTTCAACATATTTTCGATTAAAATCTCTCTCTCACTTGCTTCGAAATATAACATTTCCCGGATAAACAAGATTTTGTCCATTTTTGATAATTTTAATAGGCTTATTTTGTCTAATTCTTCTTGACTAAAAACTGAAAAGATATATTTATCGATTATTGGCATATCCTTATAGGACTCGCTGGATTCAGTATAATCTTCTATTAAAGGTATGGCATCAATGTAATCTTCAATGATATCAACTTGTTTCCGTTTAATTAATTTTGAATCAGGTAATATTTTTTTTTTCTTTATTTTTTCATCCCAACTACCTTTAGACTGTATAACTGTATATACTGTACTAGTAGATAATATCGCAACGCTACCTACTGTTAGAATGAGAAATAAGAAGGGATTTTCTATACGGAATAAGAAAAATAGGAAATAGACCAAAATACAAACAGTATAAAGAGCGATGACACTTAAAAATCTATATTTATTTCTCATAACTTTTTAATTAGATTATTTTCTGAATTTAAAATATATTTTTTTTCATATAAAGATCTATGGAATAATTTTGGAGTTTTTAATTTAACACACCTTGAATTGATTTTCTAACTTTAGAATAGCTTTTTGTATCTAATTGGAATACAATACGATTTTTAATTTTTTCAATTTTTATTAATTTCAAATCTGTTAAAATGTCTATGTATTTTTTGATGGTACTATGATTCTTTTTCAAGCTGTTTGCAATTTCTGTAATTTTTAATGTTTTATTTTCTTTTTTCATAAAGTTAATTATTTTTTGGACAATTTTCTTTTTTAAATAATAATATAACTCGTCAAGTTCTGGATTTGAATCAAATTTAAAGAAGATTCTATGATTGTTAATTTGTTTTGATCTTACAAATAGGAATTTTTCTAAACATGACAAATGCCATAAAGCTTGATTACTTCCCATATTTAGAGCTCTCATTATCTCATTAATATTAGAAGGATTCTTTTTTATATAGTTATAAATCTCATTTCGTTTTGGATGTTCAATAATATTATTTTTCATTAATCTTGTTCCTGGGATAATAACACGTTTTTTTATTAAATCTTTTAAAATTAATTCAATTCTATTCTCATTTATATTTGGATTATATCTAACTCTATTATTTATATACGATATGATTTCTCTGATTGAAAAGAACGTTTTTTTTGTTAAATACTCTTTTACTAATTCAAGAACGACAGATTTTGCATTATCCAGAGAACTCATGAGCCTATACTTGTATTACGTTGATTTTTCTTGTTAAGTAATTATTTATTTTCTCTAAAACAACATTTTTTGATTAATATATATTAATAGGCATTCATACAATTTATAATATAATTTCTAAAGAATCCTAATTTGCTCCTTCTCATTTTTGATAAAAAAACCATTAAAAACTTCAAAATCATTCCAAAGGGTTTTATTATATCTTTTTAATGCGATTTTATTAAGTTTACAAAAATACAAAAATAAAAATAAAAAAGGATGTGTAATAAATGAGTTTTGAAGATGAATTTGATGAGGATTTAGTTGGGAAGGAGCCTGTAAAATCTAAAACTCCCGCATCTAAAACCCCTTCAACAGGAAAGAAATTGACATTGTATTTCATGTCTACTATTGGACCCGGTGAAAAGAAGGAAAAATTAACAGTAAATAACAATAATCGTGTGAGTGATATTAAACAAACACTTGGAAATTTATTTGGACTTAATCCAAACGATTTTCATTTATCATCTGGAGGTATTACAATGGATGAAAATAGCTACTTAAACGATTATAGTGTAAGTGATGGCGATGATATTCTTTTGATCCCTGCGAGTACTGCTGGGTAAACTTATATAATTTTCTTCATAAACTATAATATAAGGGCGCTAAGCCCTTTAATTTTTTTTATTTTTTTAATAATTATAATTGGTGATTATATTGGGAAAGAGTTCAGATTTTTTTAGTAGAGGCCTGACATCGGAAGAGAGAAATTTATACGACCGCCAATTTAGGCTTGAGGGATGGTCTCAGAAACTAGTAAAAAACACTCGAGTTTTGATAGTTGGAGTTGGGGGATTAGGTTGCGAAATCGCAAAAAATCTGGCAATGTTAGGAATAGGACATTTAGATTTAGTAGATTTAGATATTATTGAACATTCAAACTTAAATCGCCAAATTTTATTTACGGGCGCTAAATTGGGGGAACCTAAAGCAATCGTGGCGGCAAAAAAATTAACTGAAATAAATCCAAATATTAATGTAAATGGTTATCATACTTCCTTAGAGCGCCTAGATCCTGCAATATATAGAGCTGCTGATGTTATTATTGGAGGTCTTGACTCCATGAACGCTCGATTGAATTTAAACGCTCAATGTGTAAGATTTAGGAAACCACTAGTAGATGGAGGTGTGTCAGGTTATCATGGTCATGTCTACACGATTTTTCCATTCAAAAATGCATGTTATGAATGTAACCCTCTCCCTATAGCTGAAAGTGATGAGATGGCTGCATGTACTGTAGTAGGAATACCAAGAAAGAGGATTCACTGCGTTTTTAAAGGAGATATGGCCTTTAAAGAAAAATTCGATAGGGATCCTAATCCAAAAAGTGTTGTTGATATTAAATTCATTCAAAAAGTTGCTAATGAATTAGTAAATAAACATAATTTTCTCCCGGAATATACTCAAGATGATATTGTAAAGATTATCGATAGACATGATCCAGGAATAATTACCATAAATGCTGTCATTTCAGCATTACAATCTCATGAAGCTATAAAAATCCTTCATTGGAAAAAAGGACATATAGGTTTAGGTGAACCAATAAAAACCTATGTTATTTTCAATGCAATGACAATGATGTTTTATCATATTGAAAAAAAAAGAAATCCAGAATGTTCACAATGTGGAAAAAAAGTTCGGAGATTTGTCGTGAAATTAAGAGCACGTTCTCCATGTATTAATATAATCAAAGTATTAGAAAAACATGGTTTTAAGTTAGATCCTGATCTCGAACCCGTAATAACATTATTGGATTTTAATGATATTAAGATGATTGATCTAGAACAGAATCCAATTGAAAATGGTTTAAGAAATTACGAATTTATGACTGCTGCAGGGTTTAAAGATGGAGAAATTTTTGTAACCTTAAAATTAAAATAAAAAATTAATCTAAAAATGTTTTAAATAAAAAAAATTAATTGAAAAAAAATATTAATTATAATAAAAAAAAGGGTTGAGAATATGAGTATAAGAAGTAGTAGAATCTCGCAAGATTTTGCGGGATTAAAAAAATTGTATAAACAAGGAACTATTATTCAGTTAAAACCATTTAATCCAAAAAGAAAGAGTATTGATCATTTAGCAATTACTATTAAAGGACCTAAAGGTACTGTTTATGCAGGAGGATTGTTTAAATTAGAAATGAAATTCCCTGCTCAGTATCCTAAGCAACCACCTTTTGTAAGACTGCATACTCCAATCTGGCATCCAAATTTTTGGGCAAAACCAAGTGAATATAAAGGACAAAGAAACATTTGTTTAGCATTAGTAGATCCCTCCCTAACTGGTAAAAGAGGTGGTTGGAGTCCATCAAAAACAGCGGTTACCGTTGTTCAAGCAATAATTGCTATGTTAAACACACGAGGTAAATATGTAAATCCTACCGATGTTTTTAATAAAAAAGCTGCGATAGAGATGATGAAAAATCAGAAGTTTTTTGAGAAAAAAGTGAAGAATCTCGTGAAAAAGTATGCAAATAAAAAATGGTGATTACTTTAATGGAGAATAAAGAATCCAATTATTCAATCAAAGACGTAATTAAAAAGAAGATAAAAGAAAAGATAAAACAAGAATTACTAGATGAAATATGTGAAGAACTTAAATTAGAGGAAGAAGAATTAACAGAAGAAATTTCTTCAATGCTTACTAAAAAAACCTCTTCCAAACCACTTATTAAACTTTCTAAGATACCCACAGCCCAAATAGAAGAGAAAACAAATGTTGAAATACAAGTAGAAAAGGAAATACAAAAAGAAGTTTATATTTCAGTAAAAAGTATACTTAAAATAGCAAGTCATGCGCTTAAATATGCAAATTCTAAAATTCCAAGAGAAAATTGGGTGGAAGTTATAGGGCTTCTTGCAGGAAAATTAAATAAAAATGATATACTCCTTATTGAAGATGCTTATCCTATGGGGCATGGAACAGCGGTGTATGCAGAAATTAAAGATTATAAGAATTATGTGAGAGCGTTTAAAGATATTAAAAGACAGAGATTATTTATATGTGGTTGGTATCATAGTCACCCTTCATATGGCCTTTTTATGAGTAATGAAGATATGGGAACTCAAACAAGATATCAAAAACTTTGGGATAAAGCGGTTGCTCTTGTTATTGATCCTTACCTAATTGATGGTACTTCTACGGGTTTTGAGATTTATAGCGCAAATTTGAAATCAAAAACATGGTTTCCATTGGTATATGGGATTAAAGGGTCATTAGATGTACGAATGTTACCTGAAATAATGAAATTTATACATCCTATCATTGAAGGAAAACCAGTATATCTTGAATATGATGAAGATTAAAACAGAAGAATTTTGGTGATTTTAGACTATGGCAAAATTTAAATCGGTAGTAATTTTTCTAGCGATATTTTGCTTAATTGGTATAATACATGGTGCTCTTCTAAATTCAATTAATGTTTTTGTAACTTGGTTATTAATTGGAATTTGGTTAATTTATTCTTTCAAAGTTCTAAAAAATATCAAACAATATCGTGAATTTAATTCTCCTCATAATACTGCTTTTTTTACCATTAGTCCTGTTTTAATGGGAATTTTTTATTCAGTCTGGAGTAATTTCACAGGTTTATTAGGAGAAAATCTTTTAGAAAGTACAGATTTATATTTAAGTTGGTGGAGTATACTATTTGGATTTCCCTATATATTATATGGTTCGATTTCTTTATACCGTTGTTTTAAAAAATATAATGTAATACATTTTGGAAGGAAATCAATAAAAGCACGCATATTTGGTTTTATTTTTGGAATCTCCATTCTCCTGTTTATAATTATATACTGGATAAGTTTTTATTCAATTATTGACTTTTATGAATCTTTAATAACACCTCTCCATTTTTTAATTGATCTCAATCTATTAATATTACTTATCAGTACTATACTACTATTAATAGGCCCTGGCTTGTTTGGTGCTCGAACTCCATTACCTCAACTAACTAGAGATTACATAGCAAGACGTACAAGCAGATTAAACAATTTAACATCACCCACCCCTAATCGACAAAGACAAACTGTTCGTACTACAACTAGATCATCTCCAACACCTTCAACAAGAACAGTTACTCGCACAACAAGATCAGTTTCTCGTTCTGCAAGATCAACGCCTACAACAAATAGATATTCTACTAGCTCTAGAGAAAAAAAAACTACTCAAACTGTAGGCAGAAGAGCAACAGGAACACCAGTACGAAGAAAAAAAACTGTTACAAAAATAAGCAATTTCAATTTATATAAACCAAAAGCAGCACGTCTTTCAACAGAGGATTTTAAATGTATTTTTTGTTTTAAGTTACCAGAATATCCTAAAGATAATGGTAGAGGAATAATATTATGTCCAAAATGTAAATACCCCGCTCATGCTGACGAATTTAAAGATTGGCTTCAAAGTTCTAACCTATGTTCTCGGTGTAATACACCTATTCCCTCAAGCTTTAGAAGAAATCCTAAAATAATAAGTGTAAAAAATTATTTAATCGTCATTAAGCATTTTGTAAGTAATAGGAGATGAAATAGGAAAAAGGATTTAAATACATTATTTTTTTTATTTTAACTTTTGTTTTAACGCCCCAATAGTAGTTTTTAGTTCAGCATAAACATTAAAAATATGAATTGATTCAAGACTTTCAATTTTAAATTTGATTTCAAAATTATCTTCAATATTGGGAAAATCTCTTAATATGAAGTTTTTTGCCATTTCTCTAATCACATCTTCAGAAAATAAGGGTTTTAAATGAGCACTTCTTACTAATTCAGCTTCTTCAGGTCTTTTTAACACAGATTGTATTTTCCCACTCATTGAGTCTTCTATTACTTCAATAATATCTAAAACATCAACTTTATGGCCTGTTAAATCCTTTATTTGGACAGTTATTGATCCAATAGTTCTTTGATTATGAGAGGAAAAAGGTAGTATATTTATTAATTTCTTAAGATCTTCTTCGCTAACATTTATATCTTTTCTTGTTTTAATTATTTCTTCGGCATATTCTTGAGACATTTCTTTAGCACAGGGACATACAGTTATCCCGACTGCGCTCGCACCCACAAAATAGTTAAAATCAATCTTTCCAGCTTCATCTCTTTTAGCTCTTACAAAAGAACTAATATTATAAGATTTTTGGATATTTCTGGAATTATTTTCTCTTACCTGAACAATTATTTTTCCTTCTAATTTAACTTCCGCTTTTGATGAATATGGATGTCTTTCTAACAGTTTTTTAACGATTCTATCACCTACTAATTCAATTGTAGGCGTTGGTTTGTAAATTACTTCATTTATAACTTCCTCTATTGTTTCAGAAGTACGCGACATATGTATTCCACGCTGTTTTGCGGGAAGATTAATCAGTGCTGAGATCTTGGGGTAAAATGAGTATTTTTTATTTTCTTGTACGATTTCAACTTTTTTCTCTAGTTCTATTATTCCAACTTTATCAATTGCAATGTCAATTGCTGAACCGGAATCCTGTAAATCCATTTTAAACTCGTGAATTTTAAATCACCAGAATTAAAAAATAATTTTATTTTGTTCTATTCATAAAGAAGATTAGATAAAATATAAAATAATTTGAATTTTTCAAGAACCAAATGCCTAATAAAAGTATTTTCAGCAAATTTGCATTAATAGGAGAAGATTTAGAACTTAAGCAAGATGTTTTATTAGAAATCGATGAAGAAGGAAAGATAATTAACATCACAGATAATAATCCAGATATACACATCGAAATTTTTAAAAACGGTCAAAATTATTTGCTATTACCAGGCTTTATTAATTCTCATACACATATAGGTGATAATTTTGCGAAAGAAGTTGGTTTTAATAAAGATTTGGCGGAGGTAGTTGCCCCACCATTTGGTCTTAAACATAAATTATTAAGACAAATCCCTGAACACATTAAAATTAAAGGAATTCAAAACGCAGTTTTAGAAATGCTTTCAAATGGTATTATATTTTTCATTGATTTTAGAGAGGGAGGTATTGAAGGTGTAAATCTTCTAAAAAAAGCACTTATTAAGAGTCCAATTAACTATATAATCTTAGGGCGATTTATGGATGAAAGTGAAATAGATTCTGTTTTTGATTTAGCAGATGGAGTTGGATTATCTAGTTATAAACAAATTACTTCATCAAATGAAAAATATATTATAGCAGCCAAACAGAAATATAAAAAAATCATTGCTTGTCATTGTGCTGAAAAAACTCGCATTGATCTTTTAATAAATAAATTGTTTAATGAGAATCTTGTTGATGTCATCGTTCATGGTACCAAATTTATCAAAAAAGATTTAGAAAAATTGATAGAAAATAAAAAATCTCTTGTTTTATGTCCTCGTTGTAATGGATATTTTGGAACTGGATTTCCACCCATTAATGAAATTATAAAATTAGGAATTCCCGTATCATTAGGAACAGATAATTTAATGGTAAATAATCCTGATTTATTTGAAGAAATACGATATTTTTATCGGATTTCGAGAGTATTATGCAGTTATGATAAAGAACTTCAGTTTACTTCTAAGGATTTATTGAAAATGGTAACAATAAACGCCGCAAAAAATTTTAATCTTGAAAACGAGTTTGGTTCAATTTCAAAAGGAAAATTTGCTGATCTTTTTATAGTCGATCTCAATTATCCAAATCTTTTTTCTTCTATATTAGATTCTAATAATATATATAATTTAATTACTCAAAGAGTAAAATCAGAAAATATAATTAAGACCTATATTAAAGGAGAATTAGTGTTTGAAAGAAAGTAACAAGCCCTATGTCATTTTAAGCGCTGCAATGACTATTGATGGTAAAATCGCCACTAAGAAGGGCGATTCAGAATTATCCGATAAAGCGGATTGGAAAGAAGTACATAAACTCCGAACTAAAGTTGATGCTATAATGGTAGGTAAGGGGACTATTTTAAAAGATAATCCAAAATTGCATATTAAATATTATAATCATCGAGGATATTATAGACTTGTTCTAGACAGTAATTTAACGATTCCATTAGATTCCAATGTCATATCTTTTCAACAAGAAATTTACCCTACAATTATTTGCACCACTGAAAATGTACCATTGGATAAAATAAAAAAGTATGAAGATAAAGGTGTTAAAATTATAAATGTTGGAGATGACAAACGCGTGAATCTAATAAAACTTTTACCCATCCTAAAAAATTTAGGAATAAATACCATATTACTGGAAGGTGGTGGCAATTTGAATTGGAGTTTTATAGAAAATAATTTAATTAATGAAATACGGTTAACTATAGCTCCCTGGATTGTTGGTGGAAAGGAAGCAACAAGCCTAGTAGAAGGAATAGGATTTGAAAAGATAGTAAGTGCACCTAGATTTGAGCTTTTTGATGTTAAAGTTAGAACTTATTACATTACTCTAAGATATAAAAGGAAGTAGTGATGAGGGAAAATAAAATCACACAGTTAAAAAACCTGAAATTTAATAAAATAAGAGAAAAGGTTAAAGAAATAAAAACTGAATTATCTGAACAAGAATGTAGTGTGATTACTTACTCGAGAAATTTCACACTTTCTCTTTCAAACTATTGTGTTAATCAGTGTGGATATTGTTATTATAATTATAAAATTCCTAAGCTAAATAGTGAAGATAATGTAATATTGCTTAGGAATGAGCAAATTGTGTCATATATTCAAGAAGCTCTTCAATACAATTGTAAAGAAGCCCTGATTATGTCTGGAGAACGCCCTGGAAGTTTTCAAGAAGTTAAAGAAGAATTGAAAAAAAGAAATTGTTCAGATTTTATAGAGTATGTAAAAAACGTTTGTACATATTTACTTGATTCTAAAATTCTACCTCATTCAAATTTAGGATTTTTAACTTATGATGAATTAATGGATTTAAAAAAATACAATGCTAGTATGGGGTTGATGCTTGAGGGTACTAGCATGAAACTTTTTAAAAAAGGGGAAGTTCATGAACATTCTCCTGGAAAATTACCAAAAAAGAGAATAAAGCACATTACTGATGCCGGAAAATTAAAAATTCCGTTTACTACGGGATTATTGGTCGGTATTGGAGAGACAATTGCAGATATCATAGAAGATTTACATTTAATCAAAAATATCCATAAAAAATATGGACATATTCAAGAAGTTATTATTCAGAATTTTGTAAGGAAAGATAGGATTCCATATCAACCTAAAAAGCCAATTGCCATCGAAGAGGTGCTAAGAATAACTGGAATAGCTCGAATTATTTTAGAAAATGAAATTGCGATTCAAGTTCCGCCTAACCTCATAGCTGGTTTTGAAAAGCATTTTCTCGATATGGGAGTTGATGATTTTGGAGGTATTTCTCCATTTACATTAGACTATATTAATCCTAAAAAAATTTGGCCTCAAATTGATAATTTGAATAAAATTTGTAAAGATAATGGTTTTATACTCAAAGAGAGACTCCCTATATATGATAATTTTATAAATAAAGAAGGATTTTGCTCAGAAAATATTAAAAAAATAATTGATAATATAAATCTAGATGACTAATTCGCAATTTTTTGAACATATTGAATCAAATATAAAAGCGATTTTACAGAAGGCTTTAAATTCAGAGGAATTAAGCTCAGATGAAGCGCTAGAGTTATTAAAAGTAAAGGGAAAAGAATTCTTTGCCCTTCAGTATGTAGCTGATCAGATCTGCTTTGAAAAAATGCAAAATATTGTAACCTTCGTAATAAATAGAAATATTAACTTTACAAATATTTGCTATCAGCATTGTAAATTCTGTTCTTTCAGTTTGCCTGCAACCCACACTAACGCATTCTTACTCACTATTGAACAAATTAGTGAAAAAGTAATTGAGGCAAAAAAATTTGGATGTACTGAAGTTTGTATTCAAGGAGGGATAAACCCTGATTTAAAGTTTGAATTTTATTTGGATATACTTAAAATTGTTAAGAAAATTGATCCAAATATTCATATTCATGCTTTTTCTCCCCAAGAATTGTTTTACATGTCAAAATTATATGAAAACTCAATAGAAGATACTTTAAAGGAATTAAAAAAAGCGGGATTAGATTCAATTCCAGGAACAGCAGCAGAGATTTTAGTAGATGATATTCGGAAAATTATATGTCCTAATAAAGTTTCTACTCTACAATGGATTAACATCATTACTACAGCCCATAATTTGGGAATCCCAACGACATCGACAATCATGTATGGGCATATAGAATCACTAAATGATCGAGTTACACATTTAGATGTTTTAAGAGAAATTCAAAAAGAAACTAAGGGCTTTACTGAACTTGTACCTTTACCTTTTGTAAAAGAAAACCCTATTTTATCTAAACTTGAAGATTTTCCGTTAAATCCAACCTATGGAATGGATGATTTAAAATTATTTTGTGTATCTCGGATATTTTTAAATGATTATATTGATAATATACAATGCAGTTGGGTAAAATTAGGTCCAAAATTTGCTCAGGTGTCTTTAAATTTTGGAGTAAACGATTTCTCAGGAACATTAATGGAAGAAAATATATCAAGAAGCGCTGGAGCAGAATTTGGTCAACATTTACCACCCGAAGAAATAATTAATATAGTTAAAGCTGCTGGAAAGAAACCTACACAAAGGGATACTCTATATAATATATTGAAATATTATTAAAATTAATGACTTTGTAAATATTCTAGAATATAGCGTTGTGCTATTAGATCCGAATTAACCATGCCCAAAACTTTTCCCTGTTCTACTACTGGCATTGCAGAAATTTGGTATTGCTCTAATTCACGAACTATGTCTATAATGGAAAAATCTGGAGATGCTATAACAACATCCTTAGTCATTATTTTATCAAGAATGACATCACAACTATTAGAGGAGACCGCGGCAGTTATATCCCAATCTGTTACAACTCCTACAAGTTTGTTCTCAGAAAGTACTGCAATTATTCCACTTTTATTTTGTATCATTAATGCAGCAGCCTCCTGTATTTTACTTTTTACATCAATTGTTGGTATTGAAATCATTATATCTTTTGCTGTACGTTCCCTTTCCTTAGCAGTTAAACGTTGAAGACTGATACGTTCAGCTGCCGTGCATGGAAGCATATCAGGGTGTGCTGCTAATAAATCAACTAATTCAATCATATTATGATGAATAACATCTTCCCTATATTCCTCTCCTGCTTTTAAACGTTGTTTTGAAAGCTCAGTAAACTCTTTTGAATGATCTTTTAACCATTTTTCTACTGCTTTACGATCCCCTAACATTTCTTCAGGTATTTGTAATTGATCTGGAGATGTAATGATATGTTCTTGAGCAGCAAAAATTACACCTCCAGAATTTACAAGGTAATCGTTAGCAATCATAACTCCTTTTTCTCCGTATACAATTTGCTCCATTCGAGTTCGTGCCGCCTTTCGATTAGGATCTGGAGAATAGGTATTTGCTCCTTCTATAATCACAACCCATTTTCCCATACGATCCACTGTTATCGATGGATTTTCAGAAGCTCTTACACCTAGATAGTTGAATATTGGAGCTGCAGGAACTAAGCAAAAAGCATTTTCGAGAAGTAAATTATTTCTATTAGTAGAAAATTTTGTAGGGTGTTTATATCCCTCTGAAA
>Ga0209977_10000715_pt1 | contig 13533 bp, 20 predicted proteins | sample SumtaG_2_FD_183113 | JGI IMG/M metagenome (GOLD analysis project Ga0209977, IMG submission 183113) | Deep subsurface microbial communities from Indian Ocean to uncover new lineages of life (NeLLi) - Sumatra_00607 metaG (SPAdes) (version 2) | ecosystem: Environmental > Aquatic > Marine > Oceanic... | reverse complement strand
AATTTATTGATTGATTGATTGGCCGTTCGTTGTTTCATGTCCCCCACCGGCTCGATGACAACAGCGGTAGTCATCCTTGTGCCTCCCGTACTTGCTCTAGCCTAGCGCGTGCCTCGTCTATGTCCTCAGTGGTGGCTATTCGGTGGGCCAGGGCCTGTTCGGGGGTGATGCCTGCGGTTCGTCTTTTCTTGAGTTGTTGGATGTAGTCTCGGGCGAGGCCGTGGCAGGTTGCGCAGGTGTTGATTCCTCGCATGTCCGAGGCCTCGTACCGTTCCCCGCAGAGGTGGCAGCTTATCGTTTTCATGGGGATCTCGAGTACGGGTTCTGGTGGAGCTGTGTTCATCTGCTTCTGGATCTGGATTGCGTGGTCTATGATCTCTCCGACTTCCTTGACGGTGGCGGGAGGGGTCGCCTGGAGAAGCCGGGAGAGTAAGGCGATCTGTCCGCCCTCGTTGGGGAGACGGCTGAGGTGGAAGGCCACGCCCAGCGGGATTTGATCGAACTCGAGGCAGGATAGGACCTCGGGAGCGGCCGTACCGATCTGGAGGCGTTGCTCGATTCGTGCCCTGGGGAGGCCGGTTTTCTCGGCGATTTGCCAGGGCTCCATGTGGAACTTGTCGCGGAGGTGTCGGAGGAGCCTGATCTCGTCGCTGGCGGGGGTCTTCCCCCTTAACCTGTTGGAGACGAGGTTTTCCATGAGGGCGTCCACCAGCTTCCCTTCTTTATAGACGACGGGGACTTTTTCGATGCCGCGGCGTCGTGCCTCCTCTATGCGGTGTAGTCCGTCCACGAGCCAGAACGTGCCGTCCTCCAGGATGCATTTGAGGGGCTGATGGATCCCCTCTTTTTTAATAGTACTAGCGAAGTCCTCGTACTCCTCATCGGTCCATATGGAGGTCACGCGGACCTCGGGGATCTTGATTTGATCGGGTTTAAGATGTCTTAACCTCATATTTGTTGACACGCGCGTTTCACATCCTATCTAAAACCTAGTTTCTCTAACAAGGCTTTTCGGGCGTCCCTCCTCATCCTGGCGGAGGGTGTCCAGTATTTGTCGCGTTCCTGCCATATTTGGTGCACCCAGTCAGGCGCGACGTTGTATACCTCGACGCCGAGCGCTGGGGCGGCTGCCTTTACCCAGGGGATCTCAGCGGGGAGGAGTAGGTGCATGATCACCTTTTTATCACTGAATATCATGAGCTCCGGCGACTTAGGGACCAGAGCGGCGTAGACGGGTAGTTTAGCCAGTCCATCCATGTACTTGAATATCTTGGCCTCGATGAGGAGCAGGGCATCTGGCAGGATGACCAGGGCGTCCACCTCGGGCCTTGAAGGCCTGTACACTCGAGCGGCCTTCGCGGGTCCGTACAACGCCTTCAGCTCGTCGGGGATGGGGCCTAAGGGGCATCTGAGCCGCACCTCGCCATCTGGGTAGTTTTCTTTAACATACCAAGACACCCATCTTGGCTCGATCTCTCTACGCAGTTTCGTGAAGCCTAAAACGTTTTTCCTCCGGTTACATGATGTACTCTCATATCATTCTTTCATCTCGGTATATAAAAGGGGTATTAAACTTCTATAGGTGTGAATGATATGCCGAGAAGAATAACAGTTAAATCGGCTTCTGACATCGCTAAGAAATGGGCAGAGGTCACACCACAGCGAGCATCATATTACGAGGCGGAGGCGCCTGAAGCAGGTGCAGAGTGGGAGGCTAACACCATCGCCGCGGGAGGCACTTACAAGGCGGGTATCAGCGTCGCTGGAATCGAGAAGAGGTTTGTGGGCGGAGTGAAGAGGGCGGGGGCAGCCAAGTTCACCCGCAAGGTCCGGGACGTGGGGGTCGCCAGGTACTCGCCGGGCGTAGCAGCTGCGCAGGAGGACATGGCCAAGGGCCTCGCCGACTACATCGACGTCCTCGATGGACTTGAGATCCCTGATAGGGGTCCACGTGGCAGCCCAACTAACTATGCGATCGTGCAGAAGGTAGGAGACGCGCTCCACAAGAAGAGGCTGGCCGTGCTCGCGGCGACGAGCTAGATTCGTCGGGTTTATGGAGGTAAAAAAGTAAATGCCAACGATTAGACCTACAGTCGTGGTCGACGAGGAATATGTCTCACAGGACAAGTACACTATAGACCTGGATCTCCCTACGTCCGGGCTGGCTTCGACGCTGTGGCTCATCGTCCACGCCAACAAGGTATCGACGATAGATGGATGTAATGCGTGGATTAGAAACCTGATCAGCAGCATCTCGGTGAACCAGGCAGGCCAGGCTGCGCTAAACGCTGCGCCACCCGACATATTCCAGGCTGACTACTACTATAAGACCGGGAAGTTTCCCCAATGCGGAACGCGGAGATGGGAGACATGGGGCGACATCGAGGAAATAGTCCCCATCCTCTTTGGCGAGAAGGTGGACGACCCGGAGCACTACATCGACTTCGCCAAGTTGAACGACCCCACGCTCAGCGTCACCTACGACCTGGACGCAACCGACTGCGAAGCCTACATCCCCTGGACCGACGCCTCGTATCCAAGGTTCACCGTGATCGCGAATCTTCTTCAAGGCGCTGAGATCCCAGCGAGTAAGGGCTACTACAGTCTCCGCCAGATCGAGAAGTACACGCCAGTGAATAGCCAAGTAAAGAAGGTGGAGCTCAAGGGTCCACGACCCATCAAGCGGGTGCTGTTCCAGTACGACTTGACGAACATCGCGTATGCTATGAGGCAGAGCGTCGACAGGATCAGGCTCTGGGGTGATAACGAGGCGTGGATCCCCTTCGACATGACATCGGAGAGATTCAAGAACATCGTGAAGATGCTGTTCGGCACGGGCGTGGCTCGAGGCAACTTCGAACTTTGGTGGCACGGTAAAACAATTAACAACATCTTCGACGAGAGGGACTACATAGACCTCATGCTCCACGACGACATCACGCGCGCGGTATATGCCAATGGCGGTTCGGGACACGGATTCGTTTTTAGACTTAGCAACCTTTCAGATGGGCTGCCGTCAGGCGTTGCCAAACAGGGCTACTTCGAGTTCGCAGGCATCGCTCCTTGGGCGGTGTATCCCATCGACATGCCGAAGATGATGGGCATGGATCACATGGATCCGGAGGACCATAAGCCAATATTCCTTGAGTTGACACACGCCTCTGGTGCGACCGCGCTCGGCGGAGACATACGTGTCTGCGTACAGGACTTGGTGACCACATAGCCACAGTCTCCTCCCCTATTTTTTTATTTTATCGATTTTGAGGAGTGTGATCGACCCTTGGGGAAAAAGGTTGAGTACAAACAAGAGTTAAAAGGTGTCGGCGACGACACTCAGGACGTGGACGTCGTTGACGTTAAGGTCCGTCGTGGATATAAGAGGACTATTCAGCATTTGAGCCTGGAGGATGAAACCTCCGGGTGCACCCAGGTCCGGATAGGCTATAACCGAAACGGTACGCTGCATTGGTGGGTGGAACAAGAATCGCCTCAGGCCGGCGTCCTCTACTGGATGAATGACACTAAGATCCTCCAGGCCGGAGATATCTTGACGACCCGGTGGGAGGACACCGAGAACGATGACGTCCTCGCGGTCTACGTGGACGGCTTCACCGAGAAGGTGAATCCATGAGATGGCGCGTGATGGTCGTAAAGACCTTCACTGAGGAGGACGAGGCCCGGGACTTTTGGCATGACGTGACAGTTATGTGGCCTAAGACCGGGACCCTTCCCGACGACAAAGCTAGCCTTCATAAGTGTTTTCACGATGAGGATCCCGTTGAGCCGTGTGAGATCTTAGAGGAGCTCCCTTAAGTTGCCTCGGATGGGCCGGCGTATACGGCCGGGGATCCGTCAGAGCCTCCGGTTTCAGATGGAGAGCGGCGATTTTCCGGTCCCGGTTCTCTTTCTTAAGTTTGGCGAGAACACGGGGACCGAGGCTAAGGATAGCAGCCCGGAGGGTAATGATATGGATATTGAGGGTCCCACTTGGACGACGGGGTTTAAGGGTCCGGGGTTAGACTTTGATGACATAGATGATTATGGGAAGATCTCGGATTCCGCTTCTTTCAGCGCGTTATCGGCTATCACGCTTGCAGCATGGATGTATCAGAAAGGTTTAGGTGATTTTCATACCATATTGGAGCAGGATGAAGGTTATGTTTTTCGGACAGATGCATTTGATTATCTCAAGTTTTGGGTTCATCTCGGGGCTGCGGGCTGGAAACTGGTGGCGTCAAGCATAGAGGCGGTTGTAAAGATTAGTCCTATTGAGCGATGGTTTTTTGTGGTTGGTACCTGGGAGAGCGGAGAGGGCAAAGTATACATAAATGCGGTTGAAAGGGGCTCCACAACTCAAACTGGCTCCATGAATGATGGAGGAGACTTAATTATTGGGGCTAATGCGGCTAAAGATAGCAATTTAATGAAGGGTATTCTTGACGAGGTTCGTATCTACGACGTGGCTTTCTCGGCTCGACAGGTCCGGGAGCTCTTTTATGGTTTTGAGTGAGGTGGCCAGGGATGCCTAAGTACACGGCGAAGCTGACGGTCCCCGCTGCAACGACGAGTCTGGATCCAGTGACTGAGGATCTTAAGGTGGGCCAAGGTCGGATCGCCCAGGTCACGGTGACGTGGACCCCAGGGAGCCAATGGTATAACGCTTTGGTGATCAAGTATGAAGGCGCCCAAATCATTCCCTCTGAGGGCGGCGGACAATGCCGGGGAGATGGAGAGCCGGACACGTGGCCCGAGCACATCATCCTCGACAAAGCTCATCCGGTGTTGAACATCGAAGCCTGGAACGAGGGTAACGACTACGAGCATGACGCCCTGGTCACCATCGTTATACTGCCGTTCGAGCCGGAGCCGTTGAAGCCGGTCAAGGACATGGTGAGTATGCTCAAGAGGCTGATCGGGTTTTGAGGTTAAGTGAGGTGACCCTGATTTGAGTCCTGGCCTCCCAAAGTTCACTCGGTCCATAACCGTTAACGTGAGCGTGGAGCCGATAGTCCCCGTGGTCACCACCAAGAACCGGGATTTTGAGCTTGGAACCCTAGAGAATTGGACGGCCGTCGATGCCGTGATCTCTGAGGTGGAGCCTTACGCTGGCTCGTATTGTTGTGAGCTCGAAGGTGATGGCTCCTCGATCACTCAGACCCTGGATAATCTAGTTCCGATGAACGCGGTGTGGGCTATCCACTGCCTCGCCAAGCGAAAGGCCTTGGCTGGGTGCAAGATCACCATTATTCACACCGACGGCTCCGAGGCCGACGTGAAGCTTCAATCTCTAACGACGGATGAGTGGACCCATGTATGGACCGAGAAGGCCCAGATGTTGCCCACCAAGATCATGTCTGGGTTCAGGATCGAGGCCACGACGGCAGGGATGTACATCGATAATGTCGCCGTGGGGATCGCCACGCAGATAGTCTCCGGAACCGTAGAAGTGACCACAAATGTGCCTGACCCCTCTGTCGTTAACCCTAAGAAGTATGAGGGATCCGTGGCCACGGTTGGGGTTCCTACGACCCTGGACGTCAATGATGACCTGGGGCATAACGCCGGTGACGGGTACATCGTTTGTGACGGCCCCGGAAACCTCGAGGTCGACCTCTCCTATGACGGCTCAACCTTTGAGGAGGATATCACGGTTAAGAAGAATGAGGTTTTGCTCCTTGGAGGCATGAATATCGATTCCATTAAGATCGACGTGACCACGGACGGGACCGCTTACCGGGTACTGGTGTTATAGGATTGGTGGGACTCACTAAGTTACCGGTCGAGGTAGTGGAGGAGGGTGATTACTCGGCCTGGGCCCTGAAGTGGGAGAGCGCGGCGTTATCCACTGTTTTTGATAGGCTCGCCCATGGGAGCGAATTCACTCCCGATGAGTCTAAAGCGATCGTGGTCGACATAAATGATAACCTGGTGGTGGTCACGATCTCGGACGGGTCCCTGGGGACCGAGCGATCAGGATGGGCCACTGGGTTGGCCTCTACTCAAATGGCTGCTAAAAGCCTTTATGGTAAATACGTGGCCGTTGTCGAAAGTGCAGAGCAATATTGTAGGATCTGGAAGGATGGCGTTTACACGGATATCATAGAAATTGATGTGATCCAGGACTCATTATACGGTGTGATCGTATCTTATACTGGAAGGTACATCATCGTTTTAATGTGGGATGATTCGGATAGTGAGTACACTTTACAGTGTTATGAGGGGTCCTGAGTGTTAACCTTATATCGTGTAAACGAGACAATTAGAGGAGAAATGTTATTTGAAGGATGAAACCGTACTGGCTATGGTGGCGATGGTGTGCGGCACCATCTTTGGGGCGTTCTGCATCTCTAGTGGCATCGATGGGGTGCTCGCCTTCGCCGTCGCAGCTGGCATATTTGGAGTCGCCGGGTACGAGCTTAAAGCCTGGCGAGAATCAAGAAATAAGGAGGAAGGAGGATAGGACATGGGTTTAAAGGAGCTCAAGAAGGTCCGGCAGTACACAGACTTCACCCCGGATGGTAAGGTCCGCATCATGTACGAGGTGACTTTCACCACCGAGAAGACGGAGGGCGAGTTCACTTTGGACGTCCCGCGGGACGAGTACACGTCTGAGGTGGCGAGGTCCTTGGCACGAGCCCGGGCTGAAGAGATAGATAAGGCCGTCGGCTGACATGAGTATCCTGAGCGGGATCTGGGACGGCATCCGGGGCTGGGTCGAGGACCTCATAGACTCGGCTACGGCTTGGCTGGGCTCTGCCTTAGACGCTCTCGGTGGTGCTTGGGATAACTTCACGACCAAAACCCTCCCCGATCTGTGGGGCAGCATCCAGCAGAACGCTAACAAGATAGTGTCGGCCCTCGAGAACGCCGTGGGCAACGTCACCAATTACGTCACGAATTGGATCACTAATGAGATTGAGTACAGCTCCCACTTCAATACATATGTCACCCAAAATATCGTGAATACCATCGGCGCCTCCAAGGACTGGGTGATGGAGCAGGACGCAGCGATCCGTTCATGGACTGATAATCTCGTCAAATTAGTGGATCCATCTAGTTTTCTCAAGGATCCGAAGGGCACCGTGGAGGCGTGGTTCTGGGCCCGTCAATTGATATCTCAATCATCAGGGGCCGGGTCTTTTAGGTTGGGCTTTGAGGAGGGCCTGGCCGAAGAGGAGCCATCAGAATCAGCCAGATAAAGGAGGTGTAACTCATGGTTGATGTTTGGCGTGAACTGGGGAAGGCCGTCGGAAGGGCCTTTAAACCCCTCAAGGACTTGGCCGCCGACATCTGGACAGGATTCGGTGATAAGAGCCGGGAGCTGACCCAGGGCTTGATGCGCGACGCCAAGGGCCTGAAGTCCGACGTGCAGCCTGAAGTCACGGGTATGATGCCGGAGCTCTTCGATGAGGCGGCCTCCGCCCTTGGAGAGGCTTCTCCTCCGGAGGAGATCAAGGAGTCCGTTGACAAGTTCGTGAAGGCCCTCACGAAGATGATAGATAAGGAGAGCAAGACTGAGGGTAAATCGCTTCCCACCACCGAGGAGCTGGCCCTTCGACAGGTCACGCTGATCGCCGGCATCATCGGCTTGTACGCTGTCACCCACGCCGTCAGCCTCGCCCTGGACGCCACGCATCCCCTCAAGAATTGGGGGTTTAAAGCTGCCATCATGGACACGCTGTTCCAGTTCAAGATGAGTGACGTTATAGGTCCCATGATCCAGGCGCCCATATGGGCCAGCGTGGTGGCGCCGCTGCGCATGCATGCTCGAGCGAATAACCCCTATGAGGTGCCTTCCGTCGGGGTCCTCCCTTATCTCGCCGCGAAGGACGTGATTACTCCTGAAGCGTATATACAGAATATGAAGTATCACGCCTTCGATGAGACGTGGAGCAAGGCCATGCTAGAAAATACGTGGCGGTACCCTACGTTCTCAGAGCTAAGAACCATGGTGCACAGGGGCGTGAAGACGTGGGCTGAAACTCGGATATCTTTACAGAGGGCTCTTATCAAGGCTGAGTACCTGGATGCCTACGAGAAGATGATACCCAGCATCCCCGGCGTGTCGGACTTGGTGCGTTTCGCGGTCAGGGAAGCCTACCCGGATGCGACGACCTTCACGGAGCACTACGCGAAGATGACGTCGTGGATCGGCCAGCAGGGCTACAGTAAGTACTTCGCGGACGCGTTCTGGACGGCTCACTGGATCATCCCCACCACGAGCCAGGCTGATACGCTGCTTCACCGCGGAGACATCACCGAGCCGGAACATACCGCTCTCTACATCTTGAATGATATACGGCCCGAGGATATCGATAAGCTCCGGGGGCTCACCTGGAGCCTGCCTGGAAGGATCGACGCCCGGTGGCTGTTCCGGTGGGGCGAGATCGACGTCGGGGGACTTAGAGATTTATTGGTGAAAGGCGGGTTGAACCCGGAGTACGCTGATCAGGTGGCGGAGGCCACGGCGAAGAACCAGTTTCTCACGCTCATCAACCGTGAGATATCGAATGTTAAGGCTGACTACGTGAAGGGCTATAGTGTTGAGGATAACCTTCGAGGAGGTCTTGGCGTCCTGGGGCTCCGGTCGGAGATGGTGGAGTACCACGTGCAGGACGCCCTGGCCGACCGGGCCCGCGGTATGCGCGACGAGGAGCTCCGGACCCTCCGCTCACAGTATGCTCGAGGGGCAATGACCATGGCTGCAGTCATGGCAGCTGCGGAGAAGATAATCGTGGATGAGGATGCCCGGATAGCCTGGCTGGCTGCCCTGCCCTCCGCGAAGCAGGTGGTGATCATGGAGGAGACTTATGGCACCGAGGTCAACCGCCTCGTGGCAAACGCCAAGTATGATTACGTCCGGGGGTACATCACGAAGTCGGCCATGGTCGCACGCTTCCAGCTGCTGGATTTGCCTTCAGGAGTGATCGAGTTCCACGTCATGGACGCCGACGAGGATCGTGCCCGGGGCCACAAGGACAAGGCCCTGTCACACATCGAGGAAGGCTACATCGACGACGTCATCGACTGGGAGAAGGTGGAGGAGATGGCCAAGCCCATCCTCATCGACGAGGCAGCCTACGAGCTCTTCCTGGATGGGGTTTACCTGAATAAGCATAAGGCTGTGAGGGTGGCTGCCAGTGAGTGAGGATAAGAAGCCCCGGGCTCCAACCCCGGCGGAGTCCTTGGCCAAGGCATTCACGATCGAGAAAAAAGAGAAGGTATCCCCCTCCCCCCAAACCTAGCTAAACAATTTTTTATAATTACGTTTTAATAGCGTCATTAAAACAGCTTAACAGAATCATGCCTATAAATTCATCATAATTTTAAAATTAAGGGCGTTTTCATGGTCTGGCCAAGGCGGATCGGGGTCAGCGCTCAGCTCCTATATATGAAAAATATGTTAAAGGGTAATATTACGCAAATGGGCGTTTTATAGTAACTACCCTAAATTTTTGAAGCCAGCTCTTATATATGTTATACCCTCGTATATTATACGATGTAAATGACTCGTAAAGCAGTGAGCATCACCCTGAAGCCTGAGCTCCTCACGGCGCTCAGACAAGAGGCGGACTCCTTGGAGTTCAGCCTTTCCCAATATATCGAGCGTGTTTTGAAGGGTTTGTCACGGAGGCCCAGATAAATGTCTGAGGCCACGAAAGAGCTCGACGCACTAGTGCATCATTGTGACGTCACGATCAGCGCCTTGAATGACCTGCAGGCTGAAGTACTCGCCTATATTCAGAGGCGACGAGTAGAGGTCAAGGAAATCCGGAGAGAGACTATCGAGAAGCTGGAGGCCATCACCGCGGCGAAGGCCATCGAGGCACGGAGGCGTTGACGTGAGCGAAGAACTTCGTAACTGCTTTCGATGCGTGAATAAGGGTCGGGTCGCGGGAAGTGCTCATGTATATTGTAAGGATCCTCCTCGGTATGTGACTTATGTTGGAGGTTGCGGAAAGGGCAGGGGAGGGACCCGGGATCACGATGGAGCTCCTAATTTTGAGTCGGTTGAGGAGAGGATTAAAGGGGCTGAGGACCTGGCTGAAAAACATAAAGCGGTGGTTCGGTGTGTGTGGCCTGGATGTGGATACTTCCCCGGGTACGAGGGACTTAGTGGTTTTGACGCGTTTACGGTGAAAGCGTGTAGTAACTTCAAGGAGGCTTAAGACGTGTCTTTGAGAGGGATTGAGATCGTCGAGGAGATCCGGGGCCTTATCGTGGACCTGGAGGACGAGGATCTGGAGGAGGCCCTGGGGGCTTTATCTAATGCTAGTAGTACATACGGGGTCCTTTGGGGTCTGGTCAATATCCGGACGTCGGGGATGGACTTAGATTATTATGAGATGAAAAGGGACGTTCTCGAGTTTGCTCAGAAGCTCCGAGATAACAAGAATTGGCCTTATGCGATCATTGTGGAGGCCCGGCGAAAAATGGATAAGGTTGATGAGAACAAGCCATGAAAAAGATTAAGGCTATATCGATCCGTATTCGTGAGCAGTATTTTGATGCGATCGTTTCAGGGGAAAAGATTGTTGAGTATCGTAAATGGTCCCCTTATTGGTTAAAGAGATTGACATACAAAGGGGAAAGGATCGCTGTTTTCGTTTGTGGTAAAAGGGTTCATAGACGCGAGATATTGCGTGTTGAGCGTATTCCGACGCCCTCACATTTCAGTGAACAAGGAAAATTAGACGTCCCCACTGCGTCATGCTTTGCGATTCACCTCGGCCCTGAAGTGCATATGCTAAAAAAGGGGGTCCAGAGATGAGTTATTTTATTGATGAGGACGAGGTTAAGAGGGCCCTTCTCTTGATTCGAGATCTCCGGATGAAGGCCGTTGTAAGAAACATTAATCCCCTGGCCACCAGGATCGCCCTTAAGATGGCCCTCTACATCGACGACATAATGGCTAAACAGAAACTAAGTATGAAGCAAGAGGCCTCTTTAGATGAATACGCGCGCGCGCTAGCTGCTAAATCTAAGAATGGAGAGATCCAAGGATGGCTTTAAGGACCCCCCTTCATTTCTACTGGAACCAGGATAATACGCTCCGCAGCGTTTTTCACATAGACTACCGTTTTTATACCGCTTTCGTATATCAGGAGTAATACGCTTTGAATTCCAAAACCGTTCTCAAGGAGGTTTCTAAGTCTGCTCTTGAGTGTGTGTGTTCTATGTGCGGTCATAAGTGGAATTCGAGGCCCTACCGGTTTAAAGATAATCGAGAGTGGCCGTTTAAGTGTCCTAGATGTGGCTCTCGCTATTGGTGGGTTTAAGCTAGGGGTAACTGGCTATGGTTGTTTCTTTTGGTCGTTGTGACGTGTGCGGTGGGGAGGGTCCTTTGAGTTATTATCGGGGAGAGTTCATTTGTGGTCGTGCTCAGTGTATGCGTGAAATTGATTGGCTGCTTAGTTGGAGGTTTAGGCTGAGGGGCTATCGTTGAGTGATGTCTTTTCGATAAGGGTCCCCGCGGTTAAGCGTAAGAAGACGTCGATCGCTGTGGATCCGTTGATCTGGGATCCCTTTGTTGTTGCGTGTCATAATAACGGTGATAGCACGTGTGGGGTCTTGGAGCCCTATATGTTTGCTTACACCATGGCTACTAGAAAGGGGGTTCCGGTTCAGGCCGCGAATCTCACCCTTAACCTCACTGTTGTGCGGGAGGTGCAGCGTCCGAGGAGGAGGATCTCGAGGGGCCAGGGGGACGTGGAGCTCGTCGACGCGGGGAGCTTGACCATGTGTTCGATCTGTAGACAGAGGCCCCTTTATGTGGTTACGAGGTGGCCGAATCCTAACTTATGTATTTCTGAGTATATTTGTGACTTGCATTATCACCGGTTTAAGAGGCTCTTTCCCGAGTTTGGAATTCGGAGACTTTGATGATGTATAAGAAACATTTGAAGCTATATGATAAATTCGTTTCTTTGCTGATCCGTAAGGAAAAGGTAAAGGCAGATATTGAGGAGACGGTGAAGAAGATCCGGGAGCTCGAGAGGGAGATGGGGATCAAGTGAAGCCGGAGATGTGTCCCCATGCCGTAGAGGATCCTGATCTTAAGGTCAGTCACCGATGTAGATTAACGAGGATGAGTTGTGTGAATCCTTCGTGGCCTAAATATGAGAGGTATTTGTTTACGCGTGGCCAGTCGACGTTATAGGCCTCGGCCCTTTAGGAAGCCTCTCCCCCATGGGGTCCATGATACGGCTAAGGCATGGCTGCTAAGTCACCCTGTCCTCCATTATTTTTTTCATCTTACTTGGTGTCAGCTTAAGATCTCGTATTGTCCTCTCACGTGGAGGGACTTCGTGAGATAGGGGAGTATATAAAGGGTGATGCCATGGCACCGAGGCCCCTTTTTGGCGTAAAAACGTTGTTTCAGCATGCTAAAAAGGGATTTCCCTTCTAGGTGGTTATACTATAATGTCTTTCTAGGCTCCGTTACTAGATTGAGGGTCTTTAAGACCTTCTTTATGATAGGTCTTTTCTCGAGGTGATACCCTATAATCTTTAGTCCTTGGACGCTGAAAAGAGTTATACATTATTCAGGTAATATAGGGCTCTCCAGGAGGGAAAGGATTATCGGTTATCTGTTAAAAACTGGCTCCGGGGGCCCATGGGTCCCTCAAAACAGGTTTTACATTCTCTGGAACTCTTAGAATTGCACGTCTTTCTGAAGATACAGAAAAGCCGGGTTAAGATCCTTATTTCCAGGTCCATGGGATCCTTTTCACCCCTTTATCAGGTGTCTTATCACTTGTAACATGAGAATCATTCCGAAGCTCATCGCGGCCATGGTCCAACACGGTATCGTATATCCTTTGGTGATCCAGAGGTAGCTATCCATGATCACGCTCGACGCCAGGCCCAGGCAGCCTATATTTATGATTCTACTTATCCATTTACCCATATTTCATCGAGAGAAAGTTTGGTGCCATGGCACTAATGACGTTTATGAATTCTGGGTATAGATTTCCTTAGCTAGCTAAAATATACCTAATGCCGGTATCGGCAATAGGAATAAATCTCTTAAATTCTTCTTCGATTTGCGATGCGGGGGGGCACCATGACGTTTAAGCCCTTGGCGATGGTCCACTCATAGTTCCGGTACGAGCCGTCCTCCAGGTATGGCTGGAATTCCTGTGCCAGCCTCTCGCTGATGATCGAGAACATCTTGTCCACCGGTTTCCCGTCCTCGCGGTCCACCAGGAAGAGTAGGGACTGAACTGTTCTCTCTGTCTTCCAGAAGGGGTCCGTTATCTCTCGAGAAGTGATGCGGTAGTCCTTGAAGTGCATGCGCACTTCTGTTCCAAGTTCCAATTTTACCCAGTTCTCAAGGCTCATCCTAACTCATCTCCTCTACTCTCCCCAGGCACCTTTTCCATGTAAAATGGATGTTTCATCGACCCATAAACCTCTATATGTTTTGCATCGGTGTAAATTTGTCGGGCTTCTCGTGGCGATTGACGTCGCTGTCCTCCGTCACCAGTCTGATAAAAATTTCTGTAGCCCCCACCTCTCCCACAAGAGAAT
>Ga0209977_10000714_pt1 | contig 13535 bp, 11 predicted proteins | sample SumtaG_2_FD_183113 | JGI IMG/M metagenome (GOLD analysis project Ga0209977, IMG submission 183113) | Deep subsurface microbial communities from Indian Ocean to uncover new lineages of life (NeLLi) - Sumatra_00607 metaG (SPAdes) (version 2) | ecosystem: Environmental > Aquatic > Marine > Oceanic... | reverse complement strand
TACGGGAGGCCACCGGATCTGTGCTCACCAACAAATATGCCGAAGGGTATCCAGGCAAACGATATTACGCCGGCTGCGCCGTAGTGGATGAGGTTGAGCAGATAGCCATCGATCGATGCAAAACATTGTTTCAGGCCGACCACGTGAACGTACAACCCCATTCTGGATCGCAAGCCAACATGGCAGCCTACTTTGCAATCCTCAAACCAGGCAATACCATCTTGGGCATGAGTCTTGCAGAAGGGGGTCACCTGACCCATGGCCATCCGGTTAATTTTTCTGGCCAGCTGTACAACGTGGTGCAGTATCACGTAAATCCCCAGACCGAACTAATTGATTATGATGAAATAGAGCGACTAGCCCAAACGCACAAACCAAAACTTATTATTGCAGGCGCTTCTGCCTATTCACGTAGTATCGACTTTGAACGGTTTGCTCGCATAGCGAAAAACGCGGGCGCCCTTTTACTGGCAGACATTGCCCATATTGCCGGCCTGATCGCCGCTGGCCTACACCCAAATCCGTTTCCTCATGCTGATATCGTCACGAGTACCACACACAAAACGTTGCGCGGGCCACGCGGGGGACTCATTATGTGCAAACAAGAGTTCGCAGAAAAGATTGATAAAGCAGTAATGCCCGGCATACAGGGTGGCCCGTTTATGAACGTGATTACCGCAAAAGCCGTTGCATTTTATGAAGCATCGTTGCCAACGTTCAAAACGTATCAACAGCAGGTTATTGCCAATGCACAGCGTTTGGCCCAAGAATTGAGCAACCTCGGGTATCGTATCGTGGCCAAAGGTACGGACAACCACCTTCTCATCGTGGATCTTCGCTCAAAAAAGATTACCGGCCGACAAGCAGAACAAGCGCTTGATACCGCCGGTATTACCGCAAGTAGAAGCTGTATTCCTCACGATCCAGAAAAGCCATGGATCACCAGCGGCATACGGTTGGGAACCCCAGCAATCAGTTCGCGAGGGATAAGGGAACAAGAGATGACTATAATTGCTAAACTAATCGATGAAGTTTTGAGCAATCCTGATGATAAGAACAAATTAAAAGCAGTGCGCAGTGAGATAAAAGAACTCTGTACACAGTTTCCGATTCCGTAACAGATCATGCATCACCCATTGATCACCGCACGCCAGAAAATCTACGCCCTGCTTCGCACTATCACCAATGCCTCAGTAATCAAACATTTTTTTATCTACTCCTTTGGCTCATTCTTCCTACGCTCAATCTCCATGATCTTAGTGCCGCTCAACATGCGCAAGCTCACCCCCACCGATTATGGAACCCTTTCACTGATCACCGCGTTCATTACCATCGCCACCGCCCTTATCGGCTTGGGGTTGCGGCAGGTGCTCTCCATTGAGTTTTTTCATCAGAATCAAGAGGGCAAAAAACGGCTTCTAACCGATATGATCGTTATCTATACTACAATTGCCATCCCAGCAGTTGCTGTCGCCTGGCATGCACGGGCACTCATCATCTCCTCTATTTTTTTCAACACCATCACGGCAACGCAGCTTACCCCCGCACTGATTACTGTTTTTCTCTTTTTTTACGCCGAACTTTTATACCAACTCCTGCAATATGAACGAAAAGCGATTCCGCTCACCACCCTACAGATCCTCCTCGCGCTCATCAGCGCCACGATTACGCTTGTTTCATTATGGATCTTTAACGCAGGACTCGTGGGAATCATTTGGGCCCAAACGGTAAGCACTGTGCTTGCTACGCTCATTTTTTTTCTCTTTCTTGCAAAACATTATTTTTTGAGGTCATCCATTCGGGCAAGCCTCTCAAAAACTTATTATTACATCCTCTACGGCCTCCCGTTCATTCCCGGCATTATTTGTAGCTGGGTGCTCGCAAGCGCTGATAGATGGGTACTCGCTTCTTATCGTTCCATGCATGAGGTTGGCATCTATGCGATTGCAGATCTATTTGCCCAACTTTTTTACACGCTCGTGCTCATCCCCTGGAGCGGCTCTTATTTGCCCTACATCATGCAGCGATACGCAAAACATAAAGATGATATTGCACCCATAGAACGGGAAAATCGACAGATAATGTTTATGAGCATGATCGGATCTACCATCGTAATACTAATTGGATTCTTCTGCTTCAAATCGTTTCTTCGCTATCTTTTGCCGGCCACCTATTATTCAGCCATCCCCTATATCCTCGTACTTTTATTGGGCCAAATATTTTTACTGGGAAGTTACTTTGCGGCCACCCTCATTCAGTTTCATAAAAAAAGCTACTTTTTAGCTTTCGCTCTTGCCATACCCGCAATCGCCAACCTCTTTTTAAACCTTCTTTTGACCCCCTATTTCGGCATTGCTGGCTGCACCGCAGCCACCTTGATTTCCTACAGTATCTATTTTATGATCACGTACTTATATAGTAAAACATTGATTTAAATAGATAAAATAGGAGATGAAAATGCGTTTAAAAAATCTATTGGCGTACGCAATAGTGGCAACGTTGAGCGGTTCGATATACTGCGCTAAATACGAAGAACTCGATTTCAACGTCGGCTATATGGAGAATGCATTATTCAAATCCAACCCCGTAAGTCTCACCGTTAAGATGCATGAAGGAGCAGGTTTTTTTGCGGAAATGCACAAACTAATGCTCGCCCTAATCCATTATGAAGAACGCGGATTTGCTCGGGTGTATGTTGATTGGACAGACGAGTTTTTTCCCTATAAAGATGACGCCCATGAAAATGGATGGGATCTTTTTTTTGAACCAATCCCCGCCGATCCTATCTCTAAAAATACCCCCGTTGATGAAATAACTATCAACAGTGGTATCACTCACGAACTGCATGATCAAGTATGCACTGCTCCCTGGGTTGCATATAAAAAATATCTTCCCTATCGCCAATTCGTGCATGAAAAAATGAACAAATATATAAAAATCAAACCGCACATTCTTCTAAAAAGGGATCAGTTCTACGAACAGCATATGCAGGATAAAATCTGTATCGGTGTGCACGCTCGTATCGCCCGCGCCCACGCTTGGCTCATGCCCGGGAAAAAACTCCCCACACTTGATGAGTATTTTGCAGAAGTCGATGCCCTGCTTGAAAAACATGCAGATCAAGAGGTGATCATTTTTGTAGCCAGTGATAGCCATGACGCAGTAGATGAATTTAGAAAGCGATACAAAGAAACAGCAATCTACATAGACGCTCATCGAGCAAACGCCGATCGAGATCCATGCATCATGTACACCATGGGTGAATATATGCGTAATAACCCAGAAGTGTGGCATAAACAAAAGCACAAATATTCTGGAGGCGAAAGTACCATGCTTGATTGCCTCCTGCTCGCAAAATGTGATTACTTCATTCACACCACCAGCAACCTCGCTTTCTTCTCCTGCTACTACAACCCAGACATCGAGGCCATCTATCTGCCAAAGGCAGTTCCCTTCAAGCAATGCCGCTATAAGGATGATCCGCAAGTAATGAATAAAGCATTGAATCCCGTGTAAATAACGAATTTGATTTTCAGCCTTATCTTTCCTATGCTCTAGCCATCACAAGCACCACAAAAAAGGAACCTGATTGATGAAAAAAGTCTTAGTGGCACTTCTAGTCCTCGCGGCCTCTATAACACATATTCACGCCGATCATCCGGCTCGCCACGTAAAAAAGATAATTCTTTGGGGACACAAGCTGCATAGCCATACTCATTCATACATCCATTGGGGTTTCCAGAGAGCATTTGAACACCTCGGTTACAAAACGCATTGGCTCGATAAGAATGATAATATCGCACAGTTTGATTTTTCTAACTCCCTATTTATCACCGAAGGACAAGTAGACCAAAATATCCCTGTTCGGGATGATTGCTATTACATTATTCACAACTGTAAACCCGATAAGTATCGACACTTACTTGCAAATGGACATGCGATTATCTTGCAAGTCTACACGCACGATTGCTTGGATAGAAAAGAACCAGCTCTATCCTTCTGCTTCCATTATGATATTGATCAACCAATAATCTACATGCCATGGGCAACGGACTTGCTTCCCCATGAAATTGATACGATGAAACAAAAAATTTCCACACGAAAGGCAAAGCGGTCCGTAGCAACCTTTGTGGGCTCCATAAGCCATGGCAGCTTCGGCAATCAAAATGAGGTGAATGCATTCAAACGTGCCTGCCAGGAGCACGGGATACAATTTGAACATGGTGGCGTAAACAAAAGAAGTATGGAAGAAAACATTGAACTTATGCAAACGGCACAACTCGCGCCTTCATTGCAGGGAGCATGGCAATGCAAACAGGGATACATTCCCTGTCGTATTTTCAAAAACATCAGCTATGGCGCTATACCGATTACCAACGCAAAAACAGTGTATGAACTATTCGATAAAAAAATAATCCACCACCCAGATTCCTATCAACTGGGCCTTGAATCGATAAAACGCCTTCAAACATGGTCTTTAGAAAATCAATATGCCCTCATGGATTTAGTAAAAGAAAAGCACACGTATTTGAATAGAATAGAATCACTGTTTCAGTTTTTTGAAATGGTAACAACACACCAATTAAATCAAGGATAGCTATGAAAACAACGCCCGCTCTTGCTCTCGCCTGTAGCCTCTTTTTGACAGCAAAACCAACCGAATCAGTTAACAGATTAGAAAAATACAGAACTTATCTAGAAGATGGGACCTACGGTGGACAAGATTGGAGCAAATTACAAAAAAAACCTCGGTCAAGGTATCACACCTTCAAAACAGCGTTCGATCATTTTGAGAAAAATGAAGGCAAAATTGTTGTAGAGCTCGGCACCACACACAGCTTTGTCGACGGTAGATATCCAGGATGTGACGAAGATAACACAAAATACTGGAATCCAACTGACCCAACGCGGTGGGATTGGGGAGCAGGTTGCTTTACGCTCATGGCAGCAGAATGCCTTAATCATCTTCAGCCTCAAATCTATACGATTGATTCCAGTGCATCCGCAATACAACGATGCAAAATTATGACCAAAGGGTATGACACCGTCCTGCATCATACAACCACCTCAGAACGATTCTTGCGAATGTTTGATAAAAAAATAGATCTTTTATATCTCGATACCGGCTATATGAATCCAATTGAGCCCACCGCTAATTTACAACTTCGAGAAGCACAGATTGTTGTTGAGAGAGATCTTCTTTCAGAAAATGGTCTACTTCTCATAGATGACGTACGCAATCAAAATGTACTCGATGACAAATCAGGACTGGGCAAATCAAAATATGCAATACCCTACCTTCTTCAAAATGGCTTTGAAATAGTAGCAGATGAATATCAAGTCATTTTAAGAAAGAAACCAAAAAACTAATATTCTCAATCAAGCTACTAATTCAGGAAAAAACATGTACAAAAAAATAACGTTTTTACTTATTTTAACAAGCTATTGCGTTGCCCAAGAATTTACTATTAACCCTCAGAATGAACATTTTCTAGAACAGGCTTGGTCGGTGAATACCGGAGGCAGATCGTGCCCTCAATATTATAGCATTACGGTAAATAAACGTTTATTTAAAGGCAACAGGCCGTGGGAAGCCAGATGGAACTTAATAAAAGACGTTATAGACTATGAAGGTTTAAACGTTGCCGAATTGGGATGCTGCATGGGACTCGTCGCGACTAGTCTCAAAAAATATAGGGGAGTTAATCGCGCTGTTGGAGTGGATGGCACGGATGCTTTTCTCACAAAACAGGGATCTCCCTATCGAATTCGAGCCGCAAGATGGTTTGCTCAAGCTTTCGATGCTGACGTTCAGTTTATTCAAGCCGATCTTGATAACGATCTAAACTACGAAACAAGAATAGGATACGATTACGATGTAGTATTTTGCATGAGTTTGCTCCACTGGGTAAAGGATAAGGAAAGACTCTTGCGTTATTTATCCCATTTTGATCATATTATTTTCGAAGGTCACGACGGGCCATCTGTTGAAATAGAACGATTCAAAAAACATGGATTTGATAATCACACCATCATCGGAATCGGTGATCATCAAGGAAAAACTATCATCCACTTCTACAAGTAGAAGAAACACAGGGAGAGTACATGAACAAGTTGTTGCTGGGCATCATAGCATCAACAAGCATCATCCATGCTCATACTCTCGACATCGTATACTTAGAAACAATATCACTTAATGAATTAACCCCTATCCATAAACAACACAATAGAGCCGTCTATGCTAATGAAGACCGATCGCTCTATTATAAAATATGGAATCCTAATTATCATAGATCATCGTTATTTATCAAAGCCCTTGATGCAGGTCTTTTCAAAAAAATCGCTTCTCTCATCGGCATTATCTACGACAAACAGAATCGATGCCGAGGGTATATAACAACCGGCGGAGTTTTATCCCTAAGCAACACAGAGAAATCGGGCTTGAAAATGACCCCCTTACGGTATGTTCTGCCAACCGAACAACAAACCAACAAACCATATATTACATTTTATAAAAGACTGGTAAAGAATACCGCCAAATCAAGATATGCGTTTATTGATCTTTCACCCACAAACATCATAGAGATTGAGGATCAATTCTACCTGATTGATCTTGAATCAGTAGAGCCTTTATCAAACTTAAGAAAAAATTTTGAAAACCATCCCGAATATTCATTTCACATCAAAGAATACGTTCAAGATGTGCGAGCATTGCTCAATAAATAAACCTTTTCTACAAAAGCTCCCCAAATAACTTCTTCCAATCCTCTATCATAACGCTTCGATGCTGCTGGCCAAACGATCTGATCTTTGGTTTCATAGCATCGTAGTCCACCGATTGCATCTTATGCTTCAAATCTGCCCACGAATCGAAGAACACAAGATAATTGGCATACTCATTAAAATACCATTCACTCCACTGTAGGTTGCCATGCATACCACCACGTATAAACCCTAACTGAGTAAGAAATCGTCTCGTGGGAACAAAATGAACAACCCCTCGCTGAAAGTTTTCAAATAACGCTAAATTTGAAAATGCATAGGGAAAGAAAAGCACTCCCTTAAACTGCTTGAGGTCTTCTGGCCCATTGTATACTCCAGACCAGGTTTGAATCCCTACTGCAGCACAATCTCTTTTGACTCGGTTGATCTGCCCTCCATCCAGTCGCGGAAAAATAAAGAGCGACTCTCCCGCATTCACCTCTGCAGGAACAGCCGATTTGAAATCAGGGATTACCTCTTCCTTTCTGCCAAGAGGCTTTATGGTTCGTGTCCCCATTTCAATTCCCTTTCTGCGCATATATTCATGCTCAAAAGGGGTATATGCAATAATGCGCACATTCTTTTGCTGAGTAGCCTGACGTATCAAATTGTAATACTCCCTATCGGGAAACCTATCCTCTCCGCCTCGACCGTGAGCATAATCAAATCGATTGCATACCCAAATAATCAGCGGCTTTTTCCATTCATTTTGCAAAAAAATACGAGATAGGGGCGCTGTATCAGACGTCACAATCAGATCAAACTGATTAAAAAAATCCTTATGACGATCCCACACACGCTGCGCTCTGCGCGGCCCCACATTATAAATCTCATTACCAGCATGAAAACCTTCCCAAAATCCCTGCGGCAGTTGCTGTACAAACCACGACGTCAGGTCTAAATCAAGTTCACGCGCCACCTCTTCAAAATCCTTTTCACACCCTTCATGAAAGGTGATATGGAGCACTTTCACTTTTTTTTCAGCTGACAATGCCTGCAACATCCCTCCGAACAGAGCAACTCCTAAAGAAAAAATTATAACGACATATCTTTGCTTATTCATCCCGCTATCTCCTCAAAAAGTTCTTTCCAACTGACTGAAGCATCGTTTCGCTCCTCCAAACCAAGCTGTTCCATTTTTTTAGCAACGGCCGCATAATCCACTTCCTGCATCTTGGTTTTTAAATCATTCCAGGAATTAAAATATTGGATAAAATCAGCATATTCTGGACTATACCACTCACTCATATGAATCGTCTTCACGAGATCCATAGATACAAACCCAAATCGTTTCAAAAATCGTATAGTCGGAACAAACTGCACAACGCCCTGCTGCAAATGCTCAAATACAAGATGATCGGACATAATGCCGGGAAAACAGAGCATCCCTTCCGAGGCTGCGCAATATGCTGTTCCTCGGTGTATCTCATCGCGTATACGGATACCCTGAGCAGCGCATGCCACCATCACCCGCCTAAGCTGAGATTCTTGCAAACCGGAAGGAAGAAAGAGAGAGCTTCGCCCCGTAAAAGCTGATGGAGATGTATACTGAGGCCATATCACCACTGCACGATCAACCTCAATACCTTTATCTTTCATATATTCTTTCTCATACGGTGTGCAAACTACCATACGGACGTTCTCACGCGGTGCCACATCTCGTATAAGCTCATATTCATCATCAGCACATCGTCCACGAACCCAAAGCACAATCTGTTTAAATGCATCTACCTGAGGCGCAATCTGACGCAACTGATTCATATTAGAAATCACTACAATATCGCAGAAGGCAGGCAGTTCGGTATCCAATGCCAAACAAGCAGAGCATTCAAATTCGAAATCTTGAGTGATCCCCGCTAGCTCTTTTTTATCCCATTCACCTGCAGCAATATGAAGCAACCGTGGAAGCGGTGGGGGTGGTGGAGGGATAACAAGAACCTCCTCAACCTCTGGCTCTGGAGTTGGCTCCACCTGTACTGCTTCTATAATTTGTTCTTCTTGTACTACTGTTTCTACGGTAGATTCAACTATTTCATCTTTGGATTCAACCGGTTCGTCAGCCACAATCTCCGTTATATCATTAAGCTTCTGCTCCACAGGATCGATCGGCAATTGGTCTCCGAGATTAGTATCAGACACCTTGGGCACATCGTTCTCTTGAATAACCGGGTCAACTACCGGGGGCTGCTGCACCTTTTGAGGAGAAACAATCTGCGATGGAGGCCTATTCAATCTAACTTTCTTGATTAATCTTCTACGAAATGCAAAAAGTGAAACCGGCATTATACCGAGAAGCATTAACAAAACATATTTTTTCATTACTATCCTTACTTTTGGGCAAAACTTTTACGTAACCCTTTCCAATACCCTCGCACCCTTTGCCAATCTTTAAGCAACATCCCCTCCAAAAATAATCCCAACAGGGACCACCAATGCGCAACAATTTTCAATCGATTTTTCCTATAAAAGTTCTTAAAAAAAAGATACCTGTAGTTATATACAAACATGGCACTATTATCAACTATCCTATCACGTGCTACCGGACTCTCAAGATGCTGCAGTTGAGCCCTGGGGTTAAAAAAAAGTGGTTTTTCATCGGAAATTCGCCGGGCAATATCACCATCCTCCATGTAAGCATATCCATGAAATTGCTCATCAAATGTATGTTTTTCTAAAACAGGTTTGCGAAATGCCATACAGCATCCACCCAGCACCTCCACCTCTTTAAACGTATTCGTTCCATACGGATGAGTCGGCATACCTGACCAGGTGAAGTTCCCCAATGCGCCTTCACGCGGCAATAAAAACAGCTTTCTAAATAACTGATAACGGAAAGATCCCTTTTGCACGTTACTAATCGTTCCCATGCCGCCTGCATACTCAGAATGCTTCTGGAACACAGCATTCATTTCTTGCAAATAGGCTTCATCAAGAATTACATCATCATCGAAGAAATAAACCAGTTCGCCAGTTGCGTGCTTAATACCCACATTGCGCTGATACGTCAATCCCGGCTTTGTGTGGACATACTGTAGAGAAGTAGTTGGAAAATGAACTTTAGAAAATTGCTTATTAAACTGCTCATTTTTTTCAAGAGGCTTATCACTGCTATCAACCACAATAAGTTCATGTGGCTCTTCCACTTGTTCTGACAGCGAATGAAGACAGGTGATAATATCACTCGTCCTATTTCGCGTGCATAGAATGACTGTTGTTTTTAGCTGCACCGTCTATACCCTTGTATAGCTTAGAGTTTGTTACAAAGGCTCTCATATTAGACAAAATAAGGCAATCATAAATACGCTATGCACACTGCTCTAACAACGCTTAATGGGTATTGATAATGAAATCGTACTGCAAAGCAAGAACGATATCCCCTGATTTTTACTGTAGTAAATTAAAGGAAAGTTTATGCATAAGTGGTTACTCATTATCATAATCTCAACCAATATAACGCATGCCCATACGCTGGATTATATTCGTCTAGAAACAGTGCCATTTAACACTTTAACATTACTTTATAAAAGGTATGCACGTGCCATCTATGCCAATGAGGACAGATCTCTCTATTATAAAGTATGGGATCACGATTACCCAAGATCTCCATTATTTCTTAAGGCACTGGAGGCAGGTTTTTTTAACAATGTAGCTCCGCTTATTGGCATTATCTATGACAGCAAGGATCGATGTAGAGGTTACATAGCTACCGGGGGAATATTAGTGAGAGACAATGCAGATCAATCAGGCTTAAAAATAGACTCGTTCGGACATATTGCCCCAACAGAACAACAAACCAACCAGAACTACATCGCGTTCTACAAACGGTTACTCAATAACAGTATTAACTCGCGGTATGCATTTGTAGATATGCCGCCCCAAAATATTGTAGAAATCGATACGCAATTCTACCTGATTGATCTTGAATCGGTGCTGCCTTTCAGCAGCCTGGAAAAGCCCATTGTAAACAACCCTGGATATGTTTTTTGCATCAAAGAGTACGCTTGTGATTTGCAAGCATTTTTGGATACATAAGCTTTATTTAAACCAAGTAACCCTACGTGCCTGTTCTAGCCCACCATACACACAATCCTGGAGCACCATCTCCACTGTCATCGTAAACTCAGGCACATTCCCCTTCTTAAAACAATGCACCCCCTCAGGCCGTTCTACAGCATCACTCGCCACCACGGGAACATTAAAATGCAGCGCCTCACGAACGCTCACACTATCCCCATCACTCAAGGTGGGGCGCACAAAGAGATCAACTTTTTGTAATAATGGCCACAGCTCTTTGTTACCATAAAGGATATATATCTGCTCCGCCACCCCCTTTTCTTTCATACGCCGTTGTAAAGAGCTGAGGTAGCTCGCATCACGTACCTGCGGCAACCCAATGATAAGCCCAGCATCAGGATAGCGCGCTTTGATACCAGCAAGCATATCAATGCATACATCAAGCCCATATACATCTTTACCATCAATAAGCATCACATGAGCCGCACTTACCACCATAAGAGGAGTATAGTCACGTAAAAAAGTGAAAAGAGAAGACGGGTACGTCTCCAGTATCAAATGAATAGTAGCGGTAACCGGCGGTAAAAATGCCTGCTCCACCGCGTAAGAGGGCGGCTTAATCCCATTATCCTTATAGCTCTTCCAAGTAGAGCTTCCAATACATACCACCGCACACCCCTTCCGCTGAAGCACCCAATTATACCATCGCTTGTACCTATCTGATCGTTTATATAGATGACGACAATCGTGATCAACAATCGTCATAGAAGATCGCAACAGTGATTTTACAAAAGAAAGAAGCACCAGCTCGGCAATACTAAAGTTCAAATAACTGCTGTGGTAATAAATATACTGCGGCCGCTTTATAAGAATCCACACTACTAATTTTATCATATAAAGGGGAAAGATTCTGCGTAGCCATTGCTCCGTTGCAAACAAATAGACCTTATTATCCTGTTGTAAAAACTGATCTGCCACTCGCTGAATATGCACCGAAACACCACCAAATGGGGGAGGATATAAACCAAGTATAGCTATTTTTTTGTTCGTTATGTTGCGCGAATATGAATGATTTTCAACGTTCATTAAAATGCCATCAAATTTTGGAGTGCCCAAAGCTGGTAGGAATAATCCACTGAACCATTTTCATTTGTTTTGAGCAACTTATCAATCTCTTCTCTATTCAAAACATCCTGCCAGATGCTCTTACTATGCAACATATCAGCAAAATGCGCACGAAAATAGCTGCCCTTTTTAAACCAATGGGTTACTGGCACGGAAAAGCCCACTTTTTTTCGATGTATAATCTCATGGGGCACCATCCCTTCCGCCGCTTTTTTAAGAATATATTTCGTCTCACCTCGATGATATTTGAACTTCATGGGCAGGTTAAGCGCAAACGCTACTAGTTTGTGATCAAGAAACGGCACACGAGTCTCCACTGATGCAGCCATGGCCATCTTATCCGTTCGGGTAAGGAGCAACTCTGGCAACCGATGCTTGAGCTCAATGTAGGTCATGGCAGAAAAGAAATCACCGCGAGGGCAACGTTTATAAAACTGGGAACGGTGATAGTCGGCCACTGCATAGCTATCACTCTCCTGAGGGAAAAATGGATAGATTTTTTCAATAATAGGATCGGGGGCCCCATGATCAGCCATAGAAAGAATCTTCTCCTTCCATAGTTCGGAAAATAAACGAACGCCACCCCAGAAGAGTGGACGCCCGTCAGCCCATGATTTCATTAAATCCTGCCGATTCGGATACGCATCATAAAAAGGACGCGCTGCATAAAACAGTCCTCTGCGGGCAATATTGGGGATAAAATGCTGCGTAAGCTTCCAGTAGCGATGCATTTTTAAATAATCAACATACATCGGATAGCCACAGAATAGCTCATCGGCCCCTTCTCCCACCTGCAACACCTTCACCCCTGCATCGCGCGCAAGTTTGCTTACGTAATATAATGGAATGCAGACCACATCCCCAAGAGGCTCATCCTGGTGGTAGGCCATTTTTTCAAAAAATGAGAATGCTTCTTTTTCACTGATAATCAGTTCATGATGATCTGTATTATATTTCTTGGCCACTTTACGTGCCCATACACGATCTTCACAAGGATCCTGATCGAATGCCACGGTAAATGTTTTGACCTGCTCGCTATGCTCTCGCATCAACGCTACGACCAAACTGGAATCCAAACCTCCCGATAGCAACGCACCAACAGGCACATCTGCAATCATGCGCTTTTGAACAGCATCCCGTAACAATGAGCGAACCATTTCAACACAATATGATTTTTTATTGAGATCCAACGGAGATAGTTCCGTGGTAGCAATCAGCGGGTCGTACCATTGCTTAAATGTAAGCTCATTGTTTCTATCAACTTTGGCATAAAAACCGGCAGGCAATTTGTATACGCTCTCAAATAGGGTCATGGGAGCTGGGGTAGCAAGATAGGTTAAATAATGAGAGAGCCCTCTCATTGAAATACGTTTTACCATCCATGGAAGCTTCCAGAGCGCCTTAATTTCCGAAGCAAAACTTATACTATCCCCTTGGGTGGAGAAATAGAGCGGCTTGATCCCCATGCGGTCACGCACCAAATACAGCTCATTGGTTCGTCTATCATATATTGCACAAGCAAACATACCATCAAACCGTTTGATGCATTCAATGCCCCATGCTTTATACGCGTAAAGAAGCACCTCCGTATCAGAATGCGAACGGAAACCATACCCCTTTTGTTGCAACTCTTT
>Ga0209977_10000713_pt1 | contig 13544 bp, 15 predicted proteins | sample SumtaG_2_FD_183113 | JGI IMG/M metagenome (GOLD analysis project Ga0209977, IMG submission 183113) | Deep subsurface microbial communities from Indian Ocean to uncover new lineages of life (NeLLi) - Sumatra_00607 metaG (SPAdes) (version 2) | ecosystem: Environmental > Aquatic > Marine > Oceanic... | reverse complement strand
AATATGAGAAATTTGATCTTACAAAATATGTGTATTTATTACACTTTATATAAAATTTTGAAATTAAATTTTTATAGACGTGACTCAATAAATTGCAATTTTATTCTTCTTAGTATATTTACTAAGATTATGGAAAAATCAATCTTAACTAATTTTTATAAAAAAACAAAAAATAGATTATTTTAAAGAATTATTAAGCGAAATTAATTACAATCCTTAAGATTTCCGACGAAAAATAAAATGGTATGGAAAATATATATTACAAGTGAAAGATTTAAGAGAACCAAAAAAGAGTAAAATCAAGAAAAATTAAAATTTACTCAATTAAACATTATAGTTTAGAATTTGAAAGATCTGTAAAGGTTGAAAGCAAGACAGAACGCATTAATAATTTTATCATGGAATTTTCAGAATATTTCATGGGAACAGTTGATAATGCCATATTGACAGAGATTCAAGAGAGATTACAACAAATGCTAAATGAATATCTCAATCACTAATGGGATAAATGATAAACAAGCAGCATAAACAAGTCTCATAACTTTAGGGAAATCATAGGCCCAAGTACCAAGATCATCAGTAAATTTTATCTCCGCTTTAATAAATTCAACTTGAGAAATTTTATCTTGCAACCCCTCCTTTTTTTCAGAAGCATATATTTTGAATATCTCTAGCTTAATTTTATCGTATAAATCTTCGTAAAATATTATTATCTTGTTCTTTGTTTTTTTAAGAATATTATGGATTGAAAATTGCGGAAGAATGAATATTGAGACACAAAAAAAAGTTCCAAACATCAAAAGAGATACTATAATCCCCCCCATGTGCATAAAAGCTAAATCCATGCAAACAATGAAGATTATTACCTTTAGTGTAAATTTAAACAGGAATTCACCGAATATTCGTGTATATCTATGAAACTGTAAATAGGTCACCATATCATCAGTATTAATCTTAGTTAGTTTCTCAAAGTCAAGTTTAAGAAATGGTGTAATACTTAACTGTTTTACATGAGTTCCCAATTGAGCAATAGTAATTATTACAATTAATACTTGATAAGCCACAATAAAAATAAAAAAATAAAATACTACCCACCAGATTATGTTTGTTATAAAACCAATAACAGCAAGCCAATCTTGTTTAATAAAACTAGTATAAATATGCGGTATAAAATCTAATATATGAAAAATTTCAATAATTCCCATAAGGATAAGACCAAGATATTTACAACGAGTACTATTAATTCTCCGGTCTAATTCATAACGATATTTGTCGAAATAATAATCGTGGCAGAAAAGGTTACGAAAATCATCTGGTTTCTCGAAAGTGATTTTTCTGACCCCATCACGGGTTCCTCTAACTAAAAATATAGTAGCAATAATAGAAAGAAATGCACCAATAGTTTGAATTACAAAAGTTAGACTAAAAACATCCAACCACAATTCAATATCACTTAATACCCAACAACCCCACATAAGAATATAAAATATCCAAAAAAATAAGATAGTTTTTTTAAAATTATAGAAAAGACCTGTCTTTACCATCAAATTTGATGTGGCAGCCTTTTTCCACTGCCATATATCAAAGCAATGTTCGAGTGTTTTAATGGCAAGCTCTACATAAGGATGAAAATCTTTTGAGGGATTACCTAAATCCTCCAATACTTTATCACGATCAATATATTTTGTCACAATTAAGCTCTTAAGTTTTTTTAACTGTTGGCCTTTCCATTTTTGACAAAGATAAGTTGCAGTAGCTTTAACTACATTGTGTTCACTGCTTAAGAAACTGATATCTTGAATTAATCCATCATCTTTAGTTATTAAATAAAATCTGACCCACTCTCCTGTCTCATCACTCCATTCTTGTTTAATATCCGCATTCCCTATTTCATGCATATAACTATTATCTTCCAAATATGAAAAAATTTTTTCTGGAGTCTCCAAGAAATTAACCTATTTTTAATATTTTAAAATTTTTTTTCAGTGTGGATTTTTTTCACTAATATATTTGAGTTATTGATATTTAAACTTTTTTAGCAGTCATTAGTTTTTTTCTTACGTTCTTCTTTGTTTATTTTAAGACTAATTTATTTCAACTGCACCCCATCATTCTTGGATCTTTCCTTGGTGCGTTCTTTATTCTCCTTAATTTATTGGATAATCTATTTAAAAACCCAACTCATACTTTACCTCAAACTACATTATGGTTTTATAGAGGCAATGTTCCTGATAAAAGAAACCCAAATATATCTAAAGAGTATGTAACGAATTTCCTAAATATATTTCATAAAACAGAAGAAGAATTCATAAAAGAAGATTTAAAGCAACTTTTTACCTTATATTTATATCAAGCACATTATTCCAATTTAACATTAAAAACTCGTAAAAATTTCTTTAAAGGGGTTTTACTATATTTCATCTTCCTTTTTATTCAAATATGGATATTTCCTTACCTTAATTAAGAAAAAGAATATAAGACGGTTAATTTTTATTTCTTTTTTGTGCGTTTATCATTTATTTGAGAGATAAATTAAATGAATGGCTTAATTAGAATAATATTTAATAGACTACAATAGAGAAAAGAAGAGAAGAGAAAAGAAATCTGAGCCGAAATAAAATAATCAGGGAGAGATTAAACTCAATCGAGTTTAATAGAGGGAGAAATCTAATGATAGCCCAAATTATCTTCATATAAATTTCCCTTCCTAGTTTTTTATAGAGATAATTAAATATTAAAAGATTTACTTTTTTTTGTGGTATTTCTCAATAAACTATGATTACATCTTTCTTGGTATTAAATTCAGAAATAAATATGATAAAGACTTGTGGTTTTAATATCTAGACATCAAACAAATTTCAAGTAGACTGAGTCTAAATATATTAATTTTCTAAACGAATTTTAAGAGCTCTTGAAGTTGGATCAAATAAAGGAATGTTTTTGGTGTGACGAATTAATCCAAAACGATGAAAAGTTTGTAACCTTAAAGTTTATAGGCAAAACAAGTCTGTTTAAAATTTACTTTCACCTTATCCATTATTCAGCATTTGCTTTTTGGATTGGTGGGAAAACTCAATTTGATAAAGCACAATTTGATGAAAATTATAAATTTTTGATCTTATTTCATGATAAAGTGCTTCTGTGTCCAACTAAGTTCACTATTATAAATAATCAAATAAAGACTTAAATTTTGTCGATTTAGTAACTTTTAATCTTCTTTTTTTTCCATTTTCTTACAAAAATTAATCAAAATCTATTATTTTAGACAAACTAGTAAAAATTTAAATTATGTTATCTCTAAATATTAACGTGATAAAATAAATTGAGATTTTATATCAAAATAAAAAATAAAGGTGGATAAAAAATGGTTAAGAAAAAGAAAGAAAAGAAAAAGAAAAAGAAAGAGAAAAAAGTAGCCCAAGAAGACAAAGAAGAAGAAATGGTAGAAGAAGAGAAAGAAGAAGAAAAGGTAGAAGAGGGAGAAAAGGAAGAAGAGAAAGAGGAAGAATAGTAAATACTTAAAAGTATACTAATTAGGCAAAATAATAAACCAACTTTAATGAATGAACGAGATTGTGTGGTTAATCTAAAGGACTCTAACAATCTTTTAAAGCAAATATAAGATAAAACTTAAAATGGGAAAGAACGCACATTTCATTAAAAGAGTATACGAAATAATAAGGGAATTCAGACAACCATTAATTAATGAACGTGTCTATGATAAGGTAATATTTAATCCTGAAAATGCAATAGTAGAAATGATTTTTAAATTTGAAGAAGATGAATCAGTTATTCGAGGTTTTGTAGGATTAGCAAAATATTTTCACACAGTAATTATAAACCGCAAGGATAGATTTTACATCCCATATAATCATTTGTTATTTGTATTAATGAGTCCCTAAATAAAATAGAATGAAACTCAATAAATGATCGGTTAGTCATTATCAGATTTCATGTTAACGATACTATAGGAATTTAACAGTTTATAAGATGTAAGTAATTATATGCCTTTCACACCATATCATTTTGGACCTGGTTTATTAATCGGATTATTATTTCTTAGCTTTATTGATTTCCCCACATTTCTTATTGCTAGTGTAACCATAGACATTGAACCTTTTCTCGTTTTAGTTTTTAATTTAAATTATCCTCTCCATGGTTTTTTCCATAGCTTTTTAGGAGGTACTATAATTGCTCTTATCCTTACAGTGATAATGACTAAAGTTAGAAAATTTTTCACTCCTATTATGTCATTCTTCAAAATTGAAAAAGAAATCTCCTTTAAGAAAATTTTATTAGCTTCTCTGCTTGGAATTTATATCCATATTTTATTCGATTCCCAAATTTATCCCGATATTAGACCTTTTTTTCCCTTGATTTTAATCCTTTCTATAGAAGTACTAATTTACCTGGTTTATTAGAAACAATGATATGTGTATGGTGTTTTATCGCAGGATTGATTGTCTATATAATAAGATTAATCATTTTTGCGAAGAAGTATCGAAGAAAAAATCATAACTCTGATGATAATAATCATTGGATTTATAAAAAAAATATAAAGATAGATATTTTCCTCAAGATTTGATTTGACTGTAAATAAGATTCATAATAGGTTGGAACGATTAATTGATTCTTTAACCATTACAGAGAATCAAAAATTCTTTCTTCGAGAAAAAGTTAATAATTTGTATAATGAACTAAAAAATATTTCTCAAAATCGAACATCTTATTCGTCTACTCTTTACTCATCAAAAAATAGCTACCAATACACCTTAGAGCGATTTTGTTATGGAGGATCTTTCAATGGGGGTATTTTCATTAAAAATCGATTTGGTATCGACATATATTTTGTGTATAGAATTATTTACCCCAGTGAGCAATATAATTTAACTGGCAGACAACTTTTCGAAATATTTTATTCCGATCTTAAAACCTATCAATCTAATTATGGAGTAGATATGAAATTATTAAAAAATCCTCCATATGGACATGCCATTCCCATTAGAATGGATTATCAAGGTATTTCAATTCTTTTTGACTGCATTCCAGCAATTGAATTACCTATCAAATGTCTTATTATCCCTAATGGAATCGGAGGAATTAAAAAAATAAATCCGAAATTAGAAGAGCAAGTTCTCTCTAAATTAAATAAGATACAAAATGGAAAAATTACAAAGCTTATTGTCCTTATTAAATACTGGAATTTCAATTGGGGGAAATCATTAAAAGGATACATAATTGAACATCTTGTTGAGTCTATATTTAATAAAATCGAGATTCAAAGTTGGGACCGAGCTGTGAAAACTTTCTTCAGTCGAACAATTTATATCTTGGATAAGGCAAGGCTTTTAACTAATAGAGTCTATGACCAATATTCTATATTAGATGAGTATTCGAGTAATGAGTTAAATAATTTTCTTGAAGTAATAAGAGAAGCAGAAATTTATGCCCAAAAGGGTAAATGGGAAAAATTATTTAGTGATTTATAGTTTAAAACTTGATGTTTAAAATCTGAATATCAAGTAAGAAATTCAGAAATCGCTAATAAAATTCTTAAAATCAAAAAAAATATTTTTACCCGCTCAGAAGATATCTAAAAAATTATATTTACTCTTAGTGTGTGCTTTAACTATTCTTAATTTTATTAAAAACAAAGATTTTTATTTTTCTAAGTTAACTAGAAAATGTTTAAAATAACCTATACTTTTCTTCTTAAATAAACATTAAGATATTAGGGGATAACAAGGAATAATGGAGCAATTAATAAAAATATTACACAAATACAAGAAAGAATTAAAGATTTTAAAACAAAAATTCGAAGATGATAAGGAATTAGAAAAATTGGCAGATTATAACAATGAACTCTTTAAGATAATAAATGGAACTCTTGAATCTGTATCTTTATCAGCAAATAGAAAAATAGAAAATAGTGACGTAGATTATTTAAAAAGACAAAAAAAAGAGTTAGAAGAAGAGATTAGAGAAAAAACTCAAAAGCTAAAAGAATCCGAAGAAAAATTTCAACTTATAACTGAAAATGTTAATGATGTAATATCTGTTTTTGATAAAAATTTTAATCTCATATATATAAACAACGTACAGCAAAAGATATCAGGATTTTCTAGAGAGGAAGTAATGGGCAAAACACCAATGGAATTTATGCATCCAGATGATCTCCAACGAAGTATTAAATTGTTTCAAGAAGCTTTAAAGAATGGTGAGGGCTTTGGAGAATTTAGGTTGAGATGTAAAGATAGATCTTATGTTTGGATGGAGGCTAATGCTAAAATAATAGTAGATAAGAAAGGTGAAACTAAAGCAGTACTAGTCTCTAGAGACATTAATAAACGAAAATTAATGGGAGAGAAATTAAAACAAGCTGAAGGAAAATATCGCCATTTATTTGAGAATTCACCATTTTCTATAACTTTAATTGATCTAAAAGGAAAAATTATTGATTGCAATCCGGAAGTTGAAAGATTAATAGGGTATAGGAAAGAAGAACTTATTAATAAAAATTTTAGGAATCTTTCTATAATTCAACCAAAATATTTACCAATTTTGGAAAAACGATTAAAAAAAACCTTAAATGGGGAAATTGTACCTTCAATTGATATACAATTATATAAAAAAGATAGAAATTTAATCTGGATAAATTATGTAACTTCTTTAATTACTATAGGAAATAGAAAATTAATCCAAATTATTTTTTATGACATAACAGAACGTAGAAAAGCAGGGAATATCATTTTGAAAGAAATTAAGAAATTAAAAGAATTGGATCAAATTAGAAAAGATCTTATTAGTCGAGTATCTCATGAATTAAAAACACCTCTTGTATCTGTATGTGGTGCTTCTGACCTTTTATTAAGCCTTTATAATGATAAATTTGGAAAAGAAGAATTAGAATTAATACAAATGATTGAAAGAGGAGGTAAAAGGTTAAGATATCTAGTTAATAATTTAATTGATATCTCTCGTGTAAAATATAAAAAACTTAAATTGAAAAAGCAGCCTTGCGATTTAACCGAGATTATTAAATACTGCTCAAAAGATTTTAATTTCTTAATCAAGGAGCGAAAGATTATTCTAAATCTAAATCTTCCTAAAACCTTATATATAAATATTGATAGAATACGAATCGAACAAGTAATTGCGAATTTATTATCAAATGCTATAAAAAATACGCCACCTAATGGAAAAATTCAAGTCATTCTTCAAGACATTGAAGGGTGGGCAAAAATTTCTGTATATGACACTGGTATAGGATTAACTAAAGATGAAATGGAAAAAATATTCACCAGATTTGGTAAAATAGAGAGATTTGGGCACGGATTTGAATATTTAGATATTGAAGGTGCAGGACTTGGCTTATATATTTCCAAAGAAATTGTTAATTTACATGGTGGCCAAATTTGGGTAGAATCTTCAGGAAGACATAACGGAAGCACATTCATATTTAAGCTACCAATTGAATAAATAGAAATATTAAAGTTTTGCGAACTTAAAATAAATTTCAATATTTAAACACTTTTGTATATTATATACGATTGATATATTGATTGCACTAATTTTTGATATAATGAATATATAATTTGTACATGACAAAGGAAGAAGAAATAATTTTTCCTGCAAGACCACAAAAACAAGGAAATTATTATAAAATTGCGATTCCACCAGATTTAATTACAGAAAAAATAATTGATCCAAATGCATTATACGAAATTAGGCTAAGAAAATTACGGAGTTATTGAAATCCATGATAGAACTTGGAAATATCTTAAGAGATGAATCTTTAAAAAATAAAAAGAGAAAGAAACTCGAAAGGGAATGGAAATTATATCGTCAGGAGTTAATGAACTATTTGAGAAAACTTCAAATGAAAGAACGCAATTTATCAATAGAGGGGAGAACTGAAGCGAGGAAGAAACTCTCTGAAGAACATAAAACTATATTGAAAATATATTGGTATTCAAATCCTCATTTAGATCATAGTTGGAATCCTTTAAGAATACAACGTACAATTGAAGAAGTATATGAGAAAGCTCTAGAAAAAAAATTGGATAAAAATGAGATAAAGAAAGAAAGTTCTACGAGAAAAAAGCAATTAAATGACACCCAATGGATATGGCGTGTTCGATTAAGCCTTTTAGCAAGTGAAACTCAAGATCCGAAGGTAGTGAGAGCTGTACTTTTAGCTTGGAAAGATTACGATGAAGGAAGAATTGATAAGGAGAAATTTCACAGTATTTTTCAAGAATATTTACAACCTGCGAACTCTGAGCCATCCCCACAAGATTTTTTAAAAAAATATACGGTATTTAATCCTTCTCCCCCAAAATAAAAATTAAATAATGGGAAGGTTGATAATAATATAATGTCATTAAAATTTAATAAGGAATTATCGGATCGTATATTCGAAATTGATAAAATTCTTAGGGATCCTTCTCTCACAGAAGAAGAGAAACAATACTATCAACAATTAAAAAGGAGTATTTGGGATACCCAAACAGAAGAACTAAAAGAAATGCGAGAAAAATTTAAGGAAGATCTCGTAAAATTTTGTAAAGAAAATAATTCTGGTACATTTGGTACTCCTCCAATTTATAATATATTTGATCCTAAAGAAGTAAAATTTTATAAAAAAATAAGAAAATGGAGAGGACTCCTTTTTAGGAGATTATAATTTTTTTTATTTTTCTTTTTATCAACAAATTCATATCCCCTCCATAGTAGATATCATTAATGGAAGGATTAATGGAAGTACTAGAGCAATATTAAAGGGAGGTAAAAAAAATATATAAGATTCCAATATATGATACCGATTCATGTATCAGTATTTGATATCAAAAGTTAAATTTCTTAACTTAATAAAATAGCACTTAGCACATAATATAAGTGGTTTACCATCAATTTTGGAATATTTTACCTCAAAAAGGTCATTACATTGCTTGCATCTTGCTAAATTAACATTATGTTTTTCCAGTTCTTGTTTCTCCTCTTCATTGAGATAATTTAAATACCCTTCGTTAATTAAGAATGATCTTGAATTTTTAGTGCCATCATTAAATCTTCTTACTATTTCCTCCTTGAATACTCGTATTGCTGGTTTATATTCATGGTCCACTAATTTTTTCAATAAAGGAAAGGCAACATTGGAAGGTAAAATATCTGTATTTAATCCATTTTCAAAAAATGCTTGGATATTCGAACAATGGCCTTTAAATTCCTCTTCAGGTGAAATGATATAATATCCTTTTCTTGTTGAATTAAAGATCTCAGTTGCTTCATCAATAGAATTTATAATAATCCGTACGTTAAATTGGCAACATTGATGCTAGACAGGAGTGAAATAAGTCCTGTTGCATTCACAAGAGATAGTAAATATTTTATTAGAGGATCTAATGATGGAAAACTAAAGGTCTTTAGATGTTTAAGTTTTGAACCAGAGCTTGTGAGAGTATTTGGAGACCATAGTAGATGGGTAAATGCAGTGGCTGTTTCTCGTGAATTTAAATATGTGGTCAGTACTTCAGAGAAAGATATTAAAATATGGGATTTTTTAAGTGGTAAATTGCTGTATATTCTTGAAGGACATACAGATGACGTAAATTGTATGGCTTTTGCTCCTGATTCTAATTACTTAGCCAGCGGTTCTATCAAGTTTGAGATGAGTGAATGTGCAATAAAAATCTGGGACGTAAATGAAGGAAAATTGAGAGAGACCTTGAGTTCTCATTGGGGGGAAATATCATGTCTTGCATTTTCACGGGATGGTAGCTATTTGGTCAGTGGAGCTTTTGATAAAACGCTCAATCTCTGGGATGCTGATACCGGAAAATTACTCAACACCTTTGTAGGTCATAAAAGATCTGTTCTTCAAGTACAAATAACAAATGATAACAAGAAGATTATCAGTTGTTCTTTCGGAAGTGTCATAAAAATATGGGATATTGAATCGAGAAAAGAAATAAAAGAAATTCGCCTAGAAGAGACAAGTGATTGGAAGGAAAGACTTTCTCTTATTTCATTTGTACTGTCTCCTGATAATAAGTTCATTATAGGAGGGTGTCAAGGATCTCTAGAGGAGGGAGGGCTCTTAAAAATCTGGACTGTTGCCAGCAAAAAACTTATTCAGACGTTGCCAATAAAACAGGATTTTCCCGGATATGAGGAGGAGTTAAATGATATAACGATTTCCCCTAACGGAGACATTATTATTGCTGCTTGTCGTGACAGGATGGTAACCGTATGGACAAGTTTTAAGGCTTTCTTAGAGTTTATTGAAGTCAATAAAAATTATGAAGGTTTAAGACACCAAATTGTTATTAAAAGCTTCTAAGAAAATTTAACCAATTATTTAGTTTTAGGAGATTAACTGATTTTATTAATTTTGTCTTCAATTCTGCTAATAATAACTGCTTTACACTGATCTACAGCGTCCTCGATTGTAAATCTTTCTTTTTTACTAAGATAACTTTTTTCTTCTAATTTGGTATAACTACATAATTCTGCATATTTCAATTTTTGAACTATTTCTCTATATACCGTACTTAAGTCAAATAAAGGTAATTCTATCCCAATATCTTGAAGCGGTCTATTTAGACTTCTAAGTTCTTGTTCAATTCTCTCCTTCATTCCTTTATGCTGTCTTCTTGACACACCTTCTAGATGTTGGAATACGTTTTCTAATAGTCTCGAGACTCTGTCCTCTAAATCTTCTAGACTTACTTTGGGCCTTCCTCCTTCGTCAGGAGTTTTTACCTTAGGAGGCAATGGCTTCTCCATCATCCATCGATTGAAGAGGATCTTAGCGTATTTAATTAAAAATGTTTCTATATTATTTATTATATCTTTTCTAAATTCTTCAAGAAGGCTGAATGCTCTATCTTTGACCATCAATGTATATTGAGTTAGATCTCGGGGCATGAGAATCCTTTGAATATCATTTTTCACCTTTTCATCGAGTTTATTTAATTCCGTATCTACAATGTCTCTATCAGCAAAGATCCAGATTAATAAAGTGATATGTTTTTCCGTAAAGGCTTTTAGTTGTTTCTTCTTTCGTGCTGACTTAAGATCCTTTTGAGCAGTGATCTCAACAGGCATAAATCCAATTTCATTATCACCTATTCGAAAATCATAATATCCATCTGTTTTATGACCATTTATAGATTTTTCTCCATCCTTATACGATGCTATAATCTGATTGCCATTTTCATGAATAATAAAAGGTCTATTTTTGCTGAGAAGATATGCCTTAAGAATACGTTCAAGATTCTTTCCTACATCACTTTCATTTCCTAAATTTAGGGATCTTAAATGCGTATCGGTTACTCCATCGAAAATAATCTCAAAAATTTTACGAAGCCTTTCTACTAAATCTCCAACTACTGAACTTTGAACATCTAATCCCAAGAACTCTAAATTCTCAATAAAGTGAGTTAGTAAGTTGCCAACTATTTCTTTAAATCTAAAATCATATTCACTTAACTTAGTCTTAATATTCTTATAATTTGAAGCCCAAAGAATTGCAAAAAAATTAATCGCAAATTTTTCTATATCCTTTTCATCGAAAAGTATATCCGCCCTAAGAAAAGGGGTAATCCGCCTTCTAATGCGATGTGGTGCATACCGTTCGAAATCTTCAAGGATTTGATTACTTAGGACTAGGAAAATATAAAAAGGCAACTCTTTATTATAGGCTTCATCCGAAGTTTTAATAAGAATATTTCCAAACCTTTCAATCAATTTAACTTTTTCCTCTTCACTTGTTTCAGGATCACTAATTAAGTCAATTTCATCCACAAAAAAATAGAATTCTGTATTACTATTACATCTATTAAAGGAGTGACGTAAGAGGTTCTTAAATTCATTAAAACCGTCATCGGAGGGATCAAAGATATGGTATTCAGAAATCCCGCTTGGTATCATATTTTCATACATCATTTTTAAAAAATAGGCGAATTGAGATTTCCCCATCCCATATTGAGTCTTTTCGCTGAAAATTGAGTATATCCCCCCAGGATAAAGGGCATCTTTCATCTCTTCTTGTTTTTCTTTTAGAATCTTTCCAATTTCAGCAGATTTTATAAGGATATTATTGACTTCGCTATAAGGTGCTTTGATAGGTCGAGCAAGTGACCAAGCCTGCCGAATCTTGCGAAAGACTTCAGGTTTCTCGTTCTGGAACTGCTCCATCGCGTTTATTGTATCCCTAATTTCATTAAATCCAACGATTTTTATTCCCCTTTAGGATATAATTTATAACTATCAGAAAGCGAAACTCTCGTTCTAAGTTCACCTGTCTCCCTTATTCTAAAGGTTTCTTTTGATTTGTATTCCTTCACTTCATCAAGAGGCAAATTTTTATAATCAGAATCGCGACACAGTGATTTTGGGATATCAAGCCCTTTAATCTCAATTTTATCATCAATCCACAATTCTATAAGGTAATCATTTATTCGATGTAGCCTTTGATGATCTCTAAATTCCTGCTTTACCTTCTTTACACTGGTGAGATCTTTATTTCTTAATAGATAATAGTAGATCAGTTCCTTATCTTGAGTTGCTTCATCTGTTATACTGATACTCTTGATGATAGGTATTTCATCTAGTAGATAGACTTTCATTAACAATGAAAGAAGAGCTTTTGCTGAAGAAACTGAAATTTCCCGTTTCTTTTTCTCAAATACTTCTTTAAAAATCATAGGATTAAGTGGCTTATCGGTAAGATGAGACAGATCTTCTTTAGATATTACTTTTGAAAGTAAACGTTTTCTAAGCTTATCAAGAAAAATGGTATAGGATTCTGCTTTAAGAGGCCCCCCAAAGAGGTAATCCCTAAATTTTAGGTAGGATCGAAATGTGGTTTCATTAAGTTTGAGATCTTTAGATGAAATCTTTTGGAATGCACATAATCGATAGAATTTTTTAAGATTCACATTAGGTATTACTACTTTCAAAGAAGATTCCTTTCTTTATTATGAGTATTATGTATACTTTTTATTCATCATACTTATATCTATTCTCTGCAGTAATTTTTTATATCTTGCTTTTATAGTCACTATTCTCAAATAATGTGAGAAAATTTAATGAAGAATTTTGTGGTCTTTAAATAATTAAGATCAAATGCAAAGACGATCACTATTTTTTTTGTAAACTCGATTTTTTATTGAAACCCTATCGACCCTCTGGGAGTAATTTTCATTACTCCTCTTTTTTTTTCTCTTTATAAAGATTTAATTTTATTACTTTGAGATAATAATCCTTTTTGTAATAGGGAAAAAATATGATGATTTTGTTTATCAATTCGTCTTATTCATTTAAATTTCTTCTTTTTAATTACAAGTGTATGATAATCTCCTTGTTGTATTAAATTTTGGAATTCTTTATTTATATAATTAACATTATATATTTCACCAGGTAGCATTCTTTCTTTAAATGGTCTAGATGTTGTTATAGGCCATTTTTGCATCATTGAAAAAGATTTTACTTCCTGTCCTATCTCTAATCTGTATAATTCTTGTTCTATCGTATAATCT
>Ga0209977_10000712_pt1 | contig 13549 bp, 20 predicted proteins | sample SumtaG_2_FD_183113 | JGI IMG/M metagenome (GOLD analysis project Ga0209977, IMG submission 183113) | Deep subsurface microbial communities from Indian Ocean to uncover new lineages of life (NeLLi) - Sumatra_00607 metaG (SPAdes) (version 2) | ecosystem: Environmental > Aquatic > Marine > Oceanic... | reverse complement strand
TAGATTTGGTTAAGTATGTGTAGAATTAAGTTTACGGAAATGTAAAAATATCATATGTAAAATTATAGAAAATAATAAGAAAATTAAAAAATATGTAGAATTTATTGAATTAAACATAAACTTAATTTTCTTAACATGCAAACTAAAGTTGACAGCGTAGAAAAAGTCAGAGAAATCGGCAACTCTTTATACATTAATCTTCGAAAGGACATAGCAACTTTATTAGATTTACAAAAAGATGATTATGTAAAAATTTCTATTGAGAAAATCATAAAACCCAAAAAAAGAAAATAAATTTTTTTATCTTCTCTCTTTTAAATATTTAATCTTTTTAATAAGCCCTTTTACATATTAAAATGTGTGAAAATAGTTGGTTGTGTGTATGTATAAAATATAGGTTATTTTAAAAAAGAATAGTGGAGATAATTAAATATTTATTTTTTGAAGGTTTTATAAAACTAAAATTTTAATTTTAGGAAATTGCCGAAAATAAAATTGCATTTAAATAAATACTTGTTTGATTAAACACTTTTTTTAAACCAAAATAATGCAACAATCATCCAAGTTTGCCATCTTCTATGAGTTCCTACACCAAACCAAGTATCAAATTTATTCTTCATATCATCAAATAGTTTTTGCTTTATAATATCATTCCCATTAGGTTTATTCTTAACTTTCCGACATAGAACATTTGATCCCCAATCTCTACACTTCATTCTATGATATTTATATTGTTTACTACACATAGAACATTGGGTATCGCATTTAAAATGATATTTCGGAAATACTTTTCCAAAACTCTTATCATCTTTAGTTGTTGATGGAAGCAATTTCAATCTTTTAATATTTGGTTTAAGGATTCCAATACTTCTTCCCGCAGTTATGATGTCATCAAGAGAATTATCTGCAATACTTTCTATTATATTTTTGTGATTCCAATCATGTATATGAGCATAGTTCTTTATTGAGTCTTCATCTATTTTTCGAGTCTCTATTCGGTGGTCATTTGTAGTTCGGACATTTGCTTCTATAATATCCCAACGCTTTATTTTATATTTCTTTTTAATTTGTGGTGTAATAGACCATAATCGTCTCCATTCATTATCTTCGTTAATCCCTGCTGTGCAAATAACATGACCATATTTTGAGCTTGATTCTGGCGTTGACATAATAAGGATCGTTATTTTTTCTTTTACCCAGCTCAGAAAAACACCTATTTAATAATATATTTCTTTACTACATAATTCTAATTCCTGTAATTCTTGGGAGATTTATAATATGTTTAAACTTATCTAAACATTCCATACATATAGTTATTTTATTATGCCTTTCGTAATGACAATGATTTACAAAAAACTCGATTTTTATACCTTCTAAAACAAGCTTACTATGACAAATATAACATTCTAAAGATTCTCTATATTTTTTTTCTTTAAACCATTTCTCATGCCCTTCTTTAAATCTTTTCTCTCTATCTTTTTCTACCATTTTCAATTCACCTACATTAAAAATTAAAAAAATAAGAATTTAGAATTTATTTTTTATGGATATAATGTTTCCCCGAGAAAATTTGCCATAAATTCATCTAATTCACCACCACCATAATCAATCCCTTCAATATTAGTATCATTATACTCCATATTAAGAATCATTTTTAATATGCAATCTCTACATATAATAATAGTATCAGTATCTATTATCCCAGCATCAAACTTAACACCATCTTTATAGAGTTCCATTTTCATTATTAGACCTTTTTCAGTTCCACAATTTCCACATTTCATTAGAATCACTCTAAACCTTTGAATTTATGATCTTTATCTAATATTTCTCTTTTAGTGAAGTCACATCGTCTTTCTAAAGTTAATTTTAATTTTCTCCATAGATTTCCCAGCATTATAAGTGCTTCTGCAATACAATCTAAACCATCTTTAAGATTTCCTTGTTGAATTATACTAAGTCCTGCTATAATTGCCGATTTGACATTACCTATTCCATGAACTTGACAATCAACAAGAGAAGTATATCCAAATTTATAATAAGTTTCAGTTGTACCATCTACTTTATCCATTGCTTGTACTTTCTCATATGCTTTTTCAATTAGTTCCTTTATCTCTGGATTATCATTACCAATCTTTTTTATCAATTCATTAGTTTCCATTTTTTAATTCATCTATAAATCTATTCTCTTTTCGAATTTAAGCAATACATCTAAGGTTGTATAATTTAAGATCATATTAGCCAAAATGTCTCGATGGCAAGCATATTTCTGGTCTCTCATTTTTTTTGCGTATTTTTCCATACACATTAGTACTGGTTTCCCTGATTCTTTTAAATATTTTATTACATTGTCAAAATTAACTTTATCACTATCTTCTACTTGCCACTTGTACCATTGCTTTAAACAATCAACTGAAAGTTTTCCATCTTTATATGGAGCTTGAATTACAAAAGGAATACCCAATTCTGGAAGATGTCGATATTTTATTTTATTTCGTTCTAACTCTCTTTTTAAGACATCCTTACTGAACTCTGGTTTCATGGTTGATTTAGCTGAATTTCTAACATCAATAAGAACTTTTATTTCATTATTTTGGAGTATTTTTATGAAGTCAATTGATTTTTTACCCTGATAACCAATTGTATAGATTGTATCGTTTAGGAATTTTGCTTTTAACTTGCTTGCATCTGCTGACTTAGAGACATTTCGTTCCAGAATGATTTCCAAGAACTTTGGTTGTTTATTAATTTCTAATGAACCTATGATTGTAGCAACAGAGTAGTTAATTTCACCGTTACTTAAAGCAGTTGAGACATCTTTATGCAAAGATAATGCTAAAGTTAAGAGTTGACTAATTTGAGATTGGCTTATTCCCAGTTTTTCTGCTAACACATCCTGAGTAATTCTATATTTTGTTATAATTTTATTTATAACTTTTCCTTTTTCTGTGGCTGTCATATCAGAATGCATTAAATTGGTCTTTAACGATAAAATATCAGCTTCATCATCAGATAAATCTTTAATTGTAGCTTCAATTTCATCCCATCCTAACTCCTTTGCTGCTTGTACACGATAATGACCAGCTATAAGTTCATATCTTCCGTCTTCTTTTGGTCTGACTATTATAGGATTCCATTGCCCATCTATCTTAAGACTTTCAGCAATTTCCTTCACATGTTCTTCATTGAATTTTTCTCTTATAGCAAAAAAACCAACATCAATATTTGCAATTTTTAGTTTCATTTTTTGAACCTCCATATAATTTTATTCCCAATTTTTTCTTGTATTATTCCCATTCTGTTTTCTAATAGTTTAATCCATTCATTCTTTGGTACTTCTTGAGGAAGATCTCCTTGTTTTTTAATTTCTTCCCAAGTTAATCCTTCAGCTGTTTTAGTTAGTAAACTTGTCACTATTAATTCAAATTCTTCATATACTATTTCTACATCTTCAACAATTTCTATTTCATTAGGAGATATAACTGTATAATCGTGAATAACATCACCAGCACTTCCTTGAATTTGTTTAAATAATAAATTTGTATAAGTTTTTCCCTCTTTATTTATATGAAAATCTCCAAGATATTTTGCATCAAATCTCTCTCTAAAATAATCTGATAATATTTTTATGTCTTTTGAAGATATTGAATAATCTACAGTTAAATAAGATACTCCATTTCCCCCAAGTTCTTCTGCTATTCTCCATATTTCACTTCTTTTTAGTTTCATTTTTAAATACTCCATAGAATTTGTTTCGTTTCTTCGTTTTTTTCTCGTTTTAGACCAATATCCTTTTCCATTTGAAGAACATATTTATTGTATGGAACTTTCTGTGTAATCCCTGCTTTTTCTTTAATCTGTGTCCAAGTTAAAGGTGTTTTTGATGCTTTTAATACATTCTTTATTTTATCCTTAAAATCCTTGTATCCAACTTTATCTTTTATAATGTTTTTCGCTATTTCCATCTTTTGTTTCTCTAATTCGTGGATTTCTTTCTCTAATTCCATTGCCTTTTTTTCTAATTCTTCTTGATCTTCACTCATCTTTTTTTTCACTTCCTTTTTTTATCCAATTTGTTCTAGGATCTAAGTAAGGTATTAACTCCTTATATTTTTTATCTTTGTTTGGTTCAAGCTAAAATTTTTATTCAAATAGATACTTTAACATTTACAAATGATAAGGTTTCAGTATGGAAATCGTTTAATATTATGGGCATTAAGAAGGAAGGAAGTAAAGTAATATATTAAGTTGAGAGTGATTGGTAAGAGAAAAATTATTACTCTTATGTAGAACTTATCCAGATTTTAGTCAGAAATATTATTATAGAATCTGTATGGCTGGTATAACTGAATCTGGAGAATTAAGGCGAATCTTTCCAATTCCCATTAGATTTTATCTAAAAAACATAAATTTTTTTAAAAATTATAATTGGATAGTATATGAGCGTAAAGGAAAAGGCGATCATAGAAAAGAAAGTTATAAAATAGACTTTAAATCAATTAGAATAGTCGAACCAGCATCTCCTCAAGAAATTTGCCAATTAATAAATGAAAGATTAACATCTTTAGAGGAATTATCAGAATTAAAAAACCAAGAGAACATAAGTCTAGGATTTATTAAACCTAAAATCAAAAAAAGCATAATTGATAAATCAGAAAACCGAAAAGATAAAAAGGCAAATTTAGATTCACAACTCACTCTTTTTGGAGGAAGAATAGGTGAATATTATGTTCCTTATGTAGTTAAATTCAGTTTTTCTTGTTTAAATTCCCCTTCTTGTTCAGGACATAATATTATGTGTGAGGACATCAATTTTTGGTATTTTTTTAAAGAGAAATTAGAAAAGAAAGATTCAATTGAGGCGATTAAAAAAGATTTTAATGATAAGTTTCTTAATTGGATATTAAATGATAAAGATTTAGTTTTTATGATGGGAACTCATTATTTATTTAAGACTTGGCTTATAATTTCAATTATTTCACCAATTGCAATATCTGAAAAAAGATTTATTTAAAAGATCCTTTAATTAAATAGAAATTAGATGAAAAATGTCCGATATTAATTATTTATAGATCTAAAATAAAGTTGTATATAAAGAATGTCTCCTCCAAGATCGCTATTGTTTAGTTCCAAAAAAAAGTTGTAGTAACAATTTTTTCTGTGATCCTGCTGGTATCCAATTAAAACATTTTTCATATTCAGCCTTAGCAAATTCTGTCATTTTTATTGATGTTTTCCTGCTAATTTTGTTCAATGAATATTTATACGATAATGGTTTTACTTTTGACATTTTGTTAATATTATCTATTTTGCTAAGTATATAATAAGTTTAACCTTTTTAGATCCCCCCGTTTCTTAATCAGGATTATCTATGTAATATAATTTGCCTAATTGTAATACAAATTCATTTTTTCGTAATACAGATGTAAAAAGAAATGATTCTATGTATTACAATAATATGATAATTTGTCATACGATATGAAATTAAAAAATTAGCCCTAAATCTCTGTAATTCAATTTCTCACTTTTTAAATCGTATTACATATTTTAATTCTTTAGAAATTATAATAATTTGAATTCCATTCTGGAGAAAATGGTTCTGGAGTAACAGCTCTCGTACTGCCAATATACACAGCATTTTCAAACAGTTCTTTAAATAAAATCTTGACAAATATCCGAGTTCCATGTTTTAAAAAGAATTTAATAAAATAAGAAATGTTTTTTTCATCACTTTCTAATAATTTTACCCACACATGCATTTTATACCTACTAAGATGTGAAAATAAAAAATTGTAAGGCAAATTTTTTAATCATAGGGAGTTCATTAAAGAAAGTTGAGAATAAAACAATAGTACTGAGATGAAATTTCAGAAACCGAATTTTATTCCAAATTCCACCAGTCTAATGATTTTACATATTTTTCGAATACTTCAATAATATAGCTTTCAAACTCTTTTAAATAGTCTGGTATTAACAAATATAACGAATAACTCTTCACTTGTTGCGGTATTGGTCTCTTATCAAAATATTTTTCTATATTTGATTCAATAAATTCTTTATTTGGATGATATATTAATGTTGGTACAGACTTTTCTCCTTCTTTAGGATGTTGATTATATTTTATTACTTCATCAAAAGAAGGAAAATAATTTGGTAAAGCTATATATACCTGAGGAATATCAGTAAAACTTTTTCCTCTCTCGTCTCCAGTTTTTTCTCCTCCAATTTTAATAATTTTTTTACGTAAAGCCTCTTTTTCTAAGACATGATCTTTCCAAAATGACAATTCAACATCAAAAATCTTTCCTTGTACTTCTTTAACACAATTAGTAATAAAATGAAAGAGGTAGGCTTCAAATGAAAGATTAGATGTTTCTCTTACAATTTCTTTATGTATTTCCATTTTTAGCTGAATATTATCCTCTAAAATGTCGATACCTCTCTCTTTTGCTCTTTCATTAGCTAGCGATAAAATATGTGTAAGTTCATTTTTGTTTTTTTCAATGTTATCAAAAATATTCCATTCCTTTATATTAATATAAAGTTGACCAACCAATAAATTCTCCAATAAATCTACAGCATACCATGGTTCTTCAATTATTTTAATGAATCGAATGAAGTCAAAATCAGATAATTTTAGTATCTCACCTATTATATCTAATTTCAATTGTCGGTTTTTTAAAGCCCCTCTATGTAATATTAGGTTATGAAAATCTAAAAATTGGTAAAAAATATGGGGTAATATTGTATCAGCAATTTTGCTTTTTTCACCATGATAATATTGATTGTACATATGGGCTCTTTCATCAATAACAGTGTCTATTATAGATTTAAAGTCATGTGAAAATACTATTTTATTCTTTAGAGTACCCCAAACTTCAATAATTTTAATGGTTGAAAAAAGGTCTGTAAGGTTCTCTGGTTTTATATTTGAGGAAATTCCAATATGATGACGATCTCTTGGAATATAATCTAATCTATCAGCATCGACAAGAGAATTTAGAATTTCTACTAAAAATGTTTTCTTATTATAATTGTTATCAAACAGATTCATAAGAAATTGGATAAATTTATCGATATTTATCGGACTAATCTGAGTTAATGCTTTTCTAATTGAATTATCTGGGTCTTCCAAATATTTCCTTATTAAAATTTTATCAATCCTCTCATTGGAAGTATTTTCAGGTACTAAGAATTTTTTTATTAATTCTAAACTATGACCAAATGGACCATGACATGAATCGTGAATAAATAATGCAATATATAAACCAATTCGTTCAAAATCTTCAAGCTCAACATCATTATTCTCTTTTATATTTTCTAAATACCTCTTACCAATACATAAAGTTCCCAAAGTATGTTCTAATCTAGTGTGACAACCTCCAAGATAAAAAAGATAAATAAAACTCAACTGTTTAATATAATTTAATCTTTGAAAAACTCTTTGGCTACATAGATAATTTATTTCATTAGGTAAATTATTTACCTCTGTTTTACTAAAAAAAGGAATTTTTGCAATATCTTTATATTGAAAGTCCTTATTATATTGAACAATTGGAAAATCAAACCAATTATAATTAAATTTTTTGAGTAAATTCAATATATCTTCTAATTCCATACTTAAATCAATAATATTTTTGAATCAATTTCTATTCTAATGCTAACTTTTTAATATATTTTAAAATGTAATCTAATTCATCTTCAAAATCTCGTAATAAATTTTCATAATTTTCAAGAAGAAGATAGCTTCTCAAGTCTTTTATTATCTCTTTTATATTTCTTTTTTTTAATTCACCAGCATATAAATAACATTGGTCATCGATTTTTGAATTTAATTTAATATTACCTATAATTATTTTATAGCAAATTAAATTTATAAAATATTTGATAAAGAATGACAAAAAAATTAATGACCCTATTGGTATAATAAAAAAGAATAAATTTCTTGAAAAAAATTCCAATGCGATAACAATTTCGGGGAAGATAGATACAATAGCAAAATTTAATGTTATAAAAATAAAAAATTGAACTGAATATACCTTGTTTTTGTTATTACAGATAGTAATTATAACTTTATTATAGTTCATTGTAATCAGTAATTCAATCTAACTGATAATTTATGATCAGTTTTAAAAATATTTAAGCTTATAGAAACAAAAAAAATAGGAAAAATTAATCTTCATTTTTTATTTGAATAACCGCTTTTAATAAAACAATAAACCTTTTTTTTTTAGTTTTTAATCTATTCTTCTTCCAAATTTATTCTAATAGTAATATATTTTTCTAAAAATCCAGGGATAAAATCTTTTATTAGAGATTCAATTAATAAATTACGATTTAGTAACGTGAATTCATAAGGACGTCTTCTCACATCTTTTTTGATACACTCAGGATATTTGGTTATTAGTTTTTTTAAATATTTATTAACTGTTACATATTTCATTCCTCCTTTTTTTTCAACATCCGCTGGTAAGAATTCTTCTCCATCCTTATATTCTCTTATGATACATTCTAAAAGTTTATAGTATTCTTCTCCTTTCATTATTTAACACGGAAAAATTTATTAGAAATTTTCTCAATTCCAATTGTTAGAATAATATTTATGATATGTTAATTATTAAATGTGTTGTATAGAGATAATTTTATATAATAGAAAATGTATTATATAATTAGTATAATACGATTTGTATAGAGTATAAGTATTTGTTTATTAAAAAATTTAATCACCATTTAAATTTAAATAAGTTTTAAATTATATTAAGATAAAAAAAAATAAAAGAATGTGAATTGAATGTTAACAAAAAGCCCTTGCGGGATTTTATTAAAACTCATTTATATTTTAGAAAAAAAACACAGGAAACCTATAGATGGTAAAGAGCTATTAAATATGATTAATACCTTGCAAAATGAAAATCCAACTATTTATATTTACAATATTCAAAAATCCAATAATAATGAGCAAGAAGAATTAATTTCTTTTGACTTTTGGGATGATTTAAGCATACTTAAAAACTCTGGAAGAATTATAATTAATAAATCTGACCCAAAAATAGATATTACAGTTACGGGAAGTCTTTCTGCCGAAACTCTTGAAATTCCACAAAATATCGAAGAAAATTTTTAAGCATAGCATAAATAATTAGAAATATAATAAAACATGTTTTATTACTAAAAGTATAATATTATTTTTACTTTTAGTGACCCCTCTTTTTGTAAATTAAAAAATCATCGAAGTCCACGATTTTTAGTTATAAAAATTGTTTTTAATCCTAAAATTTTCCCCTTCTTTTTCAACTTCCTCTATTAAATGATTATATTGCCCTATTTCTTATCTCCTCTTTTAAAGTCTATTTTTCAAATACAATAGAATCTTTGAATAGATATCTTTATCTGCTTCTTTTTTAATTCTTCATTGTTACTCTTTTCTACATCTAATTCTTCTCCTTCTTTAAGCCAGTATATTAATTCCTCTTCTGTAAAAAAGTCTGGTGTTAAGCCGTACCCGCATTTAGAACATGCTATTTGATATGTACCTACAAGTATTGGAACTCTTGTTTTTTTACAATATTTACAGTATATTTCGTTACAAAATTTTGTTGCGTCTCTAATCAAATGGTAGTTTATTTCCCGTGTCCCATCTGGATGATATGAACTGTCCCTTTGTATATATTTCTTTCCTTTATATTCTACATGTGCCTTTAATTCATACCATTGATCATCATATTGATTATCTTCAATTTTATCTAAGTTTATTTTTAATTTTCTCCACATATCTCCAGTCATCATAAGGGCTTCAGCAATACACTCTAACCCACGGGATTGGTTTCCTTTTTGAATTATATTAAGTCCTGCTATAATTGCGGTTCTTATATTAATTATTCCATGAACTAAACATGCTTCAGAAGAAGAATATCCAAATTCATAATAATTCTCAGTTATCCCATCTACTTCATCCATTCCTCGTACTGTTTCATAAGCTTTTTCGATTAATTCTTTCCCTTCTTTTGTTATTCCACTAAAACTTATCCAAGAATTATCAGCATTTAATTTTTTAGCTAGTTCTTCTATCTCTTCCTTTTTCATTTTTATTTCTCCTCATTATCTTCTATTTTATTCTTTAAAAATTTCTTAGCCAAGTTATCTTACTTTTACTTTTACTAATTGTAGAATTGTTTCCGTTAAGAAAACTGGTGACAGAAATAAAGGACATTATGGGGCTGTAATGACTTTAATAGCTGAAAGAGTAGAAGGAACTTCTGATTGGTTTACTGAAGGCGGGCGGAAAATGAAAAAATATAAAGCGATGGAAAATGACATGGAACACATTAACAAAATATTGGCAAGAAAACATAAGGAAAAATCTTAGAAAGATTTCTGTTATTATAGGAGATATTATAATTACGATTTTCACTATTATGTTGTTTACTGTTAAAGCGGATTTAGATATATTCACTTTCGGTATAATGATTTTGTTTGCTATTAAACCTTATTTTAACACTTATATTAGTTTGGTGTTTAAAGGAGAGGCAGACATGCAAGCTTTGGAAAATACCCAATTGAAACAAACTATAGTGTATGATAGAGAAATAGCGGAGTATAGAGTAATATTAGCAGCTAAAAACGGAAAAGTAGATAATAGTGTGATTGCCACTAAAGAATGGAATAATGCTAATGAAGCATTAAAAGAATAATGAATTCAATATTAATCAAAAAGGGCATTTTTAGCCCTAATTTTTTCCTTTTTTTTCATGGCTAATGTTTTAATTGTATATAAAATCCTAATTATTAACATATAATTCAATCAAATTTTTTACTATATGAATTCGTTTGGTTGGGATCAATTATGAAAAAGAAAAAGAATTTCATTATTTCATTATTTTGTCATCTTAATATGTTTATTTGCCAAATGTTTCTTTAAACATCCCTTTTCTTTGGCTTTATACTCGCAATAAGGGCACTCGTGCCATTTCACTCCAATATCATGTTTATAAGCTAAATGAGGAATAAGATTAACACCACTTTTTGCTTTATAATCACAATGGGGACACCCATACCATTTTACTCCAATATCATGTTTATAAGCTAAATGCCTATTGAGATTTTGCTTTGCTTTCGTTTTATAATCACAATGGGAACACTCATGCCATTTTACTCCAATATCATGCTTAAAAGCTAAATGTTCTTTTAAGATATTTTTTGACTTCGCTTTATAATTACAATATGGGCACTCATGCCATTTTACTCCAATATCATGCTTAAAAGCTAAATGACGTATAAGGTTTTCTCTATTTTTTGTTTTATAATCACAATGGGGACATTGATACCAATTTACTCCAACATTATGCTTATTTGCAAGATGGCGTTTTAAAGTACTTGATGACTTTGAATTATAGTCACAATGAGGACATTCATGCAATTTTACTCCAATATTATGTGTATGTGATAAATGTATCTTTAAGGAATTCTTTGTTTTTGTTTTATAATCACATAGAGAACATTCATACCATTTCACTTTAATATCATGTTTAAAAGTAAAATGTTTATTAAGATATCCCTTTTCTTTTGTCTTATAATCACAATAAGGACATTCATGCCATTTTACTCCAATATTATGTGTATGTGATAAATGTTTCTTTAAGTAATTCTTTGTTTTTGCTTTATAATCACATAGAGAACATTCATACCATTTCACACCTATATTATGTTTAAATGCTATATGAGGAAAAATAATTTTCCTATATTTAGTTTGAAACTTACAATTTTTAATTGGACATTGCTTATATTCTTCCCAATATTTAGATTTAAATTCATTTTTCATTTGAGAAATTTCTTTAATAGAGAGGCCTGTTAATTGATTTAATGTTTGGATAAAACCATTATGTTTAGATAGAGAACCTATATATTCAAGCATTAGTTTAAATTTTACTTTATTTGAATTTGCTAATCTATCAATCCATTGTCCAATGCTCTCATCAGATTCAGGGAGAGGATGGAAGGGTAATAATTTTTCGATTCGATTTATCATCAAACACCAATTATCATAAATTTGAAAAATTTAAAAGTATTATAGATAGAATGGGTGTAAAGGTGGAAATCATTGATTTTAGATAAAACAATTCTCTACTTACTTAGGAACATTAATATCTACACCTAAAATGTCTCCTGTTTTAAGTTCAAACTCTTTCACAATATTGTTTTTAATAGTTACTCCTTTAGATCCTCCTCCAATTGTAATAATTTTTTTTGTCACAAAAACCGATATAGGACGAGGTTCATTTCCTTTAATTATTTCAAATATATGAATTTCGGTTAAATCTCCGAGGTTTAATCCTAATTGTGAGAGAATTTCAGGATTTATCGTAAATCCTATTGATTTCCCTATGGATATAATTGTTACACTATCTTTAATTGATTATCACCTAATCAACATATTAGTTCTTTCAATACAAATTCTATTAAAATAAAATTCTTTTAAATAATATTTAAGATTTTTTAAATTATTATTTAAAATTCTTAAAATATTAAAGATAAATTATAATGTTTTATAATATTTCATTTCAATTCATTTTTTCGTCTTTAATTAAGTTAACAAAGAATTAAGATCAAAATCTATAGGTTTATTTAAATTAGAATTATTAACTTTCTGATATGATTTCATTCTTTTTCTTATGATTGATTGGATGGATTTTAGATAAATGGCGTTCAAGACTAAGTTTATATTTTGTTTTGAAACTACAATAAGAACATTCATGTATTTTTGCATTAGGATCATGTCTATTATTGATATGTCGTTTTAAATCAGAATTTTGTTTAGTCTTATATTTACATTGAGGACATTGATACCATTTAACATCTATATCATGTTTATTAGCTAGGTGTCTATTTAGATTTGATCTTTGCTTAGTCTTAAATTCACATTGAGGGCATTCATACCATTTGGCTCCAATATCATGTGTAAAAGCTATATGCTTTGCTAAATTACCGCTTGATTTTGCCTTATGGTCGCAATATGGGCATTCATACCATTTGACTCCAATATCATGCGTAAAAGCTAAATGGGTATTTAAGTCCCCTTTAATTTTAGATTTATACTCACAGTGAGGACACTGATACCATTTAACATCTATATCATGTATATTTGCTAAATGTTCAGTTAATACTTTCCTATATTTAGTCTTAAAATCACAGTAATTACAATCATACATTTTGACAGCAGGATTATGGAGAAAATTTATATGTTCCCTTAATTTATGCTTTTGTTTTGCTTTATACTCACAGTGGGGACATTCATACCATTTGACTCCAATATCATGTTTTAAAGCTAAATGTCTTTTTAAAGAAGTTGAGTGTTTTGATTGATATTCACATTGAGGGCATCCATACCATTTAACACCAATATCATGCGTAAAAGCTAAATGTTGGTTTAGACTTGAATATAATTTTGTTTCATACTCACAGTGGGGGCATTCATACCATTTTGCTTTAATATCGTGCTTATTTGCTAAATGTATCGCTAATGTACGCGTGGTTTTTGCCTTATAATCACACT
>Ga0209977_10000711_pt1 | contig 13565 bp, 13 predicted proteins | sample SumtaG_2_FD_183113 | JGI IMG/M metagenome (GOLD analysis project Ga0209977, IMG submission 183113) | Deep subsurface microbial communities from Indian Ocean to uncover new lineages of life (NeLLi) - Sumatra_00607 metaG (SPAdes) (version 2) | ecosystem: Environmental > Aquatic > Marine > Oceanic... | reverse complement strand
TTTTTTAAATAATAAGCAATGCCCATATCCTTATTTCTTTGTTTTAAAAATATTCTACCATCATAATCAATATATTTATTATTATCTGGTAATTTCGGTAAAGGATATTCTTGCATGTGTTTCACGGGAATGAACGTTGGAAATGTGTTGAAGTCCCATGACATATCAAAACCAAGCTTATGCTCTAAATTATAATCTCTATAAGATAGCTTAAATTTTCTTTCCTTGGTATACGAATCACCCCAATAATTCAGGAGTTCTCGTTGAAATCCTGGCATGATAATTTGGCAGAATAGAGGAATGCGATCTGGTTCTTCAAGATTTAACGCTTGTATTACTCTTTTCCGAGCACTCATACTTTCTAACTCTCAAAAATTCAATTACGGTATAAATGGTAAAAGAACAAAATTTAATCCCTAAATTAAATTTATCAATCTTCTAATTCTAATAAATTACATGGTAGTATTAATTGAGAAGAATTATCCTGTTTTTACAATTATTATTGATAACCCCGAAGTTAGAAACGCCGTTGATGGTCCTACAGCTCGAGAACTGAGTTCTGCTTTTAGAAAATTCGAAAGCGACGAAAAGGCTTTAGTTGCTGTATTATGGGGTGCTAGCGGGACTTTCTGTTCTGGTGCTAATTTAAAGGCGATCACTGAAGGGCGAGGAAATAAAATAGAAAAAGAAGGAGATGGGCCAATGGGTCCGACTCGAATGAGCTTAAAAAAACCAGTCATTGCGGCTATAGCCGGTTACGCAGTTGCGGGTGGCTTAGAACTTGCTCTGTGGTGCGATATGCGCGTAGTTGAAAAGAGCGCGATATTTGGTGTGTTTTGTCGTAGATATGGAGTACCTCTTGTGGATGGGGGCACAGTAAGGTTGCCAAGGCTTATTGGTTTAAGTCGTGCTATGGATATGATTCTTACAGGGCGCCCTGTGGACGCTGAAGAGGCTTATGAATGGGGGCTTGCTAATCGAGTAGTAGATAATGGTCAATCTAGAATAGAAGCAGAAAAGTTAGCTCGAGAAGTTGCTATTTTTCCACAAGTATGCATGAGAAATGATCGTATTTCCGCATATGAGCAGTATGGTTTAAGTCTTAAGAATGCTATGGCAACTGAATTCGAATTAGGCTTAAAAACGCTTGAAAGCGGAGAGTATCTAAAGGGAAGCCGCGCTTTCACTAACGGTAAAGGAAAACACGGTAATTTTAATAATTAATAAAAATATTATTCTTTTTAGTGAAGGTGAGATAATGATTATATTTGAAGAATTTAGTGTAAAAACTCCGCAAAGAGAAATTCTAGTGGAGATCACAAATACCATAAAGAACATTGTAAGAAATTCTAAAATAAATGAAGGCGTCTGCCACGTTTTTGTCCCTCACACTACTGCGGGAATAACAATAAACGAAAACGCAGATCGATCTGTTATGAAGGATGTTGTTAACCATGTTTGACGCCGCTTTTGAGTTTAGAAATTATGAATAAAAGAATTTTAAGGTTTTCATTAATTAATTCCTATAATGTAAAGGTGAACTATTGTACTAAAGCAAGATTATAGAATTTTCGATGCCCATCTTCACACCTACGGGACATTTCTTGGAAAAGATAGAGACCTCTTGAGCTATTTGGACAAAAATAATGTCGAGAAAGCAATTATCACAACGGTTAATAGAGCCGCAAGTTCTAAGATTTACGCTAACGATGATGTGAGTGATAAAAGTGGGGTTACTGAAAACGATCCTGTCAAAAAAGCATTCGAAAATTTAAGGAGACTAATGCCAGAGGATCAACTTGACCACCAAGATGTTATTGATATATCAAATACGGATACTGAAAGATTTTATAAATTCTTTTGGTTTAACCCTAAAATCGATTCTGAACAAGAAGAACGCAATTATAAGATTTTGGAAAGTCACTTTGATATAGGATTTTGTGGCGTTAAAATCCATTCCGGAATTCATTTCGTTAAGATTCCGAGAGATATAATGAAACTGGCCTCTTTTATGCAGGAGTTTAATAAAAAATTTCCTCTTTACATTCATTTTACCCCCAAGTTTTCTGCATTTGGAGGTATAAGTAGTAAAGATATAGCAAAACTAGCAAATAGTTTTCCCGATTTACAAATTATCCTTGGACATGCTGGATTAGCAATGGAATTTGCGATAGACTTTGGTTTGACTCTAAAACAATATAAAAACATATTCTTTGAAACTTCCTGTTCCATACCATATGCTATATTAAGTTTAATAAAGACTGTAGGCCATAAACGGTTGTTTTTTGGCTCAGATGCGCCAGTTACTAACCCCTTAAAGCTTGAAATTGATAAAATATTGTGTTTACCCATTACGAAAGATCAAAAGCAAGATATTTTCTATAACAATGTTAACAACTTAATTGGAATGTAAATCAATGTAAAGCAACAATTTTTATATTTTTTAGATAATCTTCCAATTCTTCAACTGATTTTTTATTGTTATTAACAATTTTATTTATTATCATCTTCAAACTAATTGTCGAAAAATTAATTTGAGATTAAGTCAATTATTCTTGTTTTAATAATATATTATATAAGGGTAATTGTGTAATTTAATAGTATAATTAAGTTAAAAATTAATTGAGTGGATAGTGTGAAAAATTTAGGGGATGAGAATAACTACGCAGAAAGTAATAATTGGGATGTAGTAGAAGTTTCAAAAGTTAACGACAAAATTATTAGAAAGTTATTAGATTATCTGAAATATGATATCTCGGATAAATTTTTTATTTCCTTCGAAAGTCTGTTAAAATTGGGAAATAAAGTTCCAGAAGCAACAATCAAAAATATTATTAGTGAACTAGAACAGACTCACAATTTCAAGAAAGAATTATTTCAATTTATTTTAAACTTTACAAAAGATGATACCGTTGAGTATCATTTGTTACCGCAAATATATAGTCCCGATTTTATTGTTAGGGCACGAGCAGTAATGAAGATTAAAGAAAACAATGATGTGAGATATTTAAAATTCCTTCTTCCGCTTTTAGACGACCCTGACGATTCTGTAAGGTGGAGCGCAATAAAATTCTTATCCCAAAATATAGATAATCCAATAATCCATTATGAATTAAAAAGACATCTTAATAAGGAACTAAACCCCATCATTTCTGAAAACTTGAAAGATGTTTTTGAAAAGGAATAAAAAACTGTTTTTGAAGATCCCCATTATTTATTATATCGTCTATATTATCTGTTCTTTGATTTTTAAATTTCAATAAAAAGTAAAGAATTAAAAAAGACATTTTTAATTATATAAATAAGATTTAAAATTATATAAATAGGATTTACGACCCAAAATATAATATAATATAATCAACAAGGTTGAAGGGACAAAAAAAATAAAAGGTGTAAAAGATATCGTCGTATGATTATACGTTTAAGATTCTACTTCTCGGTGATGCTTCTGTAGGTAAAACTTCCTTTACTAAGCGATATTGTTATAATCTTTTCAATCCAAGCGAAAGGTTGACAATTGGAGTAGATTTTCATGTAAAAACTATTGATTTACATGGAAAAAAGATAAAACTCCAGATCTGGGACGTTGGAGGCGAGGAAAGGTTTAGATTCTTACTCCCTACATATTGTTTAGGGGCAAATGCAGCATTTTTACTCTATGATGTTACCAGATCTCTAACGCTAGATAATATTGGGGAATGGACAAATATAGTTAATCAAAAGAGCGGGAATATTCCAATTATGCTTATTGGGTCCAAAATCGATATTGAGGACGATCAACGTGAAGTCCCTCGAGAGTACGGAATACAAGTGGCAGAAAAGAATAATATGGCTTCATTTGGTGAGATTTCGAGTAAAACTGGCAAGAATGTGAATAAAACATTTGAGGTTCTGACTGAACTTACATTAGAAAGAATAATTGAAAGAAGGTGATTGAATGTCCGAACGCGAATTTTTAGCTCTCAGCTCTCTATTTGATGCAATAGGAGTTATCGAAAAAGGTATAGAGAAAATATACCACTATTTGTTACAACATAAAAGAATCGATAATTTAAAGGATATAAGCACGGAATTTGGTCTAACTTTAAAGAGAGGTTATAAAATTTGCGCGGTATTGAACGACTTAGGCCTCGTTCAAATTTACGACAGACCAATGAAGATTTTGGTAAAAAGTCCTCCTATAGCGATTTGGCAGAGAATTATAAATGACCGAATTGAAGACTTGTCTCAACTTTTTCAGGAAAGGAAAGAAAAAGCGGAGCGCGCGTTAGAAGATTTCATACAAAATTATAATTTTACTGACCAAGTAACTCAAGAATTCGTTGAATTTATTAACTACGACTTAAATAACTTCGATGAAACCTATATTTCTTTTATGGCAGAAAAGGAATGTAAGATTGCGTTAGGAATTAGATACGAAAACGAACTAAGTTCAGTGATGAAAAAATATGGGATCTCAAATGTTCCTAAAGATTTAAATGAAGCTATGAAATCTGGAATAACAAAAATTAAAGAAAATCTAATAAATGTTAACATTCAGGCTATATTTAGTACTGAATTAATTAAAGAATTGTTATCAAGTGATGAATTTAAACTTGTTTCTAAATACCTTGAACTATACGAATTAAAATTTAAGAACATTGATGTTAGGGTCACAGACGAGGATTTTAGCAATTTCAATCTCACTGATAGTGAATTAGTACAACCTAGTTTCGATCCCACGAATAAATTAATTGGAGCTTACATTTCTCGAAATGCAAACATCTATACAATTTTTTACGAAAAATTTAATGAATTATACGAAAAAGGAATTCCACTCTCTCAATTTTTAAAAGACCAAAAAGAGATTAAAGAAGAATCTTTTTCTAAAACCCAACTATTTGGATTATGCTTGTTGTAGAATAAAGCCTATAATTTCTGATCAGAATTTTCTATCAAAAATAAAAAAAAAAATAGTATTTCTTAAATTCTTAATCATATCTTTTATAAGTGAACAGTAACCAGACAAATCCTAAAACGCCAACGACTGTAGCAACAATTGTCACATAATTTGGCCAATATCCGAAGTCAAATGGAGTAGATACCCATCCTACCATTGCAGTAATACCAACTGCTGCCATTATACTAAGAACAACCAATCCCATTCCCATTGCATATTCTTCTTCTCTAAACATACCTATCCCAGATACTAAACACCAGAAACCTAACAGCAGTGAAATAATACCTTGACCACCGAACAATGTAAGAGCTGCAGCTAAATTAGGATTAGTGGCAAAATCACTTAACCACAAAGGTACGATGAATCCTACCCATGCCAAGACATCCATTACGCCTTTAAACAAGAAAAGTAAACCCAGTATAATCATTAAAAAATTTAAAAGTTCGTTCGAATCTCTCTTCTTCTCTTTTTTTTCACTCATTTTATAATAAACCTTTTTATTTTTAATTAAGATCAGATGTTGATGATGAACATAACTTCTTATGTATATAAATTTGATTCATTGAGATTATAAACCCAATGATATGTTCTTTTAAAATTCATTAGTTTTAATTAAGTAAAATTATTTAAATTTTAAAGACAATTTAGTGTAAACTATTTAGTTTTTTTGTTTTAATTAAAAATGGAAAAGTTCTTATCACCAGAAACGATATACTCTGGCTTGAAAAATAAAGAAATTAGTAGAAATATCGCTGTTGATCAGTTAATTTCTTTAATTGAAGGGAGTAATAATCCAAAAATTCGCTCTGAATCAATTTCCATTTTGAATCAACTAAAAATTCACGATCCAAAAATTTTCAAAATCATAGAAAGCTCGCTTTTATCGGATGAAAACCCGAATGTTAGAATGGCTGCCGTAAATTATATTGGTCATCAGTATATAAAAGAAGGATTAAACACACTAATATGGGTTGTTCAGCACGAACAATCACCACTAGTAATAAAAGCTATTTTTGATCTGAATTTAGGACTTACTGATGTACGATTTAAGTCACTAAGTAAAAAGTTAAACGAATATTTAGCGAAAATTGCGTTAGCGGTAAATATTATATCGACTGAGGCAAAGTTTATTTTAGATTTAGAAGCTTTTTTCGCTCAAAACGAGGAGAATTACGTCTTAGAGTTAAAGTCATATCAATTCTATAAAAAACTTAAAGATCCTAAACTTGGAGAATTTTGGCTAACAATAAGAAACAAACACATTGAGTCTTTAAGCTTTAACTATTTTAATTGGAGATATGTGAAACGAAACCCTGATATGTTTGATTCTATATCCCATTTACAGGATCCCTTAGTATATTTAAATTTATTAAGAAAAATCCATGCAACATATAATGATAATTTTAAAATACCTGAATCAATTTCGCTACTCACAAAACTCAGAAAATTAAATCTAAGCAAAAATTACATTATTGAATTACCAAAATCTATGTTTTTACTTTCTAATCTTGAATACTTAGATTTGAGTTATAACATGTTGCATGAAATCCCAGAAGAAATTACAAATTTAAAATCTTTAACTAATTTAAGAATTCAAAATAATCAAATCAGTAGAAATCCTAAAGCATTAAGTGGATATTTAGATAAGCTTAGCAATTATAAGATATAAATGTCTTTACATTTTTGTTAAAGGTAATTATTTAAGCAATAAAATCCAATTTTAAAATCAATATCATAATTTAATATAAAGGTGTAAAAATTTGGAAGAAAAAAAGAATGTTATAAATGGTGGCGATGTTCTTATCAAAGCCTTACTTGAAGAAGATATCAAATATTTGTTTGGAATTATTGGTGGCCAGTTCTTAACTATGTTTGATGCTGTATACAAATGGGGACGAGAAAAGGGCATTAACACAGTTATGTTTCGACACGAGCAAGCAGCAGCACACGCAGCTGACGCTTGGGCAAGAGTGACTAATAAACCGGGTATATGTTTCGGGACTGTTGGTCCTGGTGCGACTCAACTCGTTCCAGGAGTAGGTGCAGCATGGAGCGATAATATACCAATGATAGTTATAGTACCTCAAGTGAATAGTAAATTTGCTGATTCATTCACTCTGCAGGGAAATCTTGACCAAATTACTATGTTCAAACCGATTACTAAATACCAGAAATCTATTCGAACAATAGAAGAAGTTCCTGATGCGGTTCAAAAAGTTTTCCGGGAGGCTACTAGTGGCCGACCAAGACCAGTATTATTGGAGATTTACGAGGATGCATTTCTCAGTCAGAAAGAAGAGAGCGAAATTCCTATTATGTCCCCCGATCAATATCGATGCTTTGAGAAACCTGCAGTTAGTAACGAATTAATCCAAAAAGCATTGGATATGCTATTAAAAGCTGAGAAACCACTAATCGTCTCTGGAGGAGGGGTTTCGAGATCAGAAGGATGGGACGAACTTCAAGAATTTGCGGAATATTTGAAGATTCCCGTCATTACAACCCTCATGGGAGTTGGAACAATATCAAGCAAGTCAGAAAGCTTTATTGGTACTTCGATAAATGGTCCAGGTTTAAAAGCCGGCCCTGAAGCTGATGTAGTTTTAGTTCTTGGGTGTAAATTTACTCACATAATGGCTCATGGTGATGAACCATTTTGGAAGGATTCTCAAAAAATGATACAGGTGGATATAGATTCTGGAATAATAGGTCGAGCTAAGCCCATCACATTAGGTGTTATAAGCGATTGTAAGCAATTCTTAAGACAAATATTAGAAGAAGCAAAGAAAACGCAAAAAGTTGAGCAAAGAGATTGGCTAGATGTATTAGCTAAATCTAGACAAGATTATATGAGCAGCATTATGAAAAAAGCAGTTAAGGATAAAATACCAATTAATTCTCAGAGATTAGTAAAAGATGTGCTAGAATTCATGGACGAAGATGCTATTTTCATTTCTGATGGTGGAGATATTGCGTGTTATGTTGTAGAACAAATAGATTTCTACAAACCAAGACCACCCCTTTCCTTCTTGCAAGCTGTTGGTATGGGGCATCTAGGGACTTCTGTAGGTTATGGAATAGGTGCTAAGTTAGCAAAACCCGATAAACAAGTTATATCAATATCAGGTGATGGGAGTTTTTTGATGAATATTCAAGATCTTGAAACTGCTGTAAGATTAGGGTTAAGCAATCTAATCTTTGTTATAGCAAATAATAGCACTTGGGGAATGCTTAAATCAGGTCAAAAATTATTTGTCGATAAGCATTATATTGATGTCGAGTTACCTGAATTTAACTTTGCTAAATGTGCTGAAGGATTTGGGTGTTACGGAGAGGTTGTGACTGATCCAAACGATATTAAATCGGCACTAGAAAGAGCTAAAAATTCCGGAAAACCAGCTGTAATAGATGTTAGGACGAGCTGGTCAATTCCGGATGCGACAAAACTTTTAGGAAGCATGGGAATACTTTAGATTTACTTATTATTTAGATTTACTTATTAAAAAATAGAAAAAAAAAAAGATGTTTAAATAATGAGAGGAGCTTATTTTTCAGAAGTTCATAAAATAGAAATAAAGGATTTACCTAAACCCGAAATAGCTGCAGATGAAGTTTTAATAAGAGTAAAGAATTGCGGCATATGTGGTTCTGATGTTGGATCTTACTTAACCGGAGCCATGGAATCACAACAAATAATAATAGGTCATGAATTTTCAGGAGAAATTGCCGAAATTGGTGATAAAGTTAAAAAAATGAAGATTGGGACCCGAGTTACTGCTAATCCTAACATTCCCTGTTTAGATTGTTATTATTGCAGACATGGTTTGGAGAATATGTGTATTTTCCATACAATTGGAGTCACTCACGATGGTGCATTATCTGAATTTGTGAAAGTTAGAGCTGATAGGATACATAAATTACCAGATTCGGTTTCTTTTGAGGAAGGTGCAATGGTCGAACCATTATCAATCGGAGTGCAAGCTGTTAGGAATTCTGGGTTTAAAGTTGGTGACACTGCCGCTGTTTTTGGGGCTGGGCCAGTAGGATTAATGACTATTCAAGCGCTTAATGCAGCAGGAGCAAGTAAAATATATGTAATAGAATTAATTGAAGCTAAACATCCATTAGCGTTAAAATTGGGGGCAGATAAAGTTTTTGGGCCAAAATTATATGGTAAAATCATAAAACTAACAAACAAAATAGGACCAGATTATGTGTATGATTGTGTTGGTTTGCCGGAAACAATAATAAATTCGATGCAACTGGTTAAGATGGGCGGAACAATCATGATAATTGGAATGCATCCAGAACCTTTTGAGATGAAAGGTTTTCTCCAATTTACGACTAAAAATATTACAATGACAGGCATGTATCTTGCAGATCAAGAATCGTATAGCACGGCTCTCAGGTTGATTGAGCAGAAAAAGGTTGATGTTCTACCATTAATTACTAAACGAATAAAACTTGAGGAAGTTCCTGACGCAATTGAAGATTTATCAAAAGGATTACATGACGATATAAAGATCATGGTTGAGATAGAATAAATTTTTAATTTTTTTTCTTATTTTATAAACTTATTTTAAGGATTTTATCAAATACTAATCATAATAATTAAATTAATTCTTACGAAAAGTTGATTAAAAAAGTTGATTAAAAAAGTTGATTAAAAAAGGAAAAGTTCAATGTATAAATGATGAAATCCTCGAAAAACTCTCGTTAAAAACCCGAAATAAGTTTTTGAATTACAATTTGATGAGTTTTTTAAAGCCTAAGCATTTTAATTTTCTTAAAGAAGCCCAAAAGTTTTTTGTGAAATTTGAAAAAGATAATAATATTACGCATAACGAAGATTTCTACGAGTGGATACCAGAAATTGGCAGAAACGGATATATTACTCGAATGCACAAATTTGATAATTTTGGATTAGATTTTGAACCTTATGGGATGACGACGGAATTTATGAGAGTTTTAGCAATGGATTTCTTTGATCCACAGCTCTCAATGGGTGCTGGAGCTACAGTTTTAGCAGTGAATCCCTTATTACTTTACCACGAAAATGTTGAGGTTCGATTGAAAGCTTTACAGGAATTAGTAACGGGAGAAAAAATAGGGTGTATTTGTATAACAGAGCCAGAAAGAGGTTCTGACGCGGTGCATATGCTTACTACCTGCGAAGAACAAGAAGATGGAAGTTTTATTCTCAATGGGGAAAAAATATACCAAACTAATGGAAGCAAAGCAGATTGGGCTGTGGTGTATGCTGTTACCGAAAAAAATAACGGGAACACGATGGCTCAGTTTTTAGTTGATACATCTTGGGATGGTTGGACTACTGAACGGGTTAATATTCCTTGGACTCCAAGGATTCATATCGGAAAGGAAACCATGTCAAATTTAAAGGTTCCTTCAGAATATGTCTTAGGAAAACCGGGGGACGGGAGGTCTCATTTATTTGAGGGGCTTAATCTAGAACGATTGGGTATTGTTTGTTTAAATTTAGCTGAAGCATGGAACGCAATCACTCACGCAGTAATATATGCTAACATGAGAAAACAGTTTGATAAAGAAATCCTGAAATTTCAAGGAGTAGGATTTCCTCTATCTGACTTATGGGCGCAAACAATGAGTATGACGTTAGCAAATTTAAATATTTGTCAAACGATTGATGATAAAATGGAAAAATCAGGTACATTGCCTAAGGAATTTAATTTAGCATTGGTAGCTACTGCCTCCCAACTTAAATTTCTTAGCACACAACTATGTGAACGAGTTGTTTACGAATGTGCTAATCTTATGGGTGGAGCAGGAGTTTGCGATAATACAATAATGCACGATCTTTTAGGAATTACTCGGATTCAGGAGATTGGTGGTGGCACAAGGCAAATGCAACAATATATAATGAGCTTAACGCTTAGACAGCTATTTAAACTGCTTTAATGTTTTTAAAGATTGAATTCTTTAAAAATAATTATATTTTTCTTTTCTTTTTTTTCTCCTTTTGGCTAAAATTAAACTTAGATTACTTCTAAATTCAAGTTGTAAACAATTATAAATGAAAAAATCTAACTCTATATATTATTAGTTTATTCAAATTAATTATTTTGAGAATTTTAAATGAAAATCGAAGATCTTCAAGATATAATCTATAAAAAGGAAGAAAACGGAATCTGTACCATTACAATTAACCAACCCAAAAGGAAAAATGCAATGTCATTTGTAACCTTTTTAGAAATTGAGACGGTGTTAGTAGATATGGAATCTGATAAAAATGCTAAAGTTTTAATCATCACTGGCTGCGAAGAAGCTAACGCGTTTTCGTCAGGTGGATATTTCAACATGAATATGATATCTTCAATTCCCAAAAAAATATTGGAAGAAATTGATTTAACAGATATCGCGATAAAAAGATTGTCTATGAAATTTTGGGATTTTTCCAAACCGGTAATCGCTGCTATAAACGGGTTAGCTGTAGGTGCGGGTTTTACTATGCCATTATTAGGTGCCGATTTAATTTATGCGTCTGATGATGCTTGGATTGGTTTTTATTTTATAAGACGTGCGGTTATAGCGGAATTTAGCGCCGATTTTTTACTTCCTTTTTATATCGGTTTTCAGAAAGCCAAAGAATTGCTTTATTTTGGTAAAAAGATAACTGCTCAAGAAGCCTACGACCTTGGTCTTGTAAATAAAGTATTACCAAAAGAAGAATTAATGCCATTTGTTAGAGAACAAGCGTTAAGACTTATTCCCCCTAAAGGGCCGTCTCTCTCAATTAAGTTAATGAAAAAGACATTACATAATTATTTTAAAGAGATTTTATCAAATACTTTAGACCTTGAAAACGAAGGGCTTAGAAAGCTATTAACTACACATGATTTTAGGGAATCTTTGAAAGCTTTGATTCAGAAACGAGATCCAGTTTTTAAAGGAAAATAATAATTTAAGTAATAAAAATTGTTTTAACTAAGTCAATGACTATTGATAAAATTGGTTTCGATAACGAAAAGTATCTAAAAGAACAATCTAAAAGCATTTTAGATCGAGCTGCTCAGTTTGGAAATAAAATGTACCTTGAATTCGGCGGAAAGCTTGTATACGATTATCACGCTTCGCGAGTCCTTCCAGGATTCGACCCAAATGTAAAAATGAAGCTTCTAAAGGTGCTTAAGGATAAAATAGAGGTTATTATTTGTATATACTCCGGAGATATAGAAAGAAGGAAAATCCGTGCAGATTTCGGCATAACTTATGACATAAATGCAATGAAATTAATCGATGATCTTCGAGATGGAGAAATTAATGTAAGTGGGGTAGTAGTTACACGCTACAATGGACAACCAATGGTAAAACAATTCATGAATAAACTAGAGCGCCGTAATATTAAGGTTTATACGCATCGGTTGATTAGAGGATATCCAACTAATATTGATTTAATAATAAGTGAAGAAGGATATGGTACTAATCCTTACATCGAAACTTCCAAACCAATAATAATTGTTACCGCACCCGGTCCAGGTAGTGGAAAACTGGCAACATGTCTTTCCCAAATTTATCACGAACATATAAGGGGGAACGATTCGGGTTATGCAAAATTTGAGACTTTTCCAATTTGGAATTTACCATTAAAACACCCAGTAAATATGGCGTATGAATCTGCGACTGCTGACCTTGGTGATTTCAATCAAGTAGATCCTTTTCATCTTGAAGCTTACAATATAAAGGCAGTTAATTATAACAGAGATGTAGAGATCTTTCCCGTAGTTAAGAAAATAATGCAAAGAATTATGGATAGCCGATTAGTCTATAAATCGCCTACAGATATGGGAGTAAATAGGGCAGGTTTTGCTATAATCAATGATGATCTGGTGCAACAAGCTGCAAAACAGGAACTCATCAGAAGATATTTAAGATATAGTTGTGAATATGTGATGGGTGTTTCAGATAGGAAGACCGTTCAAAGAGCAGAATTGTTAATGAAAGAATTGAATCTCAATGTACTCGATCGTAAAGTTGTAAATGAGGCTCGACAAGCTTCTATAGCGGCTAAAAATAAAGGGAAAGGAAACGAAGGTGTATTTGCTGGAGCAGCATTACAATTGGAAGATGGAAAAATTATAACTGGTAGCAATTCCCCTTTGTTGCATGCGGCTTCAAGTTTAATACTAAATACAATTAAAGTATTGGCGGGTATTCCTAAAAATATACATCTTCTATCTCCCAATATTTTGGAATCCATAAGTTATTTAAAATCGGAAATTTTCAATAATAAACGATTAAGTCTCAATCTTGAAGAAACTCTAATAGCTTTAAGTATTAGTGCTGATTTCAACCATTCTGCTAAAGTAGCCATAGACAAACTTAAAGTATTAAGTGGATGTGAAATGCACTCAACTCACATACCCACTCCAGGAGATGAAGCTGGTTTGAGACGATTAGGTCTTAATATAACATCTGATCCAAACTTTTCATCGAAAAGTCTATTTATAACCTAATCAGAAATCCTAAAAATATAAGGAAATTAGAGCAGATATCATTGAGCAAGAGCAGAGATTAGAAATGAGACCTTATTGTGATAATTGCGAAGAACCAAGAGAGAGAGAGATTAAATATATGGCCTTTTAGGTCT
>Ga0209977_10000709_pt1 | contig 13578 bp, 11 predicted proteins | sample SumtaG_2_FD_183113 | JGI IMG/M metagenome (GOLD analysis project Ga0209977, IMG submission 183113) | Deep subsurface microbial communities from Indian Ocean to uncover new lineages of life (NeLLi) - Sumatra_00607 metaG (SPAdes) (version 2) | ecosystem: Environmental > Aquatic > Marine > Oceanic... | reverse complement strand
GGAGCCAGATGCAAAGGTTGATGTGAAATACAAAATGTCTGAAAGAACTATAAGGATAACGAACACAAAGGGTTTAGATATAAACTATAAAAAAACGCTTGTATCCATATATGTTGTTATTCTTCTTATTATTGATGATTCAATTATATGGATTTCAAAGGTTAAAGCTTCTCCAAAGAAGACAATTATAAATAAGGAGGACTTAAGACAGTTGCTGGAGAAGGCAGAACTTGCGAAGAGGGTTGTCCCTATAGATAGTGGAGAGATGAGCGTTATCTTTATGCCCTCTGTCATGCCGATTCCACTGAGTAGTTTTACAACGGGTGTCAACGGAAAGCTGGTTCAGAAAGGTGCTTCCCCACTAAAAGATAAGAAGAATAGGAAACTTATTGATAGAAGCGTAACCATTCACGACGACGCTCTCTTAAAAGAGGGAGTTGCAACTCGTCCTTTCGACAGAGAAGGGATTGCATCCAGAAGGATTCCAATATTCAAAAACGGAATCCTGAAGAACTTCTTATTTGATCTGCAGACAGCAGGTCTTTTACGACAGAAAAGCACGGGGAGTGCTGTTAGAGATTACGACGAAATGCCATGTCCTGGCATATCAAATATAGTCGTTTCACCTGGGGAGTGGTCTGTTGCTGATATGGTGAAGGATATAAAAAATGGTATTATAGTCCATAATGTTATAGGTGGTGGTCAGTCGAATATCTTAGCAGGTGATTTTTCATGTAATGTCTCACTTGGTTTCAGGATTAAGAATGGGAAAATAATAGGGAGAGTTAAGAACACAATGGTTGCTAGTAATGTTTATGGTGCAATGAGAAACATTGAAGGTATTGGAAAAAAAATTGAAAGCATCGGTTGTTTTTACACCCCTGCCTTCTATTTCAAATCACTGAACGTTATAGGAAGATGAAAGATAGTAAATGGGAACAGAATAAATTGTTTCATTGGTTTTATTAGTTTAATTGGTTAAACCAATAACAGAGGAACGATATTAACGATATAAACGAATGAAACGATCTAAACGGTAATAACGATAATAACGATTATAACGAATAACTCAATAACTTAATAACTTCTGTTAGATAGGAGGAAAGAATGGAGGATTTTTTGGAAAGAATAAAATCTCTTATGCAGCAGGTCGAGGAAAACACAGACTGGAGACAGAAAAGGTGTTTCAATCTAATTCCATCTGAAACAACGCCCAGCCTTTTAGTAAAGATGTGTGAAATATCAGACCCATCAGGAAGATACGCTGAACACAGGACAATGAAAGGCGAAGAGGTCTATTTTTATCAGGGCGTAGATTTTATAGAGGAGATTGAAGAGAAGGTAAAGGAGGAGATGAAGCGATACTTTAACTGTACTCAGGTTGAACCCAGACCAATAAGCGGACAGATGGCAAACGAAGTAGTATTTAAGGCAATGGTGAAATTCCTGAACAGAGAAAGGAAGGGTAAACCGCCAAGAAGAATGAAACTTGTTATGAATAACCTTCTGACACATGGCGGGCATTTGAGTTCACAGCCAATGGGTGCACTTTTTAACTATGTAGAGATAGACCCAGAGACAGGGAAGGATAGGGTTATTAACTTTCCCGTGATGAAGGAAAATCCTTACAAGATAGACAGAGAAAAACTTGGTGAAATTTTGGAAAAGGAGAGACCGGAACTGATAATCTTTGGAAAAAGTATGTTCATTTACCAGGAACCCGTAGATTTTCTCTATAATATTGTTAAAGATTGGAACCAAAAACCAGTAATAATGTATGACATGGCGCATGTCCTTGGACTATACGGTGCTTTTCAAGAGGCACTTAAAGATGGCGCCGATGTTGTCACAGGAAGCACACATAAGACCTTTTTTGGGCCGCAGAGAGGGATTATTGCAAGTAATATGGATAAGGGAACTCCCTTAAGAAAACTCTGGTTAGACATAAGAAGCAGGGCTTTCCCGGGTTCGACAAGTAATCATCATCTTGGAACACTTATTGGCCTTCTCATGGCAGCATATGAGATGAACAGATTCAAGGATGAATACCAGAGTGTAGTAAGGAATAATGCAAAGGCATTTGCAAGATCATTAAATGAAAGAGATATAGATGTGGAAGGTGATGAGACAGATGGATTTACTGAGACTCATCAAGTAGTGATAAGGGTTAGAAGATATGGAAACGGGCGGGAACTTGCGCGAAGGCTTGAAGAAAATAATATTGTAACAAACTATCAGGCACTCCCGGATGACGAGAGTTTTCTGGATGCAAGTGGCATAAGGATGGGTGTTCAGGAGATGACAAGGTTCGGAATGAAAGAAGAAAACTTTAATATGCTCGCTGATTTCATTGCTGATGTCATAATAAGAAGCAAGGATGTTAAAGAAGAGGTAGCGAAGAAGAAAAAGGATTTTCTCGAGATGAAATATTGCTTACCAAAGGAAGAAGCAGTGCCACTTGCTTTACGTATCCTTTCTATTTTCGGTGTATGATTTGACTACTTACTGATAAAAGCTTTTATTTTGCCACGGTTCATACCTTAAGAAACAGTTTTGCTATTCATCTTCTTGAAACGGGAACAGATTTGAGGTACATACAATCCAAATATTTGATACAGGCAATGAGTGATGATCAATTATTAAGGTGGCCATTTTTCATATTTGTCAATAGTTCCGTCTGAGTTATAGACAATCTGATACCAGGTTTTATCATCATAAATGGTGTAAACTATCCATAGGTATATCCTATCGTTGTTCATATCCCATATATATGTTTCAAATTTTATTCCATCTTTTAAAAATGTCATTTTAGTCCCTATTTCTATGTGATAAAAGCACTCTATAACACCGCAGTTCCAAATTTCACTAGTAAATACGGTCAAACTGTCAACGTCCTTCTCATAAGTATACTTGAATAAAAGTCCCCAACCACACTTCGGATTAGAACACCCAGGCTTATTAAAATCTTTGTCTGTATAATAATGAAAAAGGTAAGTTCCATCGTAACCCTGCAGAATCCACTGCAACCACATATCATCAAAATGATTACCGTCTTCATCTTCACCGTTATAGATCACTCTCCACTCCATGCCTTCTGGCCCGCTAATGAACAAACATTCTATTTTAAGTTTTCCATTATTTTCAGTCCATTTATAAGTAATGAGTATAATTTGACCCGCAGGAGTTATCATAATATGCGGGCCATCTATTTCGTCGTAATCTTTTTCACTTAAAGCCTTTTCCTGAATGCCAAGGGGATTTTCTATGACATCATTCATATCGTCTATAAATTTCAATACTCCTTTTATGTTTTCATCGTCTGATCCTTTCATGAATTCAGGAATGGGAATGGAATCCAGATCCAGAAAAGTTGGGAATTCTTTACGGATATCTTTCAGAACGTTCCTAAATGTAGCATATGGGATTCCTTCTCTACCAACTCCATCCTCAGACCAGCATGTTATCAGAACAAAGGATATAATCACCATCAGCCAGAATGAATAATTTATTTTATTCATTTGCGACCTCCTTTCTTGATATATCCTGTAAAATAACTACTCACACATACTTAAGCGTAATAAGTATTCATTTTCCACCCTTAACATATAATTATAATGCATCATGCTAATATCATTCCTTATTGGGTATTTGAGAATTAGGAATTTGTAACTCATTCGGGCTTAGGGATTCGGATTTTCTTTTAATTTGTCGGGACGATTATAAAGCCATCCTTGTCATTACCAAAGACTTTCCATTTTTTCTCTCCCCGATTAATGATACAAAAAAGGGATTTCCTATCTTCCAAGCTAAATCGATACCTGCGTAAAGTCTTTTTTCATCCTTTATCTACAGGGATTTTAGAGAGAGGGCAATTCCTGTTAATATATTTTATCTACTTTGCACCTTTTTCCAGTCAGCTAAGAAACGTTCTATACCTATATCTGTTAATGGATGCGTAAACATCTTTTCAATAACCTTGAAAGGAATTGTTGCAATATCAGCTCCCGTGAGGGCTGCTTCAACGACATGGAGAGGGTGTCTGATGCTTGCAACGATTACCTCAGTAGTAAAATCATAGTTTTCAAAAACAGTCATAATATCCCTTATAAGGTCCATCCCTGTATGCCCGATATCATCAAGTCTACCAATGAAAGGGCTTAAAAATGATGCTCCTGCTTTTGCTGCAAGAAGTGCCTGATTAACGGAGAAGACAAGTGTCATATTAACCATGATGCCTAACTCTCTTAGCTTTCTTGTTGCCTTTACTCCTTCCTTAACCATGGGGACCTTTATGCATATATTCTTTGCGATCTTGCTTAAATTCTTCGCTTCTTTCACGATACCGTCTGTCTCAAGACTTACAACCTCTGCAGAGATAGGGCCATTCACCATCTCACAGATTTTTTTTATCACCGTATTGGGCTCCATTCCTGTTCTCTCTACTTCCCTTGAAAGGAGAGTAGGATTTGTTGTAACGCCATCAAGGAGACCGAGTTCGCTTGCTTCTTTAATTTCGTCAAGATTTGCAGTATCTATAAAGATTTTCATAAAACCTCCCGTTTTTAATATGAATGTTTCAAATTCTCGAAATTAGGAAATTCAATTACTCAAAACACGAAATTTCGAAATTAGGAAATTGCTTCTTGTATATTTTGTTCTAATTTTCCTAATTTCCATTTTCTTATCTTCGTTTTTTATAGCTTAATACTTTACCTCCTTTAGAAAGAGCCCATTGGGTGGTGCTGTTGAGCCGGCTCTTCTTCTGTCCTTTGCAAGGAGGATCTTTTGTATGTCAACGACTTCTAATTTTTTTCTTCCAAGAAGAACAAATGTTCCAATGATTATCCTTACACACTTGTGAAGGAATCTATTTGCCTCTATCTCAAAAATAATTTCATCCTCTGTCTCTCTAAATTGACATCTATTTATATCCATACACATATTTTCTTTCTTCGATTTTGTAACAGTAAATGAGGTAAAATCCTTTTGACCAAGTAATAATTGACATCCTTCATTCATACGCGAAATGTCAAGGTCATAACCGTAATACCATGAAAAGGATCTCTTGAAAACAGAAAAACATTTTAATATTCTATAAATATAAACCCTTGAAAGAGCATCAAATCTTGAATGGAAAGAGTTTTGCACCTCCTCTGTCTCTTTTACGAAAACATCATCAGGTAGATGCGCATTAATTGCATTTTTGATTGTTTCTTCATCATAGTTCCCTTCCGGTGAGAAATTTACAACCTGTCCGTGTGCATGAACGCCGGTATCTGTTCTTCCTGCTGCTGTAACCTTTGTTTTCTTACGGAGAAATTTCTCGAGTGCTGATTCTAAAACTCCTTGTACAGTTCTTTTCCCTGGCTGAACTTGCCATCCATAAAAGTTTGTGCCGTCGTATTCCAATACTATCTTAATATTTCGCAAAAATGGATACCCCCTGTGGATATGAGTACAATAGCAATTATTGAGAAGTCTATTCTTTTAAGCTTCATTTTTATGAAGCTTGTTCTCTTCCTTCCGGGATGATACCACCTCGCCTCAAGTGCAAGTGCAAGTTCATTTGCTCTCTTAATGGAGAGTAAAATGACAGGTATGATTAGAGAAGAGAGATGTTTAATCCTTTCAGTTAATTTCACATTGAAATTGAGCCCGCGCGCCCTCTGTGCCATTAAGATTCTTGAAGATTGTTCCGACATCGTTGGTATAAACCGAAGAGCAATATGAATAATTATGAAGAGGTCATCCACCGGAATCCTCAGCTTTCTTAAAGGAGAGAATAACCTTGAAAGCCCATCTGTGAGATCCATTGGATTTGTGGTAAGGGAAAAAAGATAGGTAAAAAGGATAATTAAGAAAAGCCTTATTGAAAAGAAGATACCCTTTTCTATTCCTTCAAATGTGATATATATTCTGTTGAAGTGAAAAACCACCCTTCCTGGTGTAAAAAGAGCATGAAAGATTATTGTCATAATAAAAAGCCATACAAAAAATCTCATTGGTCTTGCAATGAATTTTAGGTGAATTTTATTAGAAAATATGGTAATGGTTGCAATAAGAAGCCAGAAAAGATAGTATTCAACATGTTTTACAAGAAGGAGCGAAACAAAAATTATTATCAGCGAAATAAATTTAACTCTGGGATCTAACCTGAAAATGAATGTCTTGCCTTTAAGACTACTTGAGAAAAAATCTATCATTTTAGATTATGCATTAGACAGAGATTCGCAGGTTTTAATCATTGGTAGCAGTAACCTCTTGGTTGCGATCCTTCAGGGTAAATCTGTAATACTAAGGTGAGATTCTGTGTCATTCTGTGGCTAAGGTATTATCTGAGATCACACGATTCCGAGTCTCATAAGGTCATGAAGATGGATAATTCCGATGGGACGGTTGGTAGTATTAACAACAGGTATAGATGTAATACCGTAGGCTTCCATCAGTTTAACAGCGTTTATTGCAAGTTCTTCCTTTTTTACTGTCCTCGGGTTAAATGTCATAATTTCTCCTGCACTCATTTTGAAAATATCACTTCTTTTTTCAAGCAACCTTCTCAGGTCCCCATCTGTTATAACACCTGTAATCTTTCCTTTTGAATCAACAACGGTTGTTATACCCCTTTTTGATGTCATCTCAAGAATGGCTTCTTTCATACTTGCTTTTACTGGAACTATTGGGACATAACTTCCTGTAAGCATTACATCTTCTACCTTTGTAAGAAGCTTTCTTCCAATACTACCCCCAGGATGGAAAAGAGCAAAATCTTTGGGTTTGAGATTTTTTAGATGGAAAAGGCACAAAGCAAGGGCATCTCCGAGTGCCAGTGTTACCGCAGTGCTTGATGTTGGTACAAGATTGTATGGACATGCTTCCTCATCGACGGATATATCAAGCACAACATCACTCTGTTTTGCAAGGGTGGAGTGGGAATTCCCTGTAAAGGCAATAATAAAGGTACCTATTCTTTTTAACGTCGGGATTAATCTAAATAACTCTTCAGTCTCGCCACTCTTTGAGATTGCGATTACTACATCATTTTTTGTAACCAGTCCAACATCACCATGAATACCTTCTGTTGGGTGAAGATGAAAAGCCGGTGTTCCTGTGCTCGAAAGGGTTGCTGCTATCTTTCTGCCAATTATTCCTGATTTCCCAATTCCTGAGACAATCACTTTCCCCTTACAATTATAGATCGCCTCGACAGCCTTGACGAAATTTCCTCCGATCCTTTTCTGTAACGAAAGGAGTTCATCCGCCTCCTTTTTTACAATCTCTTTTGCCTTTTTTATTATTTCTTTCTTTTTTTTCATAATTCTTTCTGAATGAGACTGTGGTATTTATTCTGAGCTTTTAATACCATATCCGTAACTTCTCTCACAGCACCTCTTCCACCCGTTTTCTTTGTGATGTATTTTGCAATCTCCTTAACTTCATCAACTGCGTCAGCTACAGCAACAGGGTATCCTACATTTTTCATCGCAGGGATGTCAACAATGTCATCACCAATATAGAGTACATCTTCGTTCTTCATATTATATCTCTTAATTATCTTTCGGAGACAACCCCATTTGTCATCAATTCCCTGATGAACCTCAATCACCCCGAGGTCGTTTGCTCTCGTTACAAGTGCATCTGAAACTCTTGCTGTAATGAAGGCAACCTCAATACGTGCTTTTCTTGCAAGAGTAATTCCCTGTCCATCCTTCACATAGAAGGTCTTGATTTCTAAATCACCTGTCCCGTAAATTATTCTTCCGTCTGTCAATACCCCATCGACATCCATTGCTATCAACTTGATATTTTTCATAGTAACTCCTTAATTTTTATGTTTACGGACAACATTGTGGATATCTTTGAGAAGAGCAAGTAAACGACCGAGTTTATTCAATGGCAACATACTTGCTGCATCACAGAGTGCTTTCTTAGACTCAGGATGTGTCTCAATAAAAAGCCCATCTGCACCAGCTGCAATTCCTGCCTTTGCAAGTGAGAAGATAAACTGCGGTTCACCACCACCTGATTGTTTTGATGGTATTCCATAGATTCTAATTGAATGGGTTACATCAAAAACGACAGGGTATCCAAGTGTATGCATAATATCAAAAGATCTCATATCAACAATAAGTCTGTGGTAGCCAAAAACAGTCCCTCTTTCAGTAAGGATGATATTTTTGTTTCCTGCGAACTCAAGTTTGCCAACAGTATTCTTTATGTCCTCTGGTGCAAGGAATTGTCCCTTTTTTACATTTACCACTTTCGCATTTTTCCCCACCGCGATTGCTAAACTTGTTTGTTGGGAGAGGAATGCTGGTATTTGTACTATATCGAGTACCTCTGATGCTGGCTTTACTTCTTCTATACTATGGACATCAGAGAGTATGGGAATATCAAATTCATCCCTTACCTTCTCAAGTATTCTTAAACCTCGTTTAAGCCCGGGACCCTGATATGAAGTCACCTTTCCTCTATTATCCTTTTTGTAGGATGATTTGAAAATAAAAGGAATTTTTAATCTCATAGAAATATTTTTAATCGCAGAAGCAGTCTTCATCACTATTTTTTCATTTTCAATCACACAGGGACCTGAAATAATGAAAAAAGGGTTCCTCTTGCCCCCGATTTTTAAATTATGAATTTTTATCTCTTTAATCATCTTTTTTTCTTCTTCTTGCGTTTTAAGCAAGCCTCAATTGTTCCAAGAAATAATGGTGCAGGGTCCTCAAGGAAGGATTTAAATTCTGGATGGGATTGTGTTGCTATGAAGAATGGGTGGTCCTCGATCTCTATAAACTCAATAAGGTTTATATCATCAAGTCTTTTATGAAAGCCAGTTATTTTCAATCCGCTATCCTCAAGAAAATGAACAAACTCAGGAGAAACCTCATACCTGTGCCTGTGTCTCTCAAGAATTGTATTTTTACCAATAGGTGTTCTTCCTATCCTGAATCTTTCATCTTTTCTCCCAAGCATCTCCTTAAGGCTTTCCTTATCTTTATCAATTCGCTCAGACTTTTTGTATAGTGAGAGTGTTAACGAATTTTCTTTTAAAAGTGCTGCATAGACACCGAGTCTCATTGTTCCACCGATCTGTTCATTTTCAAGAAGTTTTTTCTGAGTAGGTAGAATGTCTATTACTGGATATCTTGTTGATGCGTTAAACTCCGTAGAGTTGGCTCCAGCGAGGCTACAGACATTCCTTGCGAATTCAATAACTGCAAGTTGCAAACCAAGACATAAACCAAGGAGTGGAATCCTCTGTTCCCTTGCAAATTTTATTGCTGCAATTTTTCCTTCTATTCCTGTTTCACCAAACCCTCCAGGTATGATTATACCGTCATATGAAGAGAGTTTATTTATGTTATGCTCATTTTTTTCAAGTGTTTTGGAATTTATCCATTCAGTTTCAACGCCTACTCCAAGATTCGCTCCAGCATGTATTAATGCCTCTTTAATAGAGATATAAACATCATGTAGGCTATAGTCCCCAATATCAAGATATTTCCCTACCATAGCAACCTTTACACTCTTACGAGGATGTTCAATATTCTCTACAAGTTCTTCCCAGTGTTTGAAACAAGATTTTTTTCTTTTCTTTATACCAAATTTTTTAAGAATCTTCTTACCAAGTTTCTCCTTCTCAAAATTCAAGGGAATTTTGTAGAGCGTTGGAATATCCGGTGCTGAAATGATAAATTCTCTTTGGATATTTGCATAAATCTCTATCTTCTTTTTTCTCACATCATCAAGGGGTTCTTTTGCTCTGCAAAGGATGATGTCAGGGAATATACCATGCTCGCTTAAACTTTTTATTGCCTGCTGTGTCGGTTTTGTTTTCATCTCGTTTATATGTGATGGTATGGGTAAATATGTGATTAAGATATAGACAACATTCTCCTTTCCAATCTGTCGTTCAAGACTTTTTGCAGCAAAGAGAAAAGGGATATTTTCATAGTCACCAATTGTCCCCCCAATCTCTACAAGTGCAAAATCATAGTTACTTGACGCAACCTTGATTCTTTCAAGGATCTCGTTAGGAATATGTGGGATAAACTGAACAGTTTTTCCAAGAAATTTTCCTTCTCTTTCCTGTTTAATAACTGAATCGTATATCTGTCCTGTTGTTATATTATTTATCTTGGAGATGGTTTCCCCAAGAAACCTTTCATAGTTTCCAAGATCCTGGTCTATTTCTCCGCCATCGTCCGTTACCCAAACTTCACCATGTTCAGTTGGTCTCAGTGTTCCAGCATCAACATTTATATAAGGATCTATCTTAATAGCAGTAGTCCTGAATCCGTACTCCTTGAGAATCTTCCCAATAGAGGCGGTCGCAACGCCTTTTCCTACGCCACTTATAACTCCACCTGCTACAATGATATATTTTGTATTCAGATAATGCCTCCGATTTTCAAAACATATTATCACCGAATTCTACCTTTGTCAACTTATTTTTCATTGATTGTCAAGGATAAGTTTAGGCACAGGGACACAGTAAGTATAGAGATTATATAGAATAAAAGAAATGGATTTAACAGGGATTGCCTTCAATCTCTTAAAATCCTGTTGATAATAAATACAATACTCTTTTTTGATTGAAAGATTTTTCTTGAAAAAAAAGGTGTGATGTGTTAGTAATTAAAAAATTATATCTGGAGTAAGTCATAAGTTCTAAGTTGTACATTGTTGTAATCAGTGAGTTAGTAAGAGGAATATGGTATTTAAATCTTTTATACTTGGCATTGTACAGGGGTTAACTGAATTCCTCCCTATATCAAGTTCTGGTCATCTTGTACTTGTAGAGAATTACATAGGATTCAAAAGCCCTGGTATCTTATTTGAAGTTCTTCTCCACTTTGCAACACTTGTTGCCATTGTAATAGTTTTCGCAAAAAGGATTGGGAAAATTATTAAATCTATCTTTACATCGCGCATCAGGATTAAAGGTAAAAATTGGATAGTAAAAGATGAGAATCTCGCTTTATTCTTTTATCTGTTATGGGCTTCAATACCAGCTGCTATTGTTGGTATATTTCTAAAGTCAGGTATAGAAAAACTTTTTTCTAATCCTCTGGTTGTCTCAATAATGTTTCTTGTTACAGGTTGTCTTCTTTTTTCGACAAGATTCATAAAGATAAAAAAGAAGCATAAACATAATGGCTTCTCAGCTACTCTTATTGGGATTGCACAGGCTTTTGCTATTATTCCCGGTATTTCCCGTTCAGGTGCCACTATTTCAGCTGGTTTATGGACTGGGATTTCGAGGGAAGCCTCAGCTGAATTCTCTTTTATTCTTGTAATTCCTGCAATTCTTGGTGCAATGATACTTGAAATAAAAGAACTAACTCTATCTATAGAACATGGTCTCATAAACATTTATCTTGTTGGTGCACTTGCTGCTTTTATTACAGGGTTATGCTCTCTCCTTTTCCTTTTGAGAATAGTAAAAAAGGGAAGACTTCACTATTTTTCATACTACTGTTGGTTGGTTGGTATTGCAACACTGGTTCTTAAACTGTTCTCTTGAAAATTCAACTTTTTATTATATAACCGTATGCAAAAACAGGAGGTGAAATGGGGATTTTAAAAAGAGCGCATTGGGATTCGAGGACAGCTTTTGTTCTCGCCGCGATAGGTTCAGCTATCGGACTTGGGAATATATGGAGATTTCCTTATATATGTTATAAATATGGTGGTGGTGCTTTTCTTATTCCTTACTTTGTTGCATTACTAACAGCAGGTATTCCGCTCTTAATATTAGAATTTGCAATAGGTCATAGAATGGAAGGTTCCGCACCTTTATCGTTTGCAAAGATTTCAAAAAAAACAGAATGGCTCGGATGGTTTGCCCTTCTTGTCGGGTTTGGAATTGTCTGTTATTACGCTGTTATCATGGGATGGTCAGCTAAATATTTGCTAAGCTCCTTTACACTTGCCTGGGGTGCTGACACAAAAGCATTTTTCTTCAATAACGTACTAAACCTTTCTGGCGGTGTATTTGAAATAGGTAAACCGCAAGGATGGATTATTCTTGCACTCTTCATCTGCTGGACTTGCATTGTTCTCTGCACTTGGAAGGGAGTTAAAACTGTGGGAAAGGTTGTCTATGTAACGGTTACCCTTCCTTGGTTAATGCTTATTATATTTGTGGTAAGGGGATTAACACTTCCTGGTGCAATTGATGGTGTGAGATATTACCTTACGCCTAATTTTAAAGCACTTGCTGACCTGGAGGTATGGCATGCTGCATACAGCCAAATTTTCTTTACACTGACGGTTGGTTTCGGTGTTATGATTGCATATGCAAGTTTCCTTCCAAAAAAATCTGATATTATAAATAATGCATTACTTATAAGTCTTGCGAACTGTGCTACATCATTTGTTGCTGGTTTTGCTGTTTTTTCCACCCTCGGTTACTATGCCCATATTTCAGGAACTACAGTAGCAAATGTGATGAAGAGCGGACCAGAACTTGCATTCGTAACATATCCGACAATCATTAACCATCTCCCTTTTGCTAATCTTTTTGGAGTATTCTTCTTTTTAATGCTTTTAACTCTTGGAATCGATTCCGCATTCTCTCTTACTGAAGCAATTGTTGCAGGCGTGCGCGATAAATTTAGGTGGAGCCAGAAGGCAACAAATATAACAGTTGGTAGTATTGCATTTGTTATTGGTATTATTTTCACAACGAGAGGAGGACTATACTGGCTTGATATTGTTGATCATTTTATGAACAATTTTGGACTCTTTATTGTTGGATTGCTTGAAGCAGTATTTATTGGTTACATCTTTGGTGCCGGGAAACTGAGGAAGTATGCAAATGGTCTATCGGAGTTATCTGTTGGAAGATGGTGGGATTTTATTGTCCGATATTTTATACCACTTATCTCGTTAGTTCTTCTTGTATATACTGTAAAGGAAAGGATTTTAAAACCGTATGGTGGTTATCCAAGGTTAGCAGAATTTCTTGGTGGATGGCTCGTTATAATAATCTTTGTAGTATTATCAATACTATTGAGTGTAAAAAAGACGAAGGAGGGTTAATGCCTGTTTCTGCTTGGATTATGTTTTGCGTAGGCACATTGATTTTGTTTGGGGGTATTGTATATTCCATTGTTATGTCTTTTCGAAGATAGTGCCCCTAGTTTAGAATTCTGTGTTGCTATAAATTCATTTTCTATTAGTTTTGTAAGTGAATTAAAAAGGTTTATCCATGGCATAACAGGCAATAAGGCAGTAAGCAGTAAACAGTAAACAGAAAATAGAATAAGAAGTTCTCTCCATACTCATTTGTTTATTCTTTTGAAAACCCTTTTGAATTTTAGAGACGGTAAAAAAATATGAGGGGAATTAATTCCCCTCATATATATTGTGATCTCGAAATCGAGGTGTTAATTAGAGAAGCCCGCTATTTTTTCTTTTTCGTGGCTTTTTTCTTAGTAGTTTTTCTCTTTGCAGCTTTTTTCTTTGTTGTCTTTTTCTTTGTTGTCTTTTTCTTTACTGTCTTTTTCTTTGTTGTCTTTTTCTTTACTGTCTTTTTCTTTGTTGTCTTTTTCTTTACTGTCTTTTTCTTTG
>Ga0209977_10000708_pt1 | contig 13587 bp, 8 predicted proteins | sample SumtaG_2_FD_183113 | JGI IMG/M metagenome (GOLD analysis project Ga0209977, IMG submission 183113) | Deep subsurface microbial communities from Indian Ocean to uncover new lineages of life (NeLLi) - Sumatra_00607 metaG (SPAdes) (version 2) | ecosystem: Environmental > Aquatic > Marine > Oceanic... | reverse complement strand
CAAAATAACAAGAAGAGATTTTATCAATGGAACTCTAATGGTAGCTGGAGCTTCCATGCTTCCATTTGGAGCGACTAGCCAAGCTGTTTTGGACACACTCGATCCATTGCATTATCCACCAGCGCTTACCGGACTTAGGGGGGACCACGTAGGATCTTACACCCACGTACATAGCAGAGCGTTGGCTAAGAAATCGTATTGGGGACCAACCACCGAATTGAAAGAAGAGTACGACCTGATTGTTGTAGGAGGAGGAATCAGCGGACTGTCGGCTGCATTTTTCTATCAGCAAGAGCACGGTAAGGATAAGAAGGTGCTCATACTGGATAATCATGATGATTTTGGTGGGCAGTGCGCCAGGAATGAACATACGATTGGTGATGACACAAGATTGATATATGGCGGATCACAGACTATGGTAAGTCCACACGCACGGAGTAAAACCGTCCTAAAACTGTATAAAGATTTGGGTATAGACCTGGATCGATTTAAAACGGCTTATGACGTTGACTTCTATAAAAGGCACAATTTAAGGGGAGTTACTTATTTCAACAAGCGAAAATTTGGCGAGGACAAAGTGGTGAAGCATCCATTTGGTCATTGTCAAAGTTTTGTGGAAGGGCTCCTGCCTCCAACGTTATCACACGAAGAGGCAGTAAAACAGACACCTTTGAGCGAGAAAGGCAAAGAACAATTGCTTAGGGTATTAAAGGGCGGTCTGCACGCAATAAAGGTGCCCAAAAAGGAATTAGAAGAATACATTTCTACTCATTCCTACTTCGATTATCTTAAAACCACTTTGGGTGTTGATGATCCTGGGGTATTGGAAATGGCCAGAAATTCCTGTGTCGACAATTATGGGCCAGGAGCAGATGTGGCGACCATAGAAGAAGCCTTGAACATGGGAGGGCTGGGATTTGGTCCTGAAACACTGAAATATGTAATTGGAGAAAAAAGATATAATAAACAAATAAAAGAGTATGGAAATATCATGGTCGAAGGAGATCCCTACATTCATCATTTTCCCGATGGCAATGCCTCCGTTGCGCGTTTGGTGGTGAGAAAGATGATTCCTAATGTAGGCCCGGGAGATAACGCTGAAGAGATTGTATTGTCCAAATTCAATTATGCCGAGTTGGACAAAGCCAGCAATAGGGTTCGCATTAGATTAAACAGCACGGCTGTTAAAGTAAAGCATGGTGGCGATCCCAAGAGTTCGAGTGAGGTCTTCGTAAACTATATCAATGACAACAAGTCCTATCAAGTAAAAGGCAAAGGTGTAGTGATGGCCTGTAATAACGGTGTGATTCCTTATATAGTTCCAGATCTTCCAAAAGAACAAGCAGCGGCATTGAGACGTAGTGTGAGGATGCCAATGCAATACACCACAGTGGGGTTGAAGAACTGGAGGGCAATGAAAGAGATGGAAATTGGGTTTGCCTTGTCGCCCGGAAATATGCACCAAGTGGTGATGATGGACTTTCCGGTGAGTATGGGTGGTTATAAATATACCAAGACCCCCGACGACCCTTGTGTCATTAACATGATAGGTTGTCCCTTTGGAGAAACCGTTGGCGCACCACCCGTTGAACAATTTCGTGAAGCAAGATACAGGATGTTAGGGCTGGAATTTAGTGATTACGAAAAGGAAATTAGAGAGCATTTGAGTGGTATGCTGCCGAAGGGATTATTTGAATTCGACAGGGATGTTGAGAGCATTACCGTAAACCGTTGGTCGCATGGTTACGCTCACTGGGGCTCAGCACTTTTTGACCCTGACATGTACGAAATGGCAGTAAAAGGACGACAGCCATTTGGCCGAATTACCGTTGCCAATGCCGACTCGGACGCTAATGCTTATATTCATGTCGCTATAGATCAGGCTTGGAGAGCAGTGAAGGAATTGGGATAAATGGAAATAATGTAGTTTATCTCTCGCCTCATGAATACGGCGGCATTGGTCCTCAGTAAGTCGAGGAAAAGGCATTTTTTCCATGAAGAATTCTCCGCTTGCTTCTCTTCTCATCTAACCTACCCTCTTCTTGATATATTTTCTCATCAGGACAAGCGCCGCCAGCAATCCCAGAAAACATAACCCTGAGATAAACAGGAAAAAGTACCTGTAGCCCAAGGTTCCAGGGTACCTATCCAGCAGAGCGCCTCCAACCAAAGGGATAAAAATGTCAGGCGTGTAGCCTATAACCGAGACAACACCGGTGGCGGTTCCCGTCACAACCAGAGGAATTCCCACTTCTTCGAATGTCGCGAAATAAACACCTCTTAAGGCATAAATCGCTATAGAAGCAATGACGGTGTTGACCACCAGGATAAAAACAAGGCTGGGGCTTCCTGGAGTGACGGCAAACACGCCGAAACTGATGATAAGGATGATGAAGGACCAGGCTATCGTCCGAAAAGCACCTATCCTATCGGCCAATAAACCGGCCCCCAAGGCCGATATTTGCATACACCCCTTTCCGATACCCAGAGCTCCCCCAAAGACAACACTCATCATGAAGACATCGGTGGCATAGGGTGTAAAATAATAGGATCCCCAATAAGCGCTGTAGGCTGTGAGGATGATGAGGGCTATGAGCCAGGTCACAGGCATCTTGATCACTTTAAGGATATCCTGTACTCCGATCTTCATTCCCTCCTCTGGTCTGTCTGCGGGACCAGGCTTAGAGTCCTCGAGTACAAACCAAGCCATGATTCCGATCAGTATATCCATGATCGAGAACATGACGATCACCCAAGACAAACCGAAGGCTTCACTGCCGAGCTTGGCAAACAGGGCCAACAAGGCTGTAGAAGTGATGACCCCGGCCACTCCGCGTCCACTTTCCAGGATTCCGAAAGCCCTTCCCTGCTGAGTTGAGGGAGCCCAGCTTCTCGTGGCCTTGATGAGTGCTGCCCAGAAGGTGAACGTCACGCTGACTCCCCAGAAAGCATGTACAGCGATGCAGATTCTGTAGGAGGGAAAAGTGGCAAAATACAATCCAGCCAATCCTGTCGAGATCATGGAGATGGTGATGAGCCGCTTCGGTCCCACTTTATCGGCCAACCATCCCCCAGGGAAATAAGAGATCATCGCCGTGACACCAAAGACACTCATCAGGACACCTAATTGAGTGTTGGTTAGCTGGAGAGCTTCCCGCATCGGAAGATAATAGACTTCTCTTAGATAAGGCAACAGATAGATGACTCCGCCTGACAGACACAAGCACAGCATGATCATCCAGCGGCGGAGCGTACTCATAGCCGATATCCCTGAAAAAGCTTATAACACAGAAAAAAGGGGGGAAGCAACTTTAAAAAAAGTTACCTCCCCCCTTTATTCCGTAACTCAGTAACACCGTAACTCCGTCACTCAGTTTAAGAAAAGACTTCTTTCTATACTGGCGATTGATAACTTGATCAGTCTCTTCTTATTAATATTCCGGATTTACTGAGTCAAAGTTTCCTACCGGCATGGCAAGACTCAAGAGAAAGCTAATCCTTACTTGATTCTCGAAGAGGACGAGCCGTTGACCTTTTTCATCGTATAATATCCTTATCCAAACGCCATTCTGGAATACTCCCTTTAAATAGGCTTGATTAAAGTCTGTTTTTATATTTTATTAAACAATCATGTGTTACACTATTTTACTCAGCAAGATGAAGAATCTTACTCCGATAGCACTTTTGTTCGTATTGCTCTCGGTTCCCAATGATATTTTTGGACAAGCGGATGTCATTGTTGCAGGGGACATACAAATAAAGGAAGTCATTATACCAATGGAAGATGGGATAAAATTGGCGGCCGATTTGTATCTGCCGGTGAACATGAAAAAGGACGAACGACTTCCTGTAATACTGGAATATTTGCCGTATCGTAAAGATGAAACCAGGTCCTGGCGTCTTGGCAGCTACGATTATTTTGTGAACCATGGATATATCGTTGCTCTTGTTGATATTAGGGGAACTGGACGTAGCGAAGGAAAATTGGTGGATGGAGAATATTCGGAACAAGAACAATTGGACGGCCTGCAGGTAATTGATTGGTTATCCAAGCAGCATTTTTCGAACGGAAATATAGCTATGTATGGTCTTTCATGGAGTGGCTTTAATGCACTTCACCTAGCGATGCGACATCCTCCTGCCTTGAAAACCATTATTTCGTGTATGTCTACCGATGATATCTATGAAGATGATATCCATTTCATTGATGGGATGCATCATATTGATACCTATGAATTGGGCATGGATATAGCCAATATAATACCTGGGCCACCCGATTTTGATATTGAAGGGGATTATTTTAAAAACCGCTTCGATACACAACCGTGGATCTTGAAGTATAAGAAACAACAAGCTGATGGTCCATTTTGGGACAGGGCTTCTTTAAATAGAGATTACTCATTAATCGATATCCCCATTTTTATTGTCGGTGGGTATTATGATGGTTACCGGGATTTCGTGCCGAGAATGGTGCAAAATGCTGACGTGCCTTACAAAGCGTTACTAGGCCCATGGAATCATAGTTTCCCTCACAATGCTTATCCAGAGCCTGCTATTGAATGGCGAGAGATGGCTGTGCGTTGGCTGGATCATTGGATGAAAGGAAAGGACACAGGTATTTTAAAAGAGCCGTCGGTCTACTATTACCAACGCGACTGGCACGAACCGGGAGAGGAACTTACGTATATTCCTGGTCGATGGTACACTGCTGACCAGTGGCCCGAAACCAGGGAATCCATTCTTTACTTAAACCAGGACCACCGTTTAGTGAGCACACCTGCGCAATTTAAACATTCACTGGTTTACAACCCCACTACTCCCGACGCTACTGGTACTGCGATGTGGTGGGGCGACTGGAAACCGGATCAAAAAAATACAGACGCACACAGTTTGGTCTACGACTCTGAACCCATTACCGAAAGCTTAGCCATAATTGGAATTCCTCAGGTGACTTTACAAACGGCTACCGATGCGCCAGCAGCTAATTGGTTCGTGCGCTTATCCGATATAGCACCCAATGGCATGGTTACTTTCATTACTGGAGCCGGTTTTAATGCCAACCATGTGGAATCTTCAGAAAAACCAATCCGCTTGACCAAGGATAAAATTTATACGCTTAATATTGATTTGCATGTCACTTCATGGACCTTTCAAAAAGGACATAAGATTCGAATTTCTGTAAACAATGCCCAATGGCCCATGATTTGGCCTTCTCCATACCCCATGACGACCTCAATCAGGTCGAATGACAAGCTGAAATCATTTTTGAAATTACCGGTGCCCATCAAGCCAACACCACTGGCAAAACCTTTTCCAAAGCCTGTAGCAGGCCCGCCGAAGTTAGACGGTTATGAATCCATTGCCGAAGGAACGGTCTCTGGCTATGCGGAAATAGCAGACATCGTGCGAGACGAGCGCATGCGAACAACAACTATACTGGCCAAGAATTCGGGTAGCGATCAATACCCGTGGGGAATTCACTGTTACACGGAATCAGTAACATACATAGCAAATGATGATAAGCCTGCAAACTCCAGTGTTCTGAGTACCTACACCATTTCCGTTGAACAAAAAGACCGAATCTTAAAATGGACCGGAATCCTCGACTTTTCCAGTGATGAAAAAACTTTCTTCTATAAATACAAAAGAATATTAGAGAAAAACGGCAAAGTGATCAAAGAAAAGGAATGGGTAGAAGATATTCCCAGATTATGGTAAAGCCCGGACTGCTCATTCTCTACGCTAATATTGAGGCTACCTTGCTTAAGCCGGGCACCATTGCTTAAGTCTGGTAGGGATCCCGCTGAGCGGGAGGGCGTCCGTCAGCGATTGCAATCCAATAAAATATTCAATGTTCAACACGGAACTTTCAATGTTCAGTTTTATGCGGCAGATGGTCGATGTTTTTTGTTAGCCGAGGAGAAGGGGGAGTATTTCTGAGGGGCTCTGTTGCTGCTTTTTGTCGATTCTAGGATCAATTCTGTCTTGAACTTAATGGTTTGGACGTTTTGGTTGAATTGTGCCGATTTTTGAGTCGTTGACCTTGTCGTTATGGGTGTGATAGTTCCATTCTAAGTAGTCAGTCATCGTCGGAAATCATGCCATTTGGAACCGCAATATTCAACCAACACCAAAAATATATAATCGCAGAATGAACTTGCAATTAATAGTTGACAAGCAATCAAAACAACAGCACAATTTATCCGACACGCGAATCTGTTGTATTTAATATTTTACTCTTGATATTTAAATGAGAGGTATTGTTATGAAAACAAGTGCGATACAGTTGCGATCAAAACACCAGAGTCGCCGCTCTTCAGCGACCGAAATTCTGGCAATGAGTTTGAGCTTTATTCTGTTGTGCGGGTGTGGAGCCTTAGGCGCCGCGGAGGCTGAAGAAAGACCTCAATCCCTCATTCCTTTTGTGGATCCAGCGACGATCGACCCAAAGATCCCCCCGCCGTCTTCCATCATCGGGCATGAAGTGGGTGAGAAGGCTGTTCGATACGATCCGCTGATGCGTTATCTCGAGGTGTTGGCGGCTTCCTCGGACCGCATCACAATGAATCCCATTGGCAAGACCCACGAGGGTCGAACGCTGGTTCACTTGATCATTACCAGCCCCAAAAACCACCAGCGCCTGGAGCAAATCAAAGCCGGCAACGCAAAACTCGCCGACCCGCGAAAACTCCCAAACCCCAAGGCCGGGAAAAAACTCCTCCAGAGCCATCCGGCAACGGCGATCATGACATACAGCATCCACGGCGACGAACTTTCCAGCACCGACGCAGCCATGCAGCTCGCCTATCAGCTCGTGGCCGGAACCGACGAACGAACGAAATCCCTCCTGGATCAAGTCGTTACCATCATCGATCCCCTACAGAATCCCGACGGACGCGAGCGCCATTTGGCCTCCATCGAACAGCGCACCGGGGCGATTTCCAGCACCGACGGCCAGCACATACAGCACAATTCCATAAACGGCAGAACCAATCACTATCGATTCGACATGAATCGCGATTTAGTATCTCTGGTGACTCTCGAGAATCAAGCCCGCATGAAAGTCATCACCGAGTGGAAGCCCCACTTCATGGTCGACTCCCACGAGATGGGCGCGCTGGAAGGCTACCTGATGGACCCCCCGCGCCAACCCCTGAGCCCCCTGTTTCCAAAGAAAAACTTATACTGGCGAGAACAATACGGTTTCGACCAGGCCGCCGCCTTCGACGCCCACGGCTGGAGCTATTACGCCAAGGATTGGAACGTGGATTTCGCGCCAATTTACAACGCCTCATGGGTCAACTTCAGCGGCGGCGCCGGGATTCTCTACGAGCAGGCCGGCGTCTCCAGCGCGGCGTACAAGCAGGAAACCGGACACATCTTAACTTATCGCGAAGCCGTTCATCACCAGCTCGTCAGTTCGCTGGCCAACCTCAACACCTTGAAGAACAATCGCCAAGAAATACTCGCCGACTACCTCGCGGACCACATCGAAACCGTCAACGGCGCCCTGACAGGGACATTCCTCATGCCCCCCCACCCCGACCGAGCCCGCGTCGCTCGCTTCATCGAACTCCTGGGCCGCCAATCCGTGGAATACAGCTTCACCCGGGAATCCGCGCACATTAAAGCCGCCACCGACCTCTTTGGAAACAAAACCGGCCATCTGGAACTCCCCGCCGGCACCTTGGTTGTGAAGTCCGACCAGCCGTTTCGACGCGTGGCTCACGCGCTCTTACGCTTCGACATACGCCCAGACAGCAATTATCTGAAGATCGAACGAGAAGAATTGGAGAACCATCGAGGGTCGCGGTTTTACGACGTCACGGCCTGGAGCCTCCCCATGGCATTCGGCCTGGAGTCCTATTGGGTCGATAAAATCCCGGATCTCAAACTCGATTTGAAACCGCCGCAGCCCTCGGAGAAAATCCTCGATTGGCCAAGCACACCCAAATACGGCTACATCATCGAGTTTTCAAGCGCGGTGATTTACGACGTCATGGTTCGACTCTTCGAGCAGAACTGCCATTTGCGCGCGGCCACAAAACCCTTCGTTTTCCAGGGCCACAACTACCGCCCCGGAGCCATCGTCCTGCGTGGCCACGAGAACCCCGAAAATCTCGGCGACATCCTTCAAAAAATCGCCCGCGACTTCGACGTCAACATCCGTCCGGCGCAAACGGCATCGGTCGGAAAAGTAGGTCCGGACCTCGGAGGCCCCAAGTTCGTTCTCTTACACGCCCCGCGTGTCGCCATCATGGCCGGCAACATGTCAAACTCGGCCGGAGCCGTATGGCACCTCTTGGACTACCGCCTCAAGATGCGCGCCTCGCCCATCGAAAGAAGTAGAGATCTACGCAAGTACAACGTATTGATACTCCCCGGTGGCGGTCCCGTTTCAGACGGCGTCAAAAAATGGGTCGAGGACGGCGGCACACTAATCGCCCTCGGCGAAGCCGCATACTCGATAGCAAGAAAAGACAGTGAATTCTCGTCCGTCAGAAGGCGGCGGGACGTACTTGACAAGTTGGACGTCTATCAGGAAGATCTTGAAAGAGAACAACAAGCCGACAATATCAAAATCGACTTTGACGACCTCTGGGGCGACGGGAAAGTGAAACAAGGCCGGAAGAAAAATGCCGGCCAAAAAGAAACCAAGGACAAGGAAGAAAAATCGAAAAAATCGCCCTCCTCGGGCAAGCCTGAGAAACTCAAACGCATCGACGAATGGCAAAGAATCTTCAGCCCATCCGGCGTCTTCGTCAAAGCCGGTATTGACCAGCGGCACTGGCTCGGTTCCGGACTCGGCAAGTTCTTGCCCGTCATGGTCGGAGGCGACAGCGTTATGATGTCAATGCACCCGACCCAGACGCCGGTTCGGCTCGTCGACGAGGATGACTTGCGCCTGAGCGGTCTGCTGTGGCCGGAAGCTAGAAAGCGGCTCGCCAATTCGTCCTTTGCGACTGTCGAACGCCATGGCCGCGGCCAGGTGATACTTTTCGCTTCAAATCCAACGTATCGTGGCTGGTATCCGGCAATGGAAAGGCTGTTTTTGAATGCCGTTTTTCTGGGTCCGGGCATGGGTACAAGCCAGAAAATGCCTTGGTAGCGCAGGCCGGATAATGCCGCCGGCTTGCAGGTTATTGACGTCTCCGATTAGCGGTACAGGTGGATAGATAATGAAAACAGTAATAGAAGACCGTGCAACAAATCCCTGCTTTGGTTACCCTGGATTTAAGATGTACATGCGCCCGAAATGCGCGGGACTAAGTTCGTTTCTTCGTCTTGGGGAGTCTTCCCAGTTTTTGTAAGCTGTTCGCCACATCTTTTAGCCCGAGCCGCTCATAGGTTCCCCTTTCAGGCCAGCTTGTCTCGGTATCCCAGCCGCGAAGTTTATAGTACTCATCTTTCATCTTCTCGAACTTGGCTCTATCGAGCACCTTGCCCTTGTGCGGACCGTCCGGTATTGGCTCCTTGAACCAGAACTCGCCTACCTCTTCGTCGTCGCGGGCGAAGCCTTCTCTGACGTTATATGCCTTTTCCAGGGTGAGAGCCCTTTCTGCAAAAGTGTTCAATTGATCTTCATCAAAATCAATCCCAGTAACAGCTTTGCAGGCATCTAACTCTATAGGACCGGTGTGACCCGCGTACTTGGGCACGAAGAAGCACCTGCCGAATATGTCAGATATTCGCTCGAAGTACTCGGCTTCCATTACGCCCCTGACCTTTCCTTCATATTCCCAGGGAATTATCGCCTTCTCTGTCCCGTAGGCCTCCCTGGCGTCTGCATACGCTTCTTCCAGTTCACTTTCCCTGCCGGTTTCTTTCAGGTGCTTGTCCCAAACCACGTCACCGTACCAGTTCTCCCTGCCACAGGTAGGGTCTACAGATGTTCCCAGCACAACGCCTGTTTGATTTCGGAACTCGTCGCTGTTCGGCACTATGCCCCTTCTGTGAATCAGCAAGGCCTCGGCCTTGGGTCCCAGCTTTTTGGCCAGGTTCAATACGCCATCAGCCAGGGCGTCTCCAAACCCTTTCCTGTTTGCCACGCTGTGAATCACGTGTATCAGCGCGTCACCGCTTCCCCACTCCATGGGAACGCCATCAGTGTCATCTGCTGTAATGATTCCGTCTTCATACAATTGCATCAGCCACGAAACCGGCGTTACGATATCCTGGTTATCCATGCCGTAGTCAGAGCAGAGCCGTGTAGCCTCGAACGATTTGTCCAAATCGGTCAGGTACAACTGCCAGGGCCACCAGAACGGATCGCACCTCATTACAGAAGTCCCGACTCCAGGAACTTTCATCAATCCTATGCAGGAAAGAGGGCAACAACCCGTCTGCCTCACCATGCGTTTCATCAGGTACGGTACTGCCCTGGTCTTCTCAAGGTCAGCCCACTCAATGCCCTTGAAATGACCCGTGAACGCCTTTTCCTGCTGGACCAGGTATTCATCCAGGGCATCCACTCCCAGGGCGTACTTGGGATATGGCAGATATTCTCTCCCATTTGCCTTGCACCACTCAATATAGTCTTTGAGCTTTTCCTCAAGGACACTGATCATCTGCTTATTCAGTTCCAGGATCTTCTCGGCGTCATGTACCTTAACGCTTTTCGTTCCTCTCACGACTACGGCCTTGAGGTTTTTGGATCCCCAGACTGCTCCCAGCGCAGTGCCGCTCCTGTACTCATGCTCAATCGTAGCCACACGAACCAGCCGCTCCCCGGCCTGGCCAATGGCCAGTATGGCCACCTCAGGGTCGCCGAGTTCTTCGCGGATAAGCCTGTTTGTCTCGAATACCCCTTTTCCCCATAACGCCGAGGCATCTCTGAAAGAGATCTCATCATTTTCAATGTGTATGTAGATGGGTTTCTTCGCTTTGCCCTTGATCACCATGTGGTCGTAACCGGCATACTTCATCTCCGGGCCAAATGTGCCGCCACTGCCCACATTGCCAAAACCCTCGGGTACCTGCTCCGGTGACCGGGTGGTTATCTCATGTCTTACGGCGCCCATAACGCCGCTGCCTACAAGAAGGCCCGCCCCTATAATTATGGGATTGCCAGGATCGAAGGCGCTCACGCCAGCCTCGGACTCTTCAAACATCAGCTTCGCATTTATGGCTCTGCCTCCCAGGAGATCCCTGGCATATTCCGAGGTCGGTGTTCTTGAAACACTCTCGTCAGTCAAATCTATTCGCAAAATGCTTCCAGCATATCCGTATGTCATTTCACTTCACCTCCCCTATTCTGTCGCCGCTTCAGTAGGCATGCCTGCTACCAGCACCAGGCGATCTGAAAGTTTCTTGAGCGCTTCCCTTCTCCCACTGAAACCAATCTTGTCTTTATCAACATAGGTTAACGCTTCTGCCAGGCAGATCTTCACGCACTCCGGGTCGCCCCCGCACAAATCGCACTTAAACGCCGTATGTTTAACAGGGTCTACCTCTATGGAGCCAAGAGGACAGCTGATGACGCACATCCTGCACCCGATGCAACGTTCTTCATCCACCAGGTTCGCACCTGTTTCTGAATCTTGATAGATGGCCTCCGTGGGGCATACTTCCTTGCACATCGGTATCTCACACTGCTGGCATAGCACCGGAACGGTAACGAAATACTGGCCCATAATTTCGTTCCTCATCACCTTTATTCTGGATAACGCAGGATTACACTCTCCCCCATGCTTCAAAGAGCAAACCTTCTCACATTGCTTGCAACTGGTACATTTGTCTGGGTCTACCAGGATCACCTTAGATCGTTTCGTCATAACTACACCTCCATTGTCTTCGATAATCCAATATGACAGCTATTCAGGAAAAGGGCGCGGGGAACCAATCTCCTCTATGCGTTGGCCGGCATTTGCCCTGCCGCGGCCTGGGCCTTGCAGGGCCGGCTGCTGAAATGTCAAGATTGTGGATGCAATACAAGCTGTTACTCCGGCGGCGGGAGATATCTCCAAAAAATCAATTATCATGCTAGACCAGTATGTGCTGGTTGTCAAGCATTCGAGACAGACATCTTCTGAACTTGAAGTCATGCATAAAAAAGCCTAAAATTATCTATCCCCCAACCAATTTAAGTAACGGAGAACAATAATGCATATTGTTGTTATAGGTAATGGAGTTGCCGGGAACAACGCAGCTTCAATAGCCGGCAAATTCAACTGCGAGGTTGCCATCCTTTCTGAAGAAGCTTTCCCCGAGTATTCTGCCTGTGCTCTTCCATACTACCTCTCTGGTGAAATAGCACGGCAACGTATTTTTTTGAACCAAGACAAGAGAAGTTCAGAAGATGGTATCCGCACCATCTTCGGTAAGAAGGTCGAGCGAATTCATGTAGAGAATCAAGAGGTCGTTTTCGAAGGCGAAGGCTTGCATTATGACAAGCTGATAATCGCAACTGGAGCTGAAGCGATAATCCCCGGAATTGCGGGAGTCGATAAAGCCGGAGTCTTCACCTTCAAAACCCTGGCAGATGTGGACAAGATCCTGGCGTATGATAAGAGGACTGTGGCAATAATCGGGTCTGGTTTCATCGGTGTGGAAGTGGGCATAGCACTGAAGAGGGGTGGCTGCGAAGTTATCCTTATCGAAGTACTAGATCGGATATTGCCGAGGGCATTTGACAGGAAACCCAGTGATATCATTAGGACAATTCTCAGCGAACATGGAATTGAAGTGCTTACCGAAGAAAGAGTTGTCCACATTCTTGGGGGAAGACAGGTAGAGGGCATCGAGACCGAAAATCGAAAAATCAGATGTGATACGGTGATTCTCTCCACTGGAATGAGGCCCAGGGTTGATCTGGCTCGTTCTGCAGGGATAGAGATTGGAGAATTGGGAGGCATCGTAACAAACGAACATATGCTAACGAACATTGAGAATATCTATGCCTGCGGCGATTGTGTTGAATCTCGAGATGCCGTAACAGACAAAAACAGTTTACAGCTTCTGTGGCCAAATGCCGTATCTCAGGGGAGAACAGCAGGTTATAATTGTATTGGTATCCACTCCAAATACCGGGGCTTTGTGAACATCGTTGGCGTTGATGTTTTCGGAACCCACGTTGCTTCGATCGGACACACTGGAGCAGCCTTCGAGGGTGCCGGCCATATTCAAGTAATCGAGAAAGCATATGCAAAACACAGTCACTGGATAATTGTTAAAGATGGAGCAATTGTTGGAGCTCAGTTTATTGGAAAGACCAAAGACGCCGGAGTTATTTCGCAAGCGATATGGAAACGAACTTGCCTGGAAGGAATTGAGGAAATTGCCTCCAGGCAAAAGCTCCTGGCCATAAACCCGTTATTCACAGCGCTGGAACGATATCTCTGAGATATTGGCCGCTACTGCCCGCCTGGAATTCGACACGATAAACAGTGACATCCGGCCCTTTAAAATTAATCCCAGGGGTATAATAAAACATTAAATATGAGAACTTCTCTCCCTACTAATATCTCAATCAGCCACCGCCTACTATTGAAAGAATCTTCACTTCATCCCCTTCACTTAATGTATACTCTATATCCCGGGGATAACCATTCACCAAACAAACCTTTCCCAATCTTTCAGGTATATTCA
>Ga0209977_10000707_pt1 | contig 13590 bp, 10 predicted proteins | sample SumtaG_2_FD_183113 | JGI IMG/M metagenome (GOLD analysis project Ga0209977, IMG submission 183113) | Deep subsurface microbial communities from Indian Ocean to uncover new lineages of life (NeLLi) - Sumatra_00607 metaG (SPAdes) (version 2) | ecosystem: Environmental > Aquatic > Marine > Oceanic... | reverse complement strand
AAACAAACAGTTTTGTCATTCAAAATATTGAACACACATTGTCTAGCCCATGGATTACTGTTCCTAGTAATGACACAAAATTTAATTCTAATTCAATGTATATATTAGATTGGGATAAATCTGTTGACTCACTTGGATATGACGTTAGTTATTCAATATATTATTCAAATAGTAATGAATCAGAATGGTATTTATTTCAAGAAGACATTCAAGATAATTATTTTTCAACAAATATCAGTTATATTTTCCATGAACTAGAATCAAATGAAAAAATTGATAGTGTTGAAGGTCTATATATCAAAGTAGAAGCAGTAAGTGAGTCTGGGCTAGTATCTTATAGAACAATCTATATTCCTCGTTCTACAATAGAGGAAATAAAATCGGCACTAGAAACACCAGGATGGATTTATTCACTTACACTGATATCAATTCTTATTTTTGTTATATTACGAAAGAAAATGAAGAACCGAACTATAGAAGGATGATAAAAATAATTATTAATTTTGTCAGGAAAACCAATAGAAATAATCGAAAGTAATTCTTAAATATTAATCTATAAATCATAACAATCCAATCATTTAAATGTAGAGATGATCTTTTTGAAGGAAATTCAAATTACTTTGCCTAGTGATCGTAAAACACTTATGGATGAGTTTATTAAAGAGTTTTCGCTTACTGTAACAAGCTATGATTTTGGAGAAGCTATTCGATATGAATTCACGGTTGGTAACTCTCAGTTAAATCACCTGATAGAAGAATTGAAATCTAGAGCTGTTGGGAGTGCGTATGGAGAGATTATTGTAAGGCCAGTCGAATTAAAACTTACTAGCAGAGAGAAAGCTGACTCTTTACCTGAAAGTGCTGGTGTTAATCGTGAGGAGATTATCACGAATCTTGGTAATATTTCTGGTTTTTCTAAAACTTACCTCTTATTATGTGCCTCCTAGAGATAGATGATTTTAATGGCTCGTTGGTTTGGTAGTTCAGGAATACGCGGATCATTTGACAAAATCAGCCCCAATTTTAGCATGAAGCTCGGAATAGCTGTAGGAAGGACTTTCAAATCGTCTAAGCCTGCATTTATTGCATCTGATATTCGGGCAACATCAGATATTCTGAAATCATCCTTTATGAGTGGATTCTCATCTGTATCTGGAACGATAATCAATATAGGCTTATGTCCAACACCAGTTATTTCCTATATTTCCTCTTCAAGGAAGAATACATTAGGAATAATGATCACTGCTTCCCACAATCCTCCTTCAAATAATGGATTCAAGTTTTTCTTCAATGGTGGAGAATGTGGGGAAAATTTTGAAGCTAAGGTGGAAAATTTCCTCCAAGATGAACTTAACAGATATAGTAAGGATAAAATGTTACTACAGTCATGGAAAAATGTTGGAATCTCAAAATATGAAAAAATAACTAGCTATATCAGTGCATATACCAGTTATATTCTTAGAAAAATTGTAATAAGAAATCAGGATAGGAAAGTAATTCTGGATTGCGCCAATAATGTCCCAAATCTCGTTTCACCTCAGGTCCTAAAGCGTTATGGGTTTGAAGTATCAACTATGAATGAAACTCTTGATGCTTCTTTCCCTGGAAGGCCCAGCGAACCAACTTCAGAAAATCTTACAGCTTTAAAAAAACGGGTAATCGAAGAAAATGCGGATATTGGTATTGCACATGATGGAGATGGAGACCGGTTCGCGTTAATTGATGAGCGAGGAAATTTTATACATTCAACTACCATCATAAACTTCTTTGTTAATCATTTAAACTATTCAAATCCCGATAAAAAGAAAATAATGTTAACTAGTGATTGTACGAGTCAAGCTTTTGAAATTGCAGAGAAAAATGGAGCTGAAACAATCGTCAGTAGAATCGGAAGAAACCGTGAATTTGTAAATGACCGAAATATATTATTCTTAGCTGAACCAAATAAGCTTCTATTCCCAGAATTCGGTAAATGGATTGATGGATTATATCCTGTGTTGAAATTTTTAAAACTATCAGATTCGAGAGAAATATCAAAAATCCTTAAACCGTTTAGTAAACAAAAAATCCTTCGAAAAGCATTTAATGTTAAAGACGAGGATAAAAGGCATGTAAAAAACATAATGTCCAGTCTTCCAGACCTATGGTCAAAGAGAATTTCGAATATATCTTCAATAGATGGTATAAAGCTTTTTTTCTCTGATAAATCTCGTTTATTAATCAGATTCTCTGGAACTGAACCAAAAATCAAATTTTACATTGAATCCGATTCAGAAAAGAAGAATCGGGACATATTATCTGAATTGAAAGACATTCTTAATCTCAACACAACCGGTATTGACTGTTAGTCTGTTGATAGAGATTACCAAATTAAGAAATTTATTAAAAGATTGATAGGAAATTGTCCTCATCATTATACTTGATTATTATTAACGATAATTTACTATAGTTTATTCCACATAACGATTGGTGTTTTCAAATGATACATTTTAAACCGATTATTTGGGTTGAAGGTATAATTGGGTCAGGTAAGAGCACTTTTAGTAGAAAGATTGCTAAAGAGCTGAATTTGCGATTAATAAGTGAGCCTGTGGATAATGAATACTTGACCATTTTCTATGAAGACCCAAAACGTTGGGCTTTTCCCATGCAAATCGATTTACTTCACAAAAGATACTCACTCCAAAAACTTGCTGCGTATGAAGCCAGTTTAGCAGCTGTGGGGGAAAGTGAATATCAGGGGGTGGTTTTGGATAGAGGTTTACCTGGTGATAGAGTATTTGCTCGATTACATATGTTAGAAGGCAATGTTTCTAAAGTAGAATGGCGAACATACTTACGTGCATATGAATCAATGACTTGTTCTTTAATTCCTCCAAGTTTACTAATGTATCTTGACGTCGACCCCACTACAGCAATGAAACGGGTTCAAAGTAGGGATAGATCGTTTGAGCGGGCTGGAGTACCTCTTGACTATCTAGAGAAGTTACATCGAGGATACCTAGATCTGCTTTCGGAAATAGACTCTGGACAACATTCTTGGAGTCGTGGAGTAGAAGTTATGAGAATACCCTGGAATACAGATCATCAACCCATTGAATCAATCATTGAAATGTTAAGAAAGAAATATGACCTCAAATGACCTGTTTCACGTTGATACTTTATGTCAGACTTTGAGTGAGTTTCTTCATTCATATCAGCGGGGTTAATCAGCAAAATGTCTAAGGTGTATAAATCAGGGTGTTTAGAAGTAATATTCGGGCCAATGAAAAGTGGTAAGAGTGAGACTTTTATCATTCTTTTTAAAGAACTAGGGCATTCAAATATTGAGTGGATTACATTCAAACCTGCTGTAAATACCAGGGAAAAGGGAATTACTTCCCGTACTTTTGATTTGAAGCTTGAAGCGATAGTGATTGATGAAGATCATCCAGAGCAGATATTCGAATATTTAAAAGTGAAAGATTATAAGATTATAGGAATTGATGAAGCACAATTCTTTGATATTCGTTTAGTAGACATAGTTGATACTTTGCTAGAAAATAACTATCATGTAATCGTGAGCGGATTAATGCTTAACTTTAGGGGGGAGCCTTTTGGTCCCATGCCTTGGCTTGTTGGTCGGGCAAACAATATAACAAGGCTTACAGCAATTTGTGATATGCATGGATGTAATCGAAGAGCTACAAGAACTCAGAGACTGATTAATGGAAGCCCTGCTCCTTATGACAGTCCTCTAGTTGTCATTGAAGACCAAGGAAAGAATGAAACCTATGAGGCCCGTTGTGCTATTCATCATATTGTTCCCAAAAAGGAGGACTATCCATAATCAAACCAAAAAAAACCTTGGAGGATCATTCTTGGTTATTCAGAAACAAGTTTTTTGTCTAGGGCATATTTCAGTTGATATTTTTATTAATCGTTTAACCTTAAACAATTTAAAGCTAGGTGGTTGCATTGATTCTAAAGAATTAGCAATTTATGGTGGTGGGGATGTTGCGAATGTTTCATTCTGGCTAGGGAAGCAAAAGGTTCCTGTGTCATTGATAGGTATAATCGCTGATGACACCGCTGGTAATTTTGTTAAAAAAGAGTTAGAAGAGGCCAATGTAGAATGTAGATTAAAGATTTCTACCGAATTTCCGACAGCAACAATACTCATTATTGTAGAACCAGATGGAGAACGTTCGCATATAACTAATAGTAAAAGTCAAGATGATCTTGAGTGGAAAGACCTTCCTCTGGATGACATTCTAAGAAGCAGTTTATTTTATACCTCTGGATACACTATTGAAAATTATCCGATCAAAGGAGTTGTTTACCGACTTTTTCAATATATTAAAGGAAATATGAACTCTACAATTCTGACAATGTTCAATCTTGCTGCTTATACAACAATTGAGAAATTTAAACCAGAAGTAATGACGCATATTTTACCCCACACAGATATTCTAGTCGGAAATCGAGATGAATTCGAGACTCTGGTCAACAATCAGAAAAATAAAGGCAAACAAGACATTCAGGAGATGGGATCTAGTATTCGCAAGAATTTTCCCAATATTCAAGTGATTTTAATCACAGATGGAGAAAATGGATGCTATTACTTTACACAAAAAAGAAATGGTCATATTCCTGCTGATCAAGTTTTAACTATTGATACAACAGGAGCAGGAGATGGTTTTTGTGCTGGTTTTATTTCAGGATACCTTTCTGGAGCAGACCTAGAAGAGGCAATCAGGCATGGAACAAATTTAGGAAGCCATATTTGCCAAGGTTATGGAGCTCGATTTGATGCTTCTGATTTCTCAATCGAAACTAGATAAATATAGTATACTATCCTCCTTCTTTTTTATAAGGAATACCATCGGCTGCAGGAGGACGCATACGTTTAGCAACCGTAGCAACAGCAATGATTGTGAGTAGATAGGGTAACATCGGAATCAATTTCTCCAAACGCCAAATAATACCAAATAAGCTAATTGCCCAACTGGTACCTGCTAACTGAAAACGAAAAGCAATTGCGAAACCAAAAAACAGACTTGCGAGACCTGCACCAATAGGACTCCACCCACCAAATATTAGAGCAGCTAAAGCAACGAAACCACGTCCTGTAGTCATGTCTCTGCCAAAGATTGGTACCCAACCTAATGTTAATTGAGCTCCACCAAGAGCAGCTAAGATTCCTGAAAGAACAACACAAATATACCTCATTTTAAAAACATTAATACCTAGTGTATCTGCTGCGCGTGGATGTTCTCCTACAGCTCTGACACGTAAACCAAATGAAGTCCGTTCAATTATCCAGTAACTTAGGAAAATAAAAAAGATGAATAAATAGATAAGGGGTGAAAGTCCGGTTCTACCACCAGATAATTTATAAAAAAATTCACCTATCACAGGTATATCTTGTAAAAATGGTATTTCAATGTTTCTTAAACCATTTACTTGAGGGGAGGTTCCACGAACATCCCAAACAAAAACTAAACCAAGCATTGATAGAGCTGACGCTAAAATATTGATAGCTACTCCAACCACTACTTGGTTAGCGCGGAATTTAATTGAAGCGACAGCATGTACTAAACCTATTATTATTCCTGCCATAACAGCCCCAAAAACTCCGAACCACGGATCATGAGTTACTTCAGTTACCCATACTGCCACAAATGCCCCAGTGAGCATCATACCTTCTAAACCAATATTGACTACTCCTGATTTTTCCGAAAACATCCCTCCAAGAGCTGCAAACCCTATTGGTGCTGCAGTAGCCAACGTTAGTGTGAAAAGCAAGAATGGGTTCATTTCAAATACTGCAACCATTGAAATGAATCCAACAAATATTGTTAAAAAGAGGAAGAAGGATGGTAAATAATAAATTGCGGATTGACTCCTAGGTTTAGGCATTTTTCTCAAAATAAAGTAGAAAGAGAATACTATTACACTACCAACCAAACCTATTAATGCTCCAAAGTATTTCAATGTGACAAAAAATAGGCTAAGAGGAAAGGGTAGTTCTAGTGTTTCAGTTACAACAATTAGGAAAACAAAACTCAAGGCTAATATTGTAGCTATCGAATAGATAACAACGAGTTTATTTTTATTATATTTATTATCAGTTGACAGATCTTCTTTGTCAGTATCTTTCAATGATAGTCCTGTTATCCTAGCTCTGAGTTCTTGATAAATAATAAACAGAGAGATAGATACTATTATAGCGAGCAGAGTTATATCCTGTCCGAGAAGTTTCACAAAGTTAAGAAATGTGAAAATTACAAAAGGAACGCTATAAACTACAACTAGTTTTTGAGTAAGAGGCCGACAGAACTCTCGATAACTATTTTTCTTTAATAAGTAATACCCAATTAAGAAGAATGCTGCTAGAAGGCAACTAATTATGGTTCTGATTGTTAAATCCAATACAAATGAAGTGATGTAAGGTATTAACTCTCCAGAAATAATTATGTAAAATGCCAATAACGGAATGAAAAGGAAGTTAATCATCAAATCAAAAACGATTTTTTTATCAATGTCAGTTAAAGAATCAGGTATAATTTCTCTTGGATTATTAATTAATTTCTTAATCGTATCAACTATCATTTTCGAGAGTAAGGGAATAGCTACAATGAGAACTATGAATCCTTTCATTGTATTGGCAATATCTTTTGGAATTTTGTTTTGTTGTAATTTCGTTGAACTTGCCTGAAGCCATCCAAACAGTACCGCGCCAAAAATTACTCCAAAAGGATGGTTTCCTCCAATAAGTGCAACAGCTATGCCATCAAATCCTAATCCTGCTGTAGAACCATAAAGATAAAAACCATATAACGGTCCCATTACCTCTAAACTGCCAGCAAGCCCTCCTAAAGCACCAGATATAAGCATAACCTTAATAAGATTCTTGTTTACACTAATACCTCCATATTTTGCTGCAGAGGCATTATGACCCACTGCTCGGGTTTCGTACCCTAATTGTGTTCTCCAAAGAATGATATATATTATTACACAAACTATAATATTAATTACAAATCCCCAATGTAAAGGGGAAAATTCTCTTCCAAAGATAGTTGGAATCCTACCAGATGAGGCTATTGGAGGAGTTTGGGGAGACGCATTACCACCTAAATTCTTATCAGAGAATGGTGAGCTAAGATCACCAATCAAAAAAACCATAAGTGTGTACGCGATATAGTTCATCATAATTGTCGTAATAACCTCATGAACCCCTCTGGTTTTTAAAAGAGCTGGGACTAGAGCCCACAAAGCACCACCTATAATTCCACAAATGATCAAAAGAGGGATCATGATTAGAGGGGGGAAATTGTGGCCAGCACCAGCTAATGCAGAACCAACCAAAGCAGATAGAAACCCTCCCATAATTACTTGCCCTTCCGTACCAATATTGAACATACCCGCTCTAAAAGCTACAGCAACGGAGAGTCCAGTAAGAAGCAACGGTGTGGAGTAAAAGAAAACATTCGCAAAAGTCTTAAGATCAATATTTTCAGTCGTCTGACTGAAGAAGATATCAAGCGTCATACTTTTCAGAGCTAAAATGGGATCTTGACCCATGATTATTAAAATAAATATACTTAGGATAAGAGCAAAAATGATGGAGATTGCAGGTACAGTAATTACTTGAGAAACTCTAGATCTAAAACTTGACTTTTCCACAGGTGCAGTCATTTCAAATAGCTCCTTTTTTAGTGTTCTCTACATGCCCAGCCATTAATAAGCCCAATCTTTGTTCATTAGTAGTCTGAGGATCCTCTATTGACACAATTTCTCCTTCAAACATTACTGCAATTCTATCTGATAAGGTTAAAATTTCATCAAGATCACTAGATATCACCAGTACAGCTTTCCCAGAGTTTCTCAATTCTAAAAGGCGGTGATGAACATACTCAATTACTCCAACATCTAAACCTCTTGTGGGTTGTGAGGCGATCACAACATATGGTTCTTTTGATAATTCTCTCGCAACAACAACCTTTTGTTGATTTCCCCCAGATAATGAACTTAATTTCGTAAAAATAGAAGGAGCTCGAATATCATAATTTTCAATGCTTGTATCTGCATTAGAATTCATACTTTTTAGATCTAAGAATTTTGAAAAAAAGCCTTTCATGTACCATCTTTTTCGATGATGTAATCCAAGAATAAGATTTTCTACAACTGTGAAAGCACCTACAGTGCCCGTTTTTTGACGGTCTTCTGGTATATATGATAATCCAGTATCGTAAATTTCCCGTGTATTTGAGTTTGTGACATTTTTGCCAGTTAAGAATATTTCTCCGCTTTTTATAGATCTTAATCCAGTTATTGCTTCAGCTAATTCGCTTTGTCCATTACCAACCACACCTGCGATTCCTACAATCTCTCCACCATAAACCTCAAGATTAATTCCTTTAACTGCAATTTGATCTCTATCGTCCTCCACATACAAATCTTGAACTTTTAGCAATTCTTCAGTCAAATTAGGCTTCGATTTTTGAATCTTAACTAAATTTCTCCCTATCATCATCTCAGCTAATTCTTCTGCAGATGTATCTTTACGGTTAACCGTTCTAACTACTTTTCCTCTTCTTAAAACAGTAATTCGGTCAGCCAAAGCCATAGGTTCTTTTAATTTATGTGTAATGATAATTATCGTTCTCCCTTGTTCTTCTTTTAGAGTTCTAAGTGTTTTAAATAGTGTTACAACTTCTTGCGGGGTTAATACTGCTGTTGGTTCATCTAAAATTAATATATCTGCTCCACGATATAAGATTTTTAAAATCTCAACTCTCTGTTGAATACCCACGGAGAGATTTTCGATTATTGCATCTGGGTCAATATCTAGACCATTTTCATGGGAAATCTGTAAAACCTTTTGTCGTGAGAGTGATTCATCCAATTTTACTCCATTAAAAGTGGGTTCAGATCCGAGGATAATATTTTCTGTAACAGTCATTATTGGAATCAACATAAAATGTTGATGAACCATGCCAATTCCATTATTCATCGCATCTATTGGATCTTTGATTGAAACTTCTTTGCCCTTAATGGAAATTTTCCCTTCATCATCAGGTCCATATAAACCGTACAATATGTTCATAAGTGTGGTTTTTCCAGCCCCATTCTCTCCCAATAACGCATGAATTTCTCCCTTTCGGATTTCAATACTTATATGATCGTTTGCTAAGACACCAGGGAATCTTTTAACAATATTAACCATTTCTACGGCATTATTTTCATCGTAGGCTTGTATTGAAGCCTTGCTTGTAACCAAATAAGTGATCTCCTAGAATCAAATCTAAAAAATAGCGTTTTATAATAAAAAAAAGGGGGGGAAAAAATTGGTTTAACGACGTCTTCTTCTGATCTGAAATACTGCAAGACCAAGGAGAACGAGAAGTACATACAATTCGAAACCAGGGGTTGGAATATCCTCACTGTATTTACCAGTTGAATCTGAAACAATAAGGTGTCCTTTCTCAATTTTTTCGATTATATCTTCAATATGTTCCCAGCGTGTTTTCGTTTTTCCATCGAAAGTATAATCTCCATTCTTAATCGCTGTGGTATGTTTCATTTCACTGATTCCAACACCACCCTCTTTGATTCCAAGTTCAATTTGTTCGTATTCTGTGTCGGATAAACCATCTCGCCACGTATCTTCCATTTTGACCTCAATTGTGGTAAAAACGGCATTTTCGACTAATTTTAACATTGAACAAAGGACTTTGCCTTTAACAATGTAATCTTGATCAGAATCTACTCCAATGGCATAAACGTCATCAGTTTCATTTGCAGCTTGCATAACACCAATACCTGTTCCGCCAGCAGCAGCATAAACAACATCATAGCCATCAGCGTAAAAAGTTGTACCGACAGTTTTTCCGCCTGCGATATCACCCCATGGATTCGTTGGATCGGGAGAATACACTGCTTTAACACTGATATTAGGATTAATATATTTGGCTCCCTGGACATATCCATATCGGAATTTGTTAATTAGGTAGATATCAAGACCACCTAGAAAACCAAGTTTTTCAGTTTGGGTGACCATAGCAGCCATTGCACCGACTAAGAACGACCCTTCATGCTCTTTGAAAGTGATTGATCTAACATTCGTTTTGTTTAAGACAGCATCTATCAGAAGCCAATCTTGATTAGGATATGTTTCTGCGGAAACTTCTAAAGCACTGGTTTGTAGGAATCCTACACAAATAATCAGTGCATATTTGTCCTCCTTTGCAAGGTCGTCTTGATATGTGGCAAATTCTGGGATAGTCTGTGGTTCTACGTAAGTTATTACGAGATCATCACCATATTCTTCTTCTGCCATTATTTTACCTCTCTCTGCGGCATCATTGAACGATTTGTCACCTAGACCGCCAGTGGCATAAATTATGGCAATTTCCGTCGGATCCGCCTTCACTGTTGCGTTAGTAATAGTGGAAAGAGGGAGTACTCCTAGAACTAATATTGATACAAAAAATAGATTTCTTATCAGTTTTTTCAATTTAATATCTCCAATTAATGAATCTTTTCTACTCAATTCATTTTTACTTTCCAAAGAAAGCAAAAAAGCGTTATTTCTTTTAGTTCATCTCCTAAAAGAAATTGTTTAATTGGAAAAATCTTATGTTTTAATACTTTTGAGCTTATTCAACATTTTGTGAATAAGATTTTTTGAGAAGTATCTATATGTAGAATACGCTATCTTTGAATTTCTTATCCTCAGCCAGAATCCTCATATCAATGTAAACGGAAAATTTCTTTGTTCATGTTTTTAAAGCCTCTATCGCCCCAATGGCGCATTCAACAGACCTTTTAACCCCTAGTTCGAAGATTTTATTGTTTTTTTCAACATCGCCAATATAAATATTCACTTTATCCTCTATATTACCATCAGAAGTTAAAATAGTCCCTGTTTCTATTTTTTTATTTGATCCAAAGATGAATAATGTCGAAGATTCCATTTCGACGCACACAGCTCCATAGGGGGTATATTTGATATAATGGTTAGGTTCATCCGAATAATAGATATCAGTAGACCAAACCATTCCTGTTTTGTATGGGACATCGAGATTGTTTGCAGCTGCACATAAAGCTTGATAGATTCTGGGGGTTGCAACTGCTGGCACCTCTAGCGGCGTTAATTGTAACGAGGTTCCCTCGTTTCTTATTGCAGCATAAGGGATAACTATTGCTCCAATACCCATATCTTTCCCAGTGATTAAAGACCCTGTTGAACCTATTCTTATAAATATTCTCCCCCCTGCACGAAACGCTTCTTCTAACACAATTACTGTACTCGGACACCCCATTCCTGTCGTCAATACAGTGACTGGTATATCTTTCCTTGGAGTTTTTCCTTTATAAGCTACGAGTCCACGGTGTTCAGCTACCTTATGGGAGTCGTTTAAATTATTTGCAATAGTTGGAACTCGATCAGGATTACCACTGATCAAACAAATCTCGTCGACTTCTTTTAATTTTATATGAGGCTGAATAGTTTGAGTCATAATATCATTTTCCTTGAAAATCAATTAATACGGAAGCAGGAACATTTGAATTGGAGATTTTTCTGCTTAAAGCTATTATTTCGCGGTATTCAGCATCTTTCGACAATTCTTATAAAAATCCAACTATTTTGGGTTACCAGATACGAGTCTCAAAAGCTCAAGCATCTTATTATAGGAGTGAAATCCATTTAATTTATAGCTTAAACGCTTTAAAATCGTAAAAGGAGTTATATTGATGATTAAAATCGTCCCATTCTTTTCCCCTTTATCTACCAAATCAATACAGGAAGAAGCATTATCTCAGTTGTTAATCGATAATAATGACATAATTACACCTGATATTGTCTTGTCACCAGATTCTGATATAGATTCAGGTATTAGACACTATTTATTTGTAGGAACTGGAGGTACTGAAAATGATATTGTCAACTTCATTCAGCGTGCTAAGTTGAGTTCTCCCATCATTTTGCTGAGCTACGAATCAAATAACTCTTTGCCAGCTGCATTGGAAATACGTAAATATTTAGATATTCAAAACACTAATGTACAAATAGTCCATGGGACTCTTAAAGAATTAGCTACTATTATTCAAGATTGGAAGCAATTTATCAAAATTAAAAATAAACTAAAAACCATTCGCATCGGTGTCATTGGTGTTCCATCAGATTGGTTAATCGCTTCACATGTCTATGAAAAAGATGTCGAAAAGGTATGGGGAGCGAAAATTGTTTATATTCCCATTTCAAAAGTTATAAGCCCTCAATATAAAGAAGACTTGGAGAGAATAAAAGAGGCTGAAGAGGTTTTCATAAAACAAGCTATTGAAACTAAGATACCTGTACAAATGGTAAAAGAAGCAGGTAAAATAACTGAAAGATTGAATCAACTTATACAAGAATTTCAACTAGATTCTCTCACAATAGAATGTTTTTCATTAATTCAAAAAACAGAGATTACAGCATGTTATGCATTATCCACCCTCAATGACCAAGGTATCGTTGCAGGATGTGAGGGGGATATTCCTTCGACTTTTACAATGTTGATTCTTAAACTGCTGACATGTCAGACTCCATTTATGGGGAATTTGATCCACATAAATCAAGTAGAGAATTCACTAATTCTAGCTCATTGCACTGTTCCTCGCAAGATGGTTGAGAGCCATTCGATTGTGTCTCATTTTGAATCAGGAAAAAGCGTAGCAATAAGAGGACATTTCAAGACTCAGCAAGATGTAACCATTTTGAAAATTTGGGGAAGTGATTTAACACAATGGTGGGTAGCTGAAGGAAAACTTACAGCAAACTTGAACAATTCGTCTGCCTGTAGAACTCAGATTGAGGTATCGTTAGATGAACCAGTAAAACCCCTCTTAGAGAACTCTTTTGCCAATCATCATATTCTGGTTCTAGGAAAACACAAAAAAAGAATTGAAAATTTTTTAAATTTCACTTTAAGCTGTTAGACTATTTAGCTAGAATTAAACTCTTGTTTTCAATTTTCCTTGCTCTTTCAACCAAAATACAGCTCTTTGAACGCTTTCATTAAAATCAACGACAGGATTGAAAGCTATCTCACTTTTCGCTTTGAAATTATTGTAACTTCTGCTGGTTTGCATCTTGTTTATTGCATTCGGATAGAGAACAAAGTTATCTATCCCTCTCAATCTATAATATAGGATAAATAAAGGCATTCCAAGTCTTGCAAGAAAGGTTGGAATATGAAAGGTTGAAGATTTTATTCCTAGATTGTTGCATATAACTTCAACAACCTCATTCCAAGTCTGGGAATGATCTGACGCAAGATTAAAAATTTGTCCAATGGATTTTTCTGGTTTTTGAATGATTTTTATGAATCCCTGTACGATATCATCAATGTCTGTCCAGTGGATGATTCCTTTTCCAGATCCTGGGAGAAATTTGGGGAGAAAAATAATCCCTTTATCAACAGCAAGTATAAAATCATATGTTTCAAAAGAAAACAGTCATTATATCGGAAACAAAGGCTCAGATAGTCTTGGTTATAATGGAGCATTGGGGCATCAATATATTTTCGATATTGATAACGACAACAATACTGCATCCAA
>Ga0209977_10000706_pt1 | contig 13601 bp, 9 predicted proteins | sample SumtaG_2_FD_183113 | JGI IMG/M metagenome (GOLD analysis project Ga0209977, IMG submission 183113) | Deep subsurface microbial communities from Indian Ocean to uncover new lineages of life (NeLLi) - Sumatra_00607 metaG (SPAdes) (version 2) | ecosystem: Environmental > Aquatic > Marine > Oceanic... | reverse complement strand
ATTATATTTATGGGCCAAGTCGCGGATGAAGTTCATGTTCATCTGTTCATCGATTGCAAAGCCATGGGTACCAATTTTACAAACCTCTACCATGACCTTTGTGGCGTCACCACAGATGAAAAAGGACGAGGTCAGATTGGCATCATGGATTACTTTGATGGCAGCCTGGGAATTCGGGGTGACATACTCATGAAATGTCCCCGGTTTGATCTGGGAGGCCACAGGATCCACAATGGCGATAATCTCACATCCCATCTCTGCATAAAAGCCAGCTGCCGCGGCTCCTATTTCTCCGGCAAACTCGCATACCTTTTTGGCAAATTCCGGGTTTTTATAAACATCCGTAAAAATACGCACGCCAGCCAGATGGGCGGCTAAGGTCAAAGGACCACAAAAAAGCCCCATCAGCACACAGTCCAGCTCGTCCAACTGGGGTCTAGCGATCTTGGCCGCCTCGTAGAGCAGAGGCCAGCGGCCCGATTCCTTGGTGGGAATCTTGAGCCCAGCCTCGGCGGGCGTCTTGTCAGAACATGGATGAGTCGTGACAGATGGTACATTGTCTTCCCACCATTTCAGTTCACAACCCACAGAATTGGCCTCCACCGAAAGATCAAATACCAGGGGAATACCGTCTGCTTTATACCTTTTTGCTGCATTAACCACCCCTTTTGCCAAAAGCTCGGCGTCTTTCAGCATCTTGTCCGCAGGTTCATTGATGAGAAAGGCACAATGAACCCCAGCATAAGGCACCCACGGAGGCTCTTCAGTTCTCTTTCCCCTATAAGCATCTATTAACTTCTGTTTGGCCATGTGTAACCTCCTTCTTTTTATAAGTTAAATTCCTGGTTTACACTAACCTGCCTTTACCGGTTAAAATCTTTCACCTCCTTTCTTTAGCTTGGTCTTGCTAAGTTACATGTTATCACGATCTAAACACACCTTCAAGGCCTCTACAATTTGATCCTCGTTCACCTGCCAGCCCACAAAGGCCAGCTTGGTAGGCCCTTTCTCATCCAGCTCTGTCCATTCCGTCTTACCACCCACATGATTCACAAAAAAACGTTTGTCCTCTAAAAGAGCAAAGCCTTTCACCCGGTACAGCTTGATGGGCAGATCCTCAATAAAGCGATGAAAATAGTCCGCTCTAAAGGGAGAGTTATGTTCAAAGGCAAAGGTCACGTACCCCATCTCCTCGGCACTTCCATGATCAGTGTGAACGTGGGGGAAATGAAGTTCCGTTTCATGATCCACGTTAACGCCAAGCTCCCAAAGCACCTCAGGATCAATCTGACAATGGTGAGTAGGCACCACTGAACAGGAGGGATTGATTTCTCTTATCTCCTGAAGAGAGCGGGGCACATCCTCTTTGGGCAGAAGATCAACCTTATTGAATAATAGTAACTCAGCTGCCTTGATCTGATTGTAAAATAGGGGGCCAAAGTACTCCCGTCCCTCCCACAAGTCCCCGGCCAAAACCGTAACGACTTTCGGCACCGTAATCCGTTTCTCTATTTGAGAGGTTTTCATGAAGCCCAGGACCTCAAACGGATCAGCCACCCCCGTCGCTTCAATGAAAAGTCGTCTCGTATGAAACCCATCCAGAATCTCTTTTACAGTACTGAGAAGCTCGCCCTGGATCGTACAACAGATACAACCATTTGTCAATTCAAAAATAGGTGTTTTAAATCCTTGAAGAAGCTCTCCATCTATCCCGATTTTGCCAAATTCATTGACTAAAATCGCAGTCCTTGATAAGTCCCCTGGCCATTTCAGGATATTCCTCAGTAAAGTGGTCTTTCCGGCCCCCAAGAAGCCCGCGATAAGAATCACATCACAGCGGGAGTCTTTCGGAACCTCATGACAATCTCTATTAGTCATAGAAAAACGTTGTGCTTTCCTCACTCAAACCTGATCACCACGTCCCGCGGAAGAGCCATATCCATTGCTACCTCCACTGCCTTCAGTACAGCCACAGGAATAGTGCAGGAGGGGTGACAGCCAGCCCATTCTGCAGAAATAAAAACCGGATTCTTGCTTATGGGCGCAAAAAGATCCCTCAAGGTCGTCTTGTTTACAAGCTCGGACAGACGCCGGATTTGTTTGCACTCTGAACCCGTAAACTTAATGGAAACAATGCCGCATGCCATCTTCCGTGCCTCGATGATACAGGGAAAACCGCAGATCCCGGGGTCTGCGGCCACCCTTATCACATCATTCTTTGATTGTGTCTGATGCTTCACCTCACCCCATCTCACAGCAACCTTTGCAGAACTACTTCATATGGGTATCGCTGGGGGGCTTGATATCTGCCCCCTGATTGAGAATTTCATCAGGAACAATGCCTACAAGGTGGGGGAATTCGTCTGTCATATGCGGTATCTGCATGGCCTCCATGAACTGCTTCTGGAAGTCCTCCTCCACTGTGAGTTCGATATATTCCACATTTCGGGACACCCAGTTGGCCTCATCACGCTTTTCGCGGTTCAGGAGCGCAGCTCGACACCCATCTCCTGCAGCATTACCTATAGAGACGATCTTTTCAATCTCGCAGTCAGGAAAAAGACCCATAACCAATGCCTTTTCACGGTCCACGTGTGTGCCGAAGGCCCCGGCAATCTTTATCTTGTCCACACTGTCCATGCCCATTCGGCGCATCATGAGCTTGGCGCCGGCATGAAGTGCTCCTTTGGCCAACTGGATCTGCCGCACGTCACGCTGGGTAATAACAACGTCCTTTTCAATACTCGTCTCCTCAGACCAGGCAAGCACAAACTCCGGTTGGTTATTTTCCTTATTAAGACGATGCCGCTTGGACTTATGATCCTTGTTAAACACGCCGCTCTTGGTAACGACATCTACCCGGTATAGCTCTGCAAGCACATCCAGAATCCCGGACCCGCAGATGCCCTTGCACTTCATATCCTTGGGCTCGGAATATTTTCGCCAGGCATCCCGGCCAATGACCTTATAATCCACATCGTGTGTTTCTGGATCGATCTTGATCCGTTCGATGGCCCCGGGCGCTGCCCGCATGCCGAATGCAAGTTGCGCACCCTCCAGGGCCGGCCCTGTGGCACAGGAAGAGGATATAAGCTTATCCTTGTTGCCAAGGACCAGCTCACCATTGGTACCGATATCGATAATTAGCTGAATCTCATCTTTTTTGTAAGGCTCCTCTGCGATTAGCACGCCCACGTTATCTGCACCCACAAACCCTGCCTCGTTGGGGAGCACGAACACGTAAGCCGAGGCGTTAATATTGATGCCAAGATCCCGGGCCTTTATGTCTAAGCTATGATGGATCACCGGTGGGAATGGGGCGAGACCCACATATTCCGGATTGAGCTGGAGCAATATATGGTGCATGGCTGTGTTGCCTCCAAGGGTTATATCCTCGATGTCTTCCCGGGAGAGGCGAAGGTAGGTCTTTCCCTCCTCAGGCACCTCGACAAATTCATCGGGCCCTTCATAATCCTTGGGCTTTTTCACCTTTTTTTTGGGCGGGTAGGTGTTTTTGATGGCCTCATCGATCAACCAGTTGAGCCCCTCGATAATGTCATCGCTCATCCGTTTGAGGCCATCTTCTGTTGTCATATGGAAAGTGATTCGGGCCATCACGTCTTCCCCATACTTGCACTGGGGGTTCATGAGGGTGACCGTGTCGACAACCTCCATGGTGGTGAGATCGCAAAAGTACGCGGCGACTGTGGTGGTCCCAACATCAATGGCAATGCCGTAATTGTGTTCAACCTTGCCTGGCCGCACCCGGATGATCTCCTGGTCCATCCAGACACTGACTGTTACCTTCCAGTCCCCGTCGCGAAGCGCCATGGGGAGCTGCCGCAGGCATTGAATATCGACCTTCAGGTCCTTAAGGCCATATTGTTTTTCCAGTTTCCGACCGATCCGTTCGAAATCGCCAGTGGGCTCCTCAAAAGTTGGAGGTTCCACCTCCACATAGTATGTTTTCACGGCCGGGTTATGTTCGATATGGATATCCCGGGCCTTCTTGCTCACCACCTGTTTGCCGGCTCGGGACTCCTCTGGCACAAAGATCAGGACATCCCCTTCTACCTTGGCCACACAACCCAGACGGTAGCCAGACTCCTTCTCTTCGGCATTGATGTACTTATCCTCCTCCTCTTGCCAGGGACTAAGATGCGACCCGGTCGAATGAACCCCAAATTTCTCAAAAAATCCCTCCTCAACACGTATCTTGCACTTCCCGCAAACCTTCTTCTCACCGCACAGGGACTCAATGTCCACACCCAGCAGCCTCGAGGCCTCAATCAAAGTAATATCTTTAGGGACTGATCCCCTGCGGCCCGAGGGCTGAAAGATCACCATCGCCTTATTATCTTCCATTCAATCATATCCTCCTTCATATTGAAATCAGCAGACATCTTCCTTTACAGCCTTTAAGCTGTGCATTTGGAATCTTCAGAATATGCCTCTTGTCTGGTGTCGATTATGGAAACTCAACCCGTGGTTCCTTTAAATCAGGAGCGGATTGGGGGATTGCTTACTCACCCTTCGCCTTTTCATACTCCTTCAGCCGGGATATCATCTTGATACCCTCTTGCACCGCATTCCCGGCAGATTCCGCATATCCATCCGCTCCAAAAAGAGTAGCCACATCCTGGGTCACAGGCGCTCCACCCAACATGATGGCCACGTTCGGGTTCTTCTCCTTGATCATCTTGATCACCTTCCTCATACCTAACATGGTCGTGGTCATCATGGCTGACATGGCCACCACCTCAGCATCCGTCCGCAGCTGCTCTTTTACAAAGTTCTCAAGGGGAACGTCCCGGCCCAGGTCGTAAACCTCCCAACCGGCCACATCAAACATCATCTTCACCAGGTTCTTGCCGATATCATGGACATCCCCCTGAATACTGCCTATCACCACCTGGGCAATTGCCCCTCCCTCCTTCTTGGGGACATGGGGCCTCAGTATATCCAGACCACCATAGAGCGCGTCAGCACACATGAGCACCTCAGGCACAAAGTATTCTTGCTTTTCGTAAAGATCACCTACGACCTCCATCCCGGCGGCCAAACCATCCATGATCATCTCAAGGGCTGGATACCCCTCATCCACAGCAGTCTGGGATGCCTCCTTCACCTGATCGTCTTTGAAGTTGATTACACCATCTTTTAATTTTTCAAATAATTCTTCTTTACTTGCCATATCTGTTTTCCTCCTATCTTTTCTTTATCTTTGATTACATCCGTCCCACGGTTGGGGTCGGTTAGGGTTTATACTCCCTTACTGTCTTCTCTATGGCGCGGAAGTTCTCATCCTTGATGTCAGGCCACATATCACAGCCCGGCCAGACAGCATCAACCCCAGCGTCGATGTTCTCCTTAATACCTTCAACCGCCTGCTCTACGGTCGTCTCCTCTGCACAGGGAAGCTTGAATACGTCCCAATTACCGAGAATCAAGGCATCTGACCCTAACTTCTTCCGCGATTCCCGGAGATCGTTCTTTATGTCAAAACTGACTGCTTGAGCCCCCGAATCAGTAACAACCTGCCACATCATCTCGACAAGAGGATCTGTTGACCCGCAGATATGCAGCACCTTGGGGGGCCTCCACGCCTCCAAAATCCGCGTTAACCTCGGCTGGATCATCTCTTTGAAGGTTTTGGGGCTGAGTAGATCAGCTGCCACTCCCGGCTCACGGAGCGTGATGAAATCCGCCCCGGCATCCAGAAGCGCCTTCCCGATGTTAATGATCATGTCCGATACCTGGTCTAAAATGGCCTCCACCCGCTCTTTATGCTTGAAGACCCCCTTCAGGACCTTGTCCAGTTCGATGGTCTGCCCGCACTGGGTGAAGGGCCCCAACTGCCAGGCACCCACGGGGTACTCCGGAGCCTCTTTTTTTATGATCTTTATAGCCTCGGGAAGCAGGTTCATCGGATATTTATCCATGATATTGTCAATGTCATCCTGCGTAATTTCCACCTGATCCAATTCTTCCCATTTTTTATAAGGGATGGTGGGATAAAGGATATCCTCCGACTCCTCGTAAAGACTGATCTCGTTACCTAAGGCCTCTGATTCCATGCACATATCAAAGGGAATCGTAACACAATCTATATTATACATTCGGGCGGACTCGATAGCCGCCATGGCCATCCTATCGGCATGCCTGTGAACGCTCGGAAAATTGTAGCCCAGCTTTTTTATCGCAGGGAGCGTAAGCATACCCATCCCCGTAAAAAATAGCGGCTTGTCTAAAGGTTCACGGTTCCAAAACTTTTTTACTCTTTCTATGGGAGTAAGCTCAGCCATAGTAAAAACTCCTTTCTGTAATGAAATTTATATTTCTAAATCCTGTCCCCGGAAGAACAGCTCACACAAGGGTACTCTCCGGGCTGTCCCGCGAACTTACTTCACAGGTCTCCTGCCCAATCATATTAGTACCTCCTCTCTAATAAAAACAGCACTCCTCGCCAGGAGGTTTAATAAATATCCTGGAGTAAAATTACTTATCATTGTATTCATATGGACTCATCATATTCTTGAAAATCGTCTAAAAGATGATTTTTTGCAGGAAAATAGATGATTTTTGGGTTTACGTTTTTTGAAAGCGTTCATAAACTGAGGGGCAATGGAGTGATGGATCCAGGGAGTGAGGGGTAGCAGTACTTGGGGCCATCGAGCTAAGCACAGAGGCACAAAGCTTTTAGTCACCAAGACATGGTAGACAGTAAGCCCGCTTAAGCGTGAGTTCTGTCAATGTTTTTTGATCTTTTTGTTTGCCGTATTGTTTGCAATAGAGTCTATTTTCCAATTTACACGGCAACCGTAACAACAATGTAACAACGTAGACATCGCTCGGCTTCGGCTACAGCATCCGGGCTTGAAAAACCCTGTTCCACTTCGTGGAAGGTAGACATCCTGGTTTCTGGCGGGAGAATAGGCGGCTGTCTTCGATCTAAGGGTTCGATTTTCTTGCTCATCTCCTCATTTGGGTCATATACTTTAATAGACTTGAAGAGATCATCAAAATGGTCGTCGTTGTCAGGTTCAACGGGCAGATTGTTAATAAAGCGGTCGATGCTGATAGCTGCTTTTTTGCCACTGGCCGCCGCTTCCGCCACAGATTCGGGCCCATACATGGCGTCACCGCCAGCAAAGACCCAATCCAGTTCGGTTTGAAAGGTCACAGGATCAGCAGAAAGTCCGCTGCTGGGTGAGATTGGAATATCCTGCTCTTTTGCAAAATCCAATTCAGCGCCTTGGCCGATAGCTACAATAACCGTATCCGCCGACAGGGTCTGCAGGTCGGTTTCATCATATTGCGGGCTAAAGTGGTTATTTTCATCGAAGACTTGAGTACAGCGTTTGAATTCGACTCCTGTCACCTTGCCGTCCTTGCCGGCAAAGCTGTTGGGGCCGAAAGAGTTGATAATTTCCACCTTTTCTTCGATGGCTCCTTCAATTTCATGCTCCCAGGCCGGCATCTCATCCCGGGATTCCAGACAGACTGCAGTCACCTCAATGGCGCCGAGGCGTTTGGTCGTCCGGGCCACATCGATTGCCACATTGCCGCCGCCGATGACAATGACCTTCTTGCCGAGTTTGACTTCCTTGCCCAGGGCCACATCCCGGAGAAATTCAATACCGGGGATCAACCCCTCCAGGTCTTCGCCTTTTACATCGAGCTGGAGGCTGCTGTGAAGCCCGGTAGCCAGAAATACCGCTTTAAAACCATCCGCCTTCAGGCTCTCAAGGGTGATCTCTTCACCAAAAGAGATGCCGGTCTTGATGGTGACGCCCATCTTTTCGATGAATTCGATTTCCCTGGCGAGAATATCTTGGGGCAGGGAGTACTTAGGAATCCCTACAGCCATCATGCCACCGGCCACCGGCAGTTTTTCAAAGACCGTGACTTGATGCCCCTTCCGGGCCAGATGATAGGCACAAGTAATACCGGTAGGACCAGCCCCAACAATGGCGACCTCACCGGTTTTTTCCGAAGGGGTAATCTGAAATTCCGGTTCTTTATTATCAGATAATTCATTGTCCGCCACAAAGCGCTTGAGAGACATTATGGAAATCGCTTCATCCACATTCGAGCGCCGACAATAATCTTCACAGGGTCGGACACACACACGGCCCACGCAACCCGGCAGTGGTAAGCGGTCGCGGATCACATCAAGGGATTCCGCAAATTTGGCATCTTTGATTAACTCAATATATTTGGGAATATCGAGATGAATCGGGCAGGCATACAGGCAAGGGGCGGTCAGATTTGAATAGTATGTGACGTCTGTCACGGGGTTTTTCCCACTAACGGCCTGTGAAAATTCGTCAGAAAAGTATTTCAGGGCTTGCATGAGCGGGATAGGACCGGCTTTACCTATGGTGCATTTCCCTGCATCCATGATCGCTTCTGCAGTCGACTGTAAAAATTCTAAGTCCTCTTCCGTTGCTTCGCCATTAAAGATATCTTGTAAGACCTCTAACTGCTCTTTCCAGCCTGTCTTACAGTAATTACATTTGTCACATGTCTTTGCATGGTCGTAATTAGCCTCCAAGTATGCACGACAAAGATCAATGATATCAATGTCCTTCGAAAGGAGGATGATCCCGTCCCAACCCATTAAGGCTTTTATCTTTTCGTCCTCATTGAAATATTCGGGCAATGTAAAATGATCTACCGATTCGTAGGCCCGGGGTTCTTTTCCGCGGTTGTCAATGATCCGGCCTCCCCATGAACTGAAAAGTACATCGTTCATGATCTCTTCCTCCTCAGTATCTCGTTCGCGATGAAAATCTTTCTGGGTTATTCTGGTTTTAGGGCGTATATACGCCCTCTGAGCAAATCCGACATTAAAGCTCCCTGTCTCGACATAGAGAGGCAGGGAGCTTTATCTAACGATAGCACATTCTGTCACACGTTACAGGGCGGGGCGCAGTTTCAAACGCTTATGGATAGGGACTCGGTTTCTCTTAACGTTCCACCTTTTTCAACTCGGCAGATTCTTGCCAACGCACTTTGAGGTTATTAGCAAAATCGGACCACAGCTTGTTTATGGGATGATTCGGATCTTTGGGCAGCTCTTTTGTTTCATCAAAGACCGCGGTTGCCAGAAACGCATCAGCTAAAGCAATTGCCGGCATGACGCGTGCAGCGCCTGCCAGGGGACCGGCGAACACAAGGTCATTGAAAAAGAATGCCGAAAGGGATTCCACAGCGGCATCAATAGCTGACCAGCTCTTAACGCCCCACATCTCTTCTTTAAACCGCTTGTATTCCATGTAAGAGCCGTTGCTTGGTGCACTGGCCGTTGCAAAACCCCACTTCTCTTTAATCAATTTACCTGCTAATCCGCAGAGTGCAGCGGCGGGCCCGTTCAGCGTCGTGGTGTCCACAATAATGGTCTCGAATTTGGCATCTGCCTTTTCCATTGCATCCAACAGCTTTTGTGCTCCGGTAATCCTGCCGGTGGGCATCTGATCGTTTTGATCAAAGGCAACAAGAAGGACATTCTTCACGCCAATCTGTACCACCTCTTTGACTTCCGTCTCCAGGTCCTCTTCCCAGACCGTGATACTATTATAGAACATTTTGTCCAGCAGACCCTTTTCTGCACAATAGGCCGCACCATCCAGCTTCGTCTTCGTCTGAATTGCGTCAACACAAAAAGGCATGTCACTTATCGAGGTAACAAAATCAATATATTTTTTGAATTTCTCACCCGGACTTGCTACAATGTCCGCCATGACAGAGACTCCGGTTTCCTCACAGTATTTATCCGCAGCCTTTAGCAACTCCTCTGCCCGCTTTTCATTAAACCCTTTTCTCCTGGCGCCTTTATCAAATAACCTGTCGTTCTCCTGAAAGATAGAAAAGCAGGCTATCGTGGGATAGTCTCCAGGCTGACCTCCCAACTTTACCCCCCCTATTTCATAAACCTGTGGATCTTTTTCAAATCTAAACATATTTCTACCTCCTTTCTAAAAGACAGAACCCTGGCCCCAGGCCGCTTAAATAGCCTAAAGCAAACGATAAACTAAAACATCCTCTCAAATATATGACTTTAACCCATCCTGAAAATCGTCCAAAAGATGATTTTTGAGGGGAAAACGGATGGTTTTCATAAATTTTTATTCGTTTCTTATCCTTTTATCTAAAATCTTTAATAACTCAATTTTGCTTTTTTTACCAAAAGCTGCTATATTTAGAAAACCTTGCTCCCCTTCTTCGATCATAGAGTTAAGGTTCTTTAAACCTTCAGAAGTCAATCTGTAGTTTTTCTTTTTGTTTTTTTGCGCCCATCTGTTTTTAATAAGGATGTCAATTACTTCATCAAAACTTCTGGATAGAGTATATCTGTAACCGAAATTTCCATAAGCTCCAATTAATTTCTCCGGAATTTGAAGATCTGAGTCATTTTTTGTTAATAGGCCAAATAACTCTTTTTTATCTAAACCATTTCCTTTGTCTTCCAAAAGAAGGATTATCATATACCAAAAGGATTTGATTTTATGTGTTTTTTTAGTTTCTATGCACCATTTTCTCACTTCTCTTAAGATTTCTTTAAGTCTATTTCCATCAATATTATCACCAGGATAAGTCTTAACATAGAATGAAGTGGTGATATCCAAAAGTCTGTATGTTTTTTGTTTGATTTCTTCAAGATCAGGGTCATAGTTCATATAATCATAAGCAACTAAATACGGCTCAAAACCGATACTATTTTCAAGTCTTAACAGAGGTGAAGGAATTTTTTTCAAGTTATTTCTTGCCTCCAGAAGCCTGTATATGTCAGACGCAAATAAGGGAAATGTGTAAAGGTGAACATGAACGGTTGATTTCCCGTTTCTTATGCATGATGAAGCTAATGTAGCCGTAATTCCACAATCATCAATTGTTGATTCAGGAGAAAATAGTTGAACGCTTAATCTCGGCTGTATTCTTCCTTTTCCAAGGGTCTCAATAGATTTATTTAGTTCAGAAACTGTACAGCCTCTTCTCAACCTTTTTGAAAGATCCTCTGTTAAAGCATCTGCGCCAACAAATGCTACCTTAAAATTGGCTTCTCCCATTTTTTTTACTAATCTTTTATGCAATCCTTTGGGTCTTAAGAAGCAGGAATACACTATTTCTCTTCCAACTTTTTTATTTAAGTTTTTGAAATAATCACAGATCTTAATTGTCCAATCTTCACTGATATTGAAGGTATCATCCCAAATATCTACATATTTTATTTCAGGGTTGTTTTTTAAGAAATCACTCAGATCCTCTACAAAGAAATCACTTTGAACTGCACAGTGAAAATTATTTCCAAACTGACTCGCGATAGCACAGAACAAACATCCCCCACGAGATTTTTTTGCCCAGATACAGGCTCTCTGAAGGGTTACGGCAATTGTTTTTTCTCCATAGCGCACATAGGAAAAAATATCTCTCTCTGGTAGGTCTTCAGAGGAAAACTCAGTCGAAACTAAGGCCTTTCTCTCAGGTAGCCAAAATACAATATTTGGGATTTCAAGCAACTTTTTTAAGAAATCCTTATCCCATTTTCTTGTCATAGTCGTTTTGTCAAGTAGAGGTAAAAGAGAGAACAAAACTTTTTCAGCAGATCCTCTCACAATAAAATCAGGACAGATATCTATAAGCTTATTGGCAAAAGTGGAAAATCGATAAAGCATCAAGTTCTTGTAGTTATTCGATGCTTCATTTCCTCCAAGTATGATAGGCGCTGAACTTATGCTTCTCAAGCACCACATAACTTTTGGCAAGACGAATAAATTTACAGAATATGGAGTGGAAATCAAAATGCTATCCGCATCCGAAAGTCCTGCTTTTTTAAAGAGGTCACTTAAGAAATCATGACCCACCAGAGTCAGTTCTTCTAAGGAAAAAAAGAGGCAATCCGCCCCAATAGCTTCCCCACAAACAGGTGTGTACCCTAAGTCCTTAACAATCCTTCTTAGGACTGAATATGCTAAACTCGTCTGCCTTGTAAGTGTGATTATTCCTATTCTCTTCATGGGATAAAAGACCTAACCCAAGTTTCTAACTTTGGCTTTTTATGGTGTCTGGATTGTTTTTTAAACACGGTTCTTGTCTTTGGTTATTGGTTATTGGCTTGCGCTGCGACTCGACTGAGCTCGTCGAAGTCTCGTTTCGTCTATCGTCACTCGGTTGGGATCATTCTCGGTGGAGAGCTAAACGGGTAAAAACTCTTTATTGGCTTTTTTACTTGATCCGTAACCTTTTTACAAGTCCCGATTCGAGATGCGCAACTCTGGCCCAGACCTGACTAAGAGAGACTGATTTCTTCAGCTTTCGCCTATAAAGTATTACAGCGCCAACAGACTTTTTAGATCACATCGCACCAGGGCGGGCCGCAACCGTTTCACTCAACCGAAATATGAGCGGATAATTTCATTTTTATAGTGTCTCCGCGAAAGTTGGGCTAAGGGGTGGGAGCTAAAGGTCAGGGTCAACCAACCCGAGTTGGATGGCAAAATGAGCAAGCCGAACAGGATTGTCAATCCCAAGTTTTTCCATAATCTTGGCCTTGTGAGATTTTACAGTGCTCACGCTAATGTAAAGCATATCAGCTATCTTCCTTGTAGAATGCCCTTCTGCAATAAGCTGGAATATCTCCCTCTCCCTGTTGGAGAGTTGCTTGAAACGCTCTTCTCTGGATGACGCCTTTCGGGTGTAGAGATATTGGTCCACAACGATCTTGGATATGGAGGGACTTAGGAAGGTCTTATTTTTGATCGCAGCATGAATGGCATTTATGATGTCACGGCCGCTCGACTCTTTTAAGAGATATCCCGATATACCTGTTTCGAGAAGCTCGTGGATATAATGTTCATGGGAATACATGGAAAGGATCAGGATCTTGGTTTTTGGTAAATCCTTTCTTATCCTCTTGGCCGCCTCGATCCCGTTCATTAGGGGCATGGCAATATCCAATATGATAACATCCGGCTTTAACTCCAGGGCCTTTTCTAAGGCCATTCGGCCATCGCTGGCCTCCCCCACAACCTCCAGGTCATGCTGGTCTTCCAGCAGACGCGCTAAGCCCTGACGAACAATAGTATGGTCATCGGCCAGCAAGATCCTAATGGGTTGCCCCATGATTCTGATCCTCAACTAAAGGTATTTCGATTCGAATTCGGGTCCCTTGTCCTGGTCTGCTGATCAGTTGAAACGTCCCACCAAGAAAAGAAGCCCTTTCCCTCATGCCAAGCAGCCCTAAACTCCTCTTGTTATTTCCGCCAATTTGACCATCAAACCCATTCCCGTCATCTTCTGCCAGGAAGATGATTTTAGGATAGCTCTTAATAATGGAAAGATGAAAATGCTCGGCACCAGAATGCCTTATGGTATTAGTGAGCGTCTCTTGACTGAAACGGTAAAGAACAGTCTCGGTGTCGGCGTCCAGTCGATGATCAAATCCCACCATGCGAAACTCAATATCCAGACCCGATCGATTCTTTACCTCCCTAAAATAGAGGTTCAGGGCAGGCTCCAGCCCGAGATCGCTCAGCAGGGCAGGGTGCAGACGATATGAAAGGCGTCTAATTTCAGAGGAGGCTCGAACGAGCATCTTT
>Ga0209977_10000705_pt1 | contig 13629 bp, 15 predicted proteins | sample SumtaG_2_FD_183113 | JGI IMG/M metagenome (GOLD analysis project Ga0209977, IMG submission 183113) | Deep subsurface microbial communities from Indian Ocean to uncover new lineages of life (NeLLi) - Sumatra_00607 metaG (SPAdes) (version 2) | ecosystem: Environmental > Aquatic > Marine > Oceanic... | reverse complement strand
GATCGTAGTGGGCAAAATGTTCATCTCTAGTCCCTTCCGGGCTATCTCAAAGTTCCAGTTATATCTTCCCGGAGCTGCGTCTAGAACTACTCCTCTTTGTCTAGCTTCCTTAAACTCAGGGAGAACACTACCATCAGGGCTAATGACTCCTCCCGGTTTCGGCGTAAAGACATGAGTTAAGATGTCACCCCACTCTAAGAGGACCAGTAACTCTCGCATAAAGACGTTTATGATGTCTTTCGAGACAGTTTCTCCAGCGTCAATGCCAATATGAACCATGAGTGGAAGTTTAGCCTCACTAGATAGTTTCTTGGCTACCCTTATCACCTCTACCCCCAGATTTTGCATCAAAGCTCCAGTAGCCCGTAGTTTGATGCCCCTAATCAGGTCTCGATTTTCCTCTATTGTTTTCAACATGGCCACAGGGTCAATATTTTGCCAATTCCAAATTTCAGGTAAAACGGCTTCTCCAACGGAACACATGTGGAGGAAACAAAAGATATCAGTCCGAGTCTTAGGAATAACGAATCTTTTAAACCCATTAAAATTAGCATAACCGGTGCTACCAGCATCACAGGCGGTGGTGACACCAGTGAGAACTCCGATTTCATCCGGGGATGTTGCGCCGTTAATTATACCATTGGCAACATGAGCATGGAGGTCAATAAGTCCAGGAGTCACTATTTTCCCCATGGCGTGAATAACCCTCTTTGCTTGGCTCTGTGGTATATCATCAGCCCAGGCAACTATCTTACCCTGGGAAACACCTATGTCTCTCTGGTCATGTATCCTTTGAGCGGGGTCTATTACTATCCTACCTTTGATCAGTAACTCATACATAATCCACCTTACTTATTATCATATGAATCACACTGATATTGTCTCCTGTACTTTGGTTAAGCACCAGTTTTGAATTTCTCATTTCAACTCGCAATGAGGCATCCCGACCTTCATCGCTCTTGTCAACAATATTATATCCATGATATCTGGTTGTCAATCTCTATCTCGGAGCCCTGAAATAATCCTCAACTTGAGAGCCGTGCACCATATTACAGCCCTCTGAATCCTCTTCTATCCGCACTGGTGAAGCTCTGTTTCTTGAGATGAGTCCTACTGCCTAACGTGCCCTTTAAGAAACAATCTATCTTCAGTTTAGAGGCTTGGCCTTCCTCTAAAGTTGACAAAAGCAGACACACTGCCTAGAATTGGCTGATAACTTCGCTGGAAAGTAACCAAAGAATTACCAGGAAGGAGGCAAAATGCCAAGTAACAGGCTGGAAATAACAGGAAAGGTACAAACGGTACTAGGAGTAATTGATGCCGATGATTTAGGCATAACTCTACCCCATGAACATCTGCTTGTTGACCTCTCGGTTTACTTCACGGAGCCTGAGGAGGCTCGGTTCAAAAGACTGGCTCACGAGCCAGTTTCCTTTGAAAATCACAGTTGGATCCAGCACCATACTTACAACAGCTTGGACAATTTACGATTATTGGATGAGGAAGAAATTATCGGGGAGTTGATGCCCTTCAAAAATGAAGGTGGCAGCACTGTTGTTTCCCTCAGTAATGTGGGGTTGGCTCGTGATCCCCTAGGGTTGGTAAATATCTCTCGTGCCACAGGTCTTAATGTGGTTATGGGATCGGGTTATTATATAAGCCAGTCACAAGGCCCAGAATACGAAAGGAAGACCAAAGAGGAGATCGCTGAGGAAATCAACGCCGACATAGAAGTCGGCGTTGACAATACCGGCATCCGCGCTGGAATCATCGGCGAGCTTGGCTGCACCTGGCCCCTAAAGGAAAGCGAACGCAAGGTGCTGCTTGCCGGAGTAATAGCTCAAAAGCGCACCGGAGCCACCATAAATGTTCACCAAGTTAGCGCAGGCCCGAATGACGCCATGGAAATCATCAAGATACTGGATGATGCCGGTGCTGATCTTAGCCGTGTTGTCATAGACCATATCGACCTTACTGTACTTCCTTTAAGCTACCGGCTTGAACTCGCGAAGACAGGCTGTTACCTCGAATATGACATCTTTGGTTATCCCACATTTGCCCCTCCTAGCCCCTTCGGAGGCGGCAGCGTAATCCGTAATAGGCCCTGCGACCGGGAGCGAATTGAGCAGATTACCGAACTTATTGATGCCGGGTACCTGAACCAGATTCTCATATCACAAGACATATGCATGAAACACCTAATGCTTCGCTATGGTGGCCATGGTTTCGCACACATTCTGTGCAATATCGTGCCTCAGATGCTGGTGAGAGGCATCACCAGGGAGCAGATACATACTATGATGGTGGAGAACCCGAAACACGTTTTGTCATTCGCTTGAGTGGCCGATTTTTAAACGGGATCGTCTGAAGGCAGTGGCTTCACAAAGGATCCAAACGTCTGAACTTTTTATTGACATCGTGGTTGATGGGATGATTACGGTAAACTGTACATTACCCATGCCACCGGAGAATTCCGAAGAGGAGAAGCTATCAGTTCTACCTTTTATACGGAGTGGTAGGCCGTACAGGTCTCGAACCTGCGACACCCTGGTTAAAAGATACAGGCGTATTGTCCCACCTAGTAAAGAATTAGTTACTCAAAGTCCATTTGCGTCTAAAATTTAGCCTCGCTTTATGCCATGTAGTACCTTGCCGTAACTTTTTGTGATCAGAAGTTCGTTAGCAAAAATGTTAGCAATGGACTATTGGTTACTGGCTGACTCATATTCTCATACTCTGCTTACCTTTTCATTTGAGGAATCGTAAATCTTACTGGTTTCAATCATTGATTCCAGAGTGCGACTCGAGGCGGACAGGATGTCCGCCTCTGCCCAATCTCCCTGCACTTCAGCCTTGCTTTCTTCCGGGACTCCCTGGTAGGCCACGGCGGCCAGCAGTCTCCGCTCTTCCGCGTTGGTATCTGCCAAGTACGGTAGGTTGTCGTACCAGAAGTCACGGTCGTCTCTGGTTTCGAACGGTTCTTTTGTCATCCTCGCTATATTGTATCCGGACTCCCTCGCACTTACGTTTGCATGTTTCAGGTCGAAACGAGTTACCGGCAGTGGCTCGATGGCTCTCATCCACATAGTCCTGAAAAAATGGTAGAGAGGTCGCAGACCTGAGACCAGCCCATTACCGGTGCCACCGGCGATAGTTATTCCGTAGGCGGGGAGGCCCAGTAGCGGCCGGGTCCTGGCGTATATCCTGAATATCTTCAGAATTAGCAGTCTCACCATAGCCGTAGTATCACCCCAGTATACCGGAGTGCCCAGCACCAGACCGTCGCAGTTCAGTAGCTTGTCACTAAGTACTTCCAGATTACCGTCCTCATAGGTGCATTTTAAATTATCGGCACAAACCCAGGGCAGACAGTCCTTGCAGGCGTCAACGACGTATTCAGACATCTGCACCAGCTCGGTGGCGGTTCCAGCCCTGACCGCGCCTTCCAGAGCGCTGCTTACCAGCTGGTTGGTCAGTCCGTCAGTTCTTGGGCTTCCTACCAGACCGAGAATTGTTTTATCATTACTCATAAATATCCTCCTTGACTTATGCTGTATCCGAATTGTAACACAATACCATCTTCTCCAGTGAATTACCCCCCAGCAAGCTGGGGGGCATCTTAAGACTTTTTGAACATACGTAGTTGGAGGGAGTTTTCAGGGAGTTTTCTTCGTGGATTTGATATTCAATGTATTTCCGTATCATGTCAGCGGTCACTTTATCACCTACACTCCTGACAAAATATCCGTCACTCCAAAATTCCCCTGCCCACAGTCGCTTCCTCAATTTCGGAAACTTCTTAAATACCTCACGGCCAGACACGCTTTTCAGTATTTGTACTACTTGCGCCGGAGAATACCTCGGCGGTGCCTCAACAAATACGTGCACATGGTCTTCCATAACTTCCATCGTATCTATCCTGAACTCATACTCCTCAGCTATCTGTTGAAGCACCTCTTTCAAATACTCCGAAACCCCCTCGCTCAATACGTGTTTTCTATACTTAGGTATCCACACCAGGTGATACTTCAGATCATATACGGCGTGTTTAGTCCTCCTAACCCCCATACCACAGTTATACAGGAAAAAGCTCTTTTCAGGCAAGTACCCTTGCCTCGCCTTACGGCGAGCCACTTTCCTCCCGCCAGCAAGCTGGCGGGTATCCAGTGGAGTTTTCTATGAATACCTAACTTCGCTGCAACATGTGTTGCCTTCTGGATTGTGGCTCCTAGAAATGAAGGCAGGCTGTATCCAGAACACAGCGCTCGCCCTAAGCGATGCCCCTTGTACCAGATGCAGCCTCCTGTTCCTACTACTTCCTCCCCACAGGCCAGACTCAAGCAAGTTACCTTTTCTCTCTTACTTTATCCCCTTGGAAGATATGCCAGATTTGCTCTGAAGTTTCCCTAGAGACTACCCAGGCTTGGTCTATGGTTTCTCTACATGTCATTAACGCTTGCCTGACGCTCTCCTGATAAACCCCCATGGCCTTCTGCCTGGCTCTCTTATAGGCTTCCTCAGCCTCCTGTTCAGACTTTTCACGGACTCTCAAGGCTTTTTCTATAGCCTCATCACAAGCATTGTTAGCCTGCTGTTCAACTTCTTTATAGGTCTTTTCCTCTTGCCGTTCCCGCTGCTTATACGCTGCGGCCACTTTCCTCTGAGCTTCCAAATATGCATTATAAGCCCTCTCAGACTGACTTAGAACCTCGTCAAGAGGATCAACAGCCGTCTGAGAAACTACGGGAGTAAATTCTCCAGCCTGCTCTTCAGTTTTTCTAACAGTCTTCTTAGTTTGTTGCTGCTCAATAATCGTATCAGTCAATATACACCTCCTGCAATTTGTTGTCTCTCACTACATCGACATTTTCACCCTATCTTTATCATACTTAGCACTTCACATTAATACCTTTTAATACTTCAACTTCAAAAAACCGGTTTGCCCAGAATAACTATGAACGCCACTATCCTTAATTAACCTCAGGCTCATAGGACACGCTGGCTGTGCGGCTCTTTCTGAATTCCGTTAACTTCCTTCTTCACTCTATTTATTTCACTCTCTGTAAACAACCTCCACCCTCTTCTGTCCCTGTGTTCGGCCTCCTCCATGATGCCTTCTTTAATCCAACGGAAGAGAGTGCTCTTGCCTATACCAACCATCAGGCAAACTTCAGCAGTCCTATAATAGGTTTGTCCGTTTATTGTTACTGGCATATGTGAGAACCTCCGACACTATTCAGATATAGTCTAACTATGTTCATCCTGCCTGTGAATCCCCCATTGGTACTTCTAACAACCGCTCTTTAGTACGGGCAAAGATTTAATTTAACCATGGCAAATGCCCGCTACGGAGAGCCATATGCATCTGATATCCCAGCGTCCACACATCAGGTAACAACTCCGGATAAGACACCTGCAACACGAGCATTTAAATAAATTTCAGGGTACTCTATTAGACTATTACCATACAACGTATCCCAAACAGAAACACAATAGGCCACTAATTATAATAATGAAGGCGTCCAATTAGGCGGTATCGGCAAGTTTTCACTAGTTGTCAGCCACAAATATTCATCGATAAACCTGGCCAGCGATTTATGGCAACCATAATTACTATGACCCAACTTCTCTGACAGGAATACTTCAGGTGAGCCCGGAAGTCCCAGCGACTGAAAGTCCTTAGTAACCTCCAGTGCGCGTTGCTTTGCGATGCCCAGCCATTTGATATAGTCATCAGCTTGTCCGCGCAAACCAAAGTACTTTGATGTTTTCAAATCAAGCACAACAAATAGAGATTCATTAAGCGTATGAGCGATTTTACTTATTCCAGTTACCCAGAGCCCGTCAACAGAACTAAGTCCGTCGTAAATTTGCCGTATATTTTGCAGTAAATCCTCATTCGACAAATCGCAATCGAGCAGGCATATACTTTGAAGAGAAGACGTTTGACGACGCAGCTTAATTATTTCAGCCAGTATGTTACCACCCCGTTTCCCTACCGGCAGCCGTAGACCAATACTATTCAGAAATCCAGAGAGAATTTTAGTTTCGAATTCCTCATACGGCACATCCCACGGTGCTTCTCGCAGTTTAGAGATGAACGCTGTATCTCTAAAAAGTTTCACGTATTTTCTATCTCCCCTTGATTTGTAATAATGAATAAATGCTGCCCAGGCAAGGTCGCTGAATTTCACGGTACCTCCTCGTTATGCCTTTGATTAGGTAATTGCTTTACTGTTTGAAATCCTAGTCAAATCCAATGTCCTTGTCAATATACCCGTAGAGGAAACGGGGGAGGGAAGTAATTTTGACAGAATAATAAAGAACGATAATCAGCAGTACAACGCAACGAGAAGAACCAAAGCCACAAGAAATATTACCATGGAAACCCCAAGCAGTATATAGAGCAGAGGCAGGCGTGGTTGCCTCTTGTTTATTTCTGCCATCATATCTCCGGTGACATCCGGGTGTGTAGTGACTTGGCTGGTAGCTCCGGCGTAGATAGTTGGAGGGTTTTCGGGCACTGGTCTAACAAACTCAGGACTATCAATTGGAGAGTGGGTATCTTCAGGTTTCCGAGTTTCAGGGGGACTGACTTCCGGTGGCAGTCCAGCCCGTTCTACCCACTGCCGATAAAGTTTTGCTTTCCTTCTCCTCTCAAAATACTTCAAGGTGCGCCTCCGCTAAGGGTTACATTAGAGTTACTGCACTCTCTAGTCTAATTGTGATAGATATTACAGTCAACTGGCTCACCGCACTAATGGCGAAATCGCCACTTAACTCATTACTATTTACCTATTTACCCTACCCCCACACAGGTTATAATGTAACACAAAGAGTACAGTGGAGCATAGTCGTGGGAAATAACGGTAACGACCAGGGTATCGTCAAGTTGTGGGGACACGACTTCATTAAAGCTAAATACGGGCTGGACGAGACGCAGGTAGTATCTTTCGTCAATGAACTTATCAGTCAACGTAATACGTTCCTGCAACGCAGGGAACATCTTTCATCGCTTACCAAGTTAGCCGAAAGAATGGTCGCCGAGGCTAGTAATATGGCTGCACAAATCAAGGATGAAGCCATAGAACGAGCTAATGCTGAGGCCACGATGATTTTAGCTAAAGCAGAAGAACAGGCTCAACAGATGATTGAGGAAAAACGGGCTGAAGTCATAGCTATGGCTAATAGGAAAGCCGAGGCTATCACGGCTAACGCTCAACAGGAGATAGAACTACTGCTAGAGGAAAAGACAAGGAGCAGCCAAACTGAACTAAAAGACACCGGCAAATCATTATATGGGCAGTTTCTGTTACAGCTGGAAGATCTTCAGCAGCAGGTAAGAGTACTGGAGATAGATTTTGAACACACATTATCTCAAAAGATGAAACAGTTTGACCTGAATGTAGAGCGAGAATTATCATTTCAACTCACAGTACCCATGCAGCAGGAGAATAACGTCATTCTCGATGCTGATGTAGTAGTAAACACTCAACCGGAATACAGTATGCTCGCCGACGCCGGAGTACAAGGCCAGACGTTGACTCAACCGGGCAATAGTGGACAGGGGAAAACGGTGCCGGTAGCGGCAGAGAACGAGGAGGTGATTGATTACCAGGGAGAAGTTGAACTGGAACTCCTGCCTCCAGTAGATATACAGCAGATAATAGGAATCATGAGATATCTTGACAGTTTACCTGAAGTCGAAGCCACCGAACTTATACCTATAGCGGATACACCACGGATCAAGGTTTTCCTAAACGAGCCAGTGCCCTTGATGGAAATATTGAGAACGCTTCCTGAGGTGAGCCAGCTTAAGGAAGTCACCGACAAGGAAGCCGCCAGCTGCGCGGACATCCCTCAAAGTACTTGCAGGCAGATTCAAATAACACTCTCCCAAGACAGGATACTTGTTGAGCCAAAGAAGTATTGACTGGTGAAGCCTCTCATACCCAACCCGCTGGGCCCTATTCCAATCTGAAATAGGTGTCCTCATACTAACTGGGTCAGCCATACATAGATTTTCCTCAAAAAGCAACTCTATATCAATCTGCATACTACTTCTTTCAACCTCCTTCTGGACACTTAGAACCCGTTGGAAAACAGCAGACCGAACATAGCTTTAGAAGTCGGTAAAGATACAAACATGTCCACATCATTTAAACAGGGACTTGACACTCTAAGAAGCCCATTTGATATAATAGAGATATGATAGAGGGTAAGTGTCCCAAGTGTGGTACCTATCGCATCGGTTGGTCATTACTCAACCCACGAAATCAAACATGCCCCAAGTGTGGCACAGCGCTTGAGATTACAGAGGATGGCCGCAAAATCTCCAGCGGTTACTCACCTTTTACCGCAGAGAGATATTTTATCAATACGCCTACTAACATACCTTCTTCCCACGATAAGAAGGAGTCCAAAAAGCACCATCGTTCTTAACATTATTTAATAACCCAACGTCCAATTTCATCCAGATTAGCCAGCAATATTAAACGTGCTTTGCTCAGCATTTGAATTGGCTCCCCTCAACTACTCATTGGCTTGACAGCTAGACCCAAAAAGCACATAATCGCATAGGCACACAAACTACGGGGCACAGTTTAGCCAACGAGCTTAAATGAGAATCCCGGCTATTCCAATTCAAAATATCAACAGAGAGGTGAAAATGCGTAATAATCCAGTCAAGGAAAAAATTCTCAACGGTGGTACCGCCTACGGCGTCTTCTGCAATTTGTATTCCCCCATGATTATCGAGTTAGTTAGTCACACAGGATTTGACTTCGCTTTAATCGATGCCGAGCACAGCCCAGTGGGAGTTGAAAGCTGTGAGCATATGGTCAGGGCAGCGGATAGCGTCGGGCTCCCCACTTTTGTCAGAATAGCCATGAATATTCGCCAGAACATTCTTCGCTACCTTGACATTGGTACCATGGGAGTGATGTTACCCCAGATAAATAGTAAGGCAGAGGCTGAAGCCGTGGTTGAGGCAGTGAAATATCCGCCACAGGGAAAACGAGGGTTGGCTGCGGTACGAGCTGCTGATTACGGACTGACCACTTCCCTAAAGGAATACACCATCAAGGCCAATCAAGAAACCCTGGTACTTGTCCAGATAGAGACTATGGGTGCAGTGAACAACCTGGATGAACTCCTCTCCATCGAAGGCATCGACGTTTTCTTCATCGGGCCCAGTGACTTGTCCGCCTCCATGGGGTATGTAGGGGAGCCAAACCACCCTGAGGCTCAAGCCATGATTGAGAAACTGGTACACAGGATTCGTACCGCCGGCAAAGTGGCGGGTACCGTCGCCTACACTCATGAGGCATTAGCTAAAGCCAAAGAGCGTGGATTTCAATTTATAGTACACAGTGTCATCGGTATGATAACCAAATCTGGCCGGGACTACCTGGAGATAGCCCGCGGTTCTTAGTCACTGCAATCTAACAAAAATCTCCACAGGTGACGGGCTGACCGCGACAGGAAAACTATTCTTTGGAGGTTTAAATTATGATGCAGAACAGCATACCTTTCCCATCTCTGGATACGCCTGCCGTGCTCGTGGACATGGATAAGCTTGAGGCAAATATACAGGAAATGTCTCAGCTAGCGGCTGAGGCAGGAGTCAGGTTGAGGCCGCATGTTAAGATTCATGAGAGTGCTGAAATAGCCAAAATGCAGATTGAAGCAGGGGCATGTGGGGTAGAAGTAGGCTCCATGGGCCAGGCAGAAGCTATGGCAGAGGAGGGGCTTGACGACATAATTATTGCTCATCCCGGCTTTTATGGTGACCAAAAGTTAGAAACGCTGAAGAAACTTCTTAATAAACCAGCTCTTAAGGTCACTGTCGTGGTAGATATGCTTGAACAAGCTGAGGGTGTTTCCCTGGCTGGCCAGACAGTTGGTCGAAAGGTTCCGGTACTCTTAAAGATTGATACCAGTCGAGATGCCGGTGGAACCCAACGCCACGGTATTCTCCCAGGTGAACCTGTCTTGAATCTGGCCAAGAAACTTTGCCAGCTAACAAGTATTGAGTTTGCAGGCATTTATGCGCATGAAATGGGTGCGGAACCAACGGCAGAGGGTGTAGATACAGTAGCTTTCAAAACCGCAGAGATAATGGCAGAAACGACCAAGATGCTGAGGGGGGAAGGCATCACGGTAGAGCATGTTTCCGTGGGCGCCTCGCCTACCTTCCGCGCTACATGCCGTTATATAAAGGAAGGGAAATTCCCCGAGATAACGGAGATTCATCCGGGAAATTGCGTGATCGGCGATATCATGTATATGAAGGCACGCGGCAACACAAGAGAGACATGCGCCGTCACTGTGTTAACTACCGTGATGAGCACAACACATTCAGATTGGGTTATGATTGATGCCGGGTATAAGACATTTGGTGCTGACTCTCTCATAGGGCACCGGGAAACACCAGGCTTTTTTTGGAAAGGAAAACCTAGCTTCGGCTCAATCCAGGGACGTCCAGACTTGTGGCTCGGTGCCCTTAGCGCCGAGACTGGTCATGTTTTCTATTTAGAGTCTGGAACAAAGCTGAACCTTGGCGAGCGTCTGGAAATTGTGCCTAACAATGCCACCCTTGTCATCAATATACATGACCGGATATATGGTGTAAGAAACGGCAAGGTAGAGAGAGTCATCAAAGTAACTGGGAGGGGCCGAGGTAATTAGAGAATGGCTAACTAAAATTTGACGTGGAGGACAACACATAGAAGCAACGACTGACGGAAAAGGAGGAGCGATGAAACCAGTAATCGGCTTTATTGGCATCGGTAATATGGGCGCACCCATGGCACAGAATCTCCTTAAGGCGGGTTACCCATTGATAGTCTACGACCTCAGTGAGAAGGCTATAGAAAGTTTAGCGAAATTGGGTGCTGAGAAGGCTTCTTCGGTACGTGACCTTGCCAGCCGCAGCTCGATTGTAATCACTATTCTCCCTGCCTCCCCGGACGTAGAGGCAGTGGTGCTCGGACCTGAGGGAGTGCTCGAGGGTTCCAAACCCGGTGATATAGTGATTGACATGAGCAGCTCCTACCCCGGTAGCACCAAAATGATCTGGGAACGGTTGTCTGCCAAGGGCATCAGGATGCTGGATGCGCCCGTGAGTGGTGGGACAGAAGGTGCCCATGCCGGTACCCTGGCTATCATGGTGGGCGGTGAGGAAAAGGATTACGAGGAGTGCCGTCCCATCCTTGAGGCAATGGGGCAGAACATCTATTACCTGGGTGAGATAGGAGCAGGCCATACAGTAAAGGCCCTCAATAATCTCTGCTCAGCCTGCAGCATGGTAATAACCTCGGAGGCCCTGGTGATAGCGACCAAGTTAGGCCTCTCCCCAGATAAAGTTATCGCTGCCATAAACTCCAGCAGCGGGCGAAGCTGGTCCAGTCAGTCCAAGTTCCCCAACTTCGTCCTGAACAATGCCTTTAACTCCGGCTTTACCATCGGTCTCATGAATAAGGATATAGAGACAGCCATGCGCCTCGGTCGTGAACTCCACATTCCCATGTTCGTGGGGGCAATGGTTCAGCAACTCTACAGCTATGCTGTTGGTCAGGGCAAGGGAAATGATTGTAGCAGTGCCATCGTCAAAACTATCGAGCATTGGGGTGGAGTCAAGGTGAGAAGCAAAGAAGGAGGTTAACCATCATGGCAGAAGACGAGAAACAGGCCTTCGTAGACAAGATGTACCGAGATCGTGGCTATATCCTCGATTTCCATAAGGTAATGGTAGCTGAGGATTTTGACTACCTCAAGGCCTACAATCAGTTAATCGAGGCAGGCTACACCAAGCAGCGAACGCTCGATGCCAAGACCAAAGAAATCGCCTATACGGTAATACTAACAGCCTTGAAGGCGAGCGTAGACCATATCAAAGTACACATCAAACTAGCCTTGGATTATGGTGCTACAAAGCAAGAACTTCTGGAGGCCCTGGAGATATGTGTGCCCGCTGCTGGTGTACCTGCCTTCATGATTGGCTTTGAGGCCTGGAAGCAGGTGGTATCGCCTGACCGGGTGGAACCCTCATCGTATTAGGTGATGCCCCACGCTGGAAAACGGCTTCTCTGCAGTTGCGTGTAGCGCTAAGTGGTATAAGAAATGGCCACATCGGCCATCCCCACCTGATGTGAAATGCTATCACCATCTAGCTAGCCTCTTATCATAATTCTGAGGCGCTAGTTTGAATAAGATGAAATTGTTGGATTTCCAGTGTATAATAGGTCGTAGAGAAATACGAAGACTACCGGAAGTTATTGATGAATATCGAAGGAGAAGACCATGGAAGATAGAGTTGCCATCTTTATAGACGGCAGTAATCTGTATCATGCTCTGAAAAATAACTTCAGACGCCACGACCTCAACTTCACCGAGTTTGCTAACAAACTCTGCGGTTCGAGACGCTTGTTCCGAACCTACTATTACAACGTGCTACAGGACCCGGCTCAACGCCCTGATGGCTCCAGGGAACAACAGGAATTCCTTGATATCCTCCGTAAGACACCATACCTGGAGACTCGCTTGGGGACTACGAAGATAGCACAGGGTATACCCGTTGAAAAAGGCATAGACATTATGCTGGCCACAGACCTGTTGTATTTCGCCTGGAACAACTTCTACGATGTAGCCGTCGTGGTGAGCGGGGACGCTGACTTCGCCTATGCCCTTCAAGCCGTGAAGAACATGGGCAAACATGTTGAGGTTGCCTACTTCGAAAGCGGAATATCTAAGGACCTCCTGGACGCAGCCGATAACCGACATCTATTAGACCAAAAGTTCTTCCGTAGTTTGTGGGCCGGTAAACGCCGCAGTAAACATAGGTCTGCGAGTAGAGGAAATGCCAAGATTGGCCAAGAACTTAGATGAATACCAAAGAGCTAGTTGAGAAGCTAGTATCGTGGATAAGAGACACCGTTCTGGCCGCCGGGTGTAAGGGAGTAGTGATCGGCATGAGTGGCGGAATTGATTCTTCAGTGCTGGCAGTATTGTGCCACCAGGCTTTCCCCCAAAGCACGCTGGGAATATTTATACCGTGTTACAATAGCCAGACTGAAGTAGAGCATGCCCAAACAGTAGCCACCCAGTTTTCCATTCCAACCAGAATAGTAAGGCTCGACAACGTCTTCGACGCATTACTTAAAGAATTACCCGAGGATAAGGCAGACCCTGCAATCAATCGGAAAACCAGGGGAAATCTCAAAGCCAGATTAAGGATGCTCACTCTCTACTATTTCGCCAATCAGCTCAACTACATGGTAGTCGGGTCAAGCAACAGAAGTGAACTTTCTATTGGCTACTTTACCAAGTATGGAGATGGTGGAGTTGATATTGTGCCCCTGGGGAATCTGGTCAAAGGGCAGATAAGGGAACTGGCTTGCTTTCTGGACATCCCACAGCAAATTATAGACAAGCCCCCTTCGGCTGACTTGTGGGAAGGACAAACCGACGAAGATGAGCTAGGCTTCAGCTACGAGGAACTTGACCGCTACCTGATTACTGGCGAAGCTAATGACGAGCTAAAGAAAAAGATTGAAACCATGATAGCTAACAATTACCACAAGCGCCAGCCACCTCCAGTAGCCAGGTAATTGTTAGCTATCATGGTTT
>Ga0209977_10000702_pt1 | contig 13639 bp, 17 predicted proteins | sample SumtaG_2_FD_183113 | JGI IMG/M metagenome (GOLD analysis project Ga0209977, IMG submission 183113) | Deep subsurface microbial communities from Indian Ocean to uncover new lineages of life (NeLLi) - Sumatra_00607 metaG (SPAdes) (version 2) | ecosystem: Environmental > Aquatic > Marine > Oceanic... | reverse complement strand
TTATTACTCTCCAAGAAAAAGCTAAAAAGCTCGTAAAATCTAAGACATCAATTTGGAAAAGGGAAGTTAGGAAATTGAATGAAAAGATATTTACAAAAGAAAGGGATAAGAAAAGGAAAATCTATGAGCATAATAAGAGCGTTTTAAATTTAAAATTAAAATCGTTGAAATTAAGATTAGAAAGAAAAGAAAAAAATAGACCAACACAACGGCAATTACAAAATATAAATAACTTGAAAGATGAAACAAGGAAACAGAAAAGGTTACAGGATATGCAGAATTTAAAAGAAGAAATCAAGTTTATTGAAAAAGATATGAAGATTATAGAAAAGAAATTAGATGAAATCGCTTTTGAACATGAAGATTTAACTAATGATATGAAGAGGCGTAATTTAGCTAAGTTCTATACAAACTTACTATCACTTGCAATTATTAGAATCATTGATTAATTAATGAGCCGTAAGAGAATTATAAGATCTTACTCGAGTTTCTGATTTTTTATCATTCTGTTAGTAAGATTTAGAAACGTACTTTCAACATTTTCGCCTGTTTTAGCTGAGGTTTCTACAAAATACGTATTTTCACTTTTCGCATATTCTTCAACACCCTCTTTGTCATATTCTCCGTAAACATCTTTAATGAGATCAACTTTGTTCCCTATTAATATAAAAGGAATATTTTTTCCAGCAAATTCTCGTAAATCAGAAAGCCAATCATTTAATTCTTCATACGTGTGCCATCTTGAAATATCAAAAACTACTAATGCTCCATTAGCTCCATTGAAAAAGCTTGATCTTAAAAATTTATATCTTTCTTGACCTCCAATATCCCATATCTGTAATTTACAGGTTGTATCGAGATTTGGGTATCCTTCCATTACTTTAGATAAAAAATCAGCTCCAATAGTTAGCTTATATCTAAAATTAAACTTATTTTCTACAAATCTATGTAAAAGACTGGTTTTTCCTACAGCGGCGGCACCCACTATAATTACCTTAAATACATATAACGGCATTAAAATAACTCCTATTAAATTATGCGATTCTAATAAATAATCTCCATCAGATATTTAAACATTTTCATAAACGATTCATTTAAATAAGAACGACAAAAAGCATTTATGATTCTTTAGGGAGTAGATTCCATCTTTTTGTACAAATTTGTTAAGAATTGTGCTTTAACATTCGCCGAGTTAGTTCAATAAAAGCATTCTCAACATTATCACCTGTTTTAGCAGAAGTTTCAATATAAATACTTTCTTCATTTTCAGCAAACTTCTTAGGTTTGTCCCTATTAATTACTTCACCGACTTCAGGGAGTAGATCAGATTTATTCCCCAATATTATAATGGGAATCTTTTCTTCAAGTATACTATGCATATCTATAAGCCATTCTTTCATTTTGGAAAATGTATTTGCCCTTGAGAGGTCAAAAACTAATATTGCTCCATGGGCTCCTTCATAAAAACTACGACGTAGGATTTTGAAACGTTCTTGGCCACCCACATCCCAAATAGAAAGTTTTGCGATTTTATCTTTCTCAAATTTTACTGTTTTAGCTAAAAAGTCTACACCTATAGTGAATTTATAACTTGTTGAGAATTGATCCTCTACGAATCTTCGTATAAGACTAGTTTTACCAACTGCACCAGGACCAATAATAATAACTTTGAAGGTAAAGTCGGCAGTCATTATTAATCGAGTTTGATTTATTTTTAAAAATTAATTTATAAAACAATAATTGGTTGTTTCTTTATTAAATCTTTATTAAATTGTACTTTTTACCAAATTTCTTAAATAATTTGGTTCCACCCCCCTCTTGCAAAATCTTCAATGTTGACTTTGAATCAGTGATTTCCATTCCACCGACAATGTCTACACCATAATCAAACAAAATATCTGGTAGCATGCCTACAGATGGGCCCATTACTATAGTTTTTCGAGCCTTTTTTCTGAAAAGATTTAATATTTTCTCAATAGTATTATTGATTAAAGAAGTACCGGTACAAAATAGAATATCAGTAGATATTTCCTCTTTCTCTAATTCATCTATATTTGTTCGAAAATTAAATTCGCTGAATTCTTTTGGGGTAGAAATTGTATCTTCCACTAAAGTAATGTTTATTGTCTTTTTTCTTAATTTTTGAATAAGAGGTTTCATTAATCCAATAATAGTTATACTCGTATCCTGATTAATCTCCAAATAATCAAAAGGATCTCCTATTAACTTGGAGTAAGGATTCTTAATTCTTAAAATATGCTGAGACACCGCATTTACAGTTGCAATTCCTATAATCTTTTTTAAACTTGGTGTTAAGTAAGACCACTCTAATAATTCTAATAATTTTTTGCTGGTGAGGTTTCCAGCAAAGTTAATTTTACTACAATCAGCACTATTAATTACGCTTGGTAAGGTAGAAGCTAATCCTAAAATTGGTTCTAAGGCATAAGCAGAAACTTCTACCCCTGTGTAGCCTAAACCTATTACAACTTTACTAATTTTTGGAGGTACTATTTCATGAACTTTATAGATTTGCTTAATGAACTCGACAGTTTTTTCAAGAATCATTTATTCAAATATATATCAAGATTGTTTAAATAATAAAATTGTTTAATTTCAATTAAAAATTTATTTTGATTGTGAGATTGATATGGAGTATATTATCATTGAAAATGAAAAAATTGGACAAATTAAAGCAAAATTGCTCACCGATAAGAATCCTAAAACATGTGAAGCAATTTGGAACGCATTACCCTTTGAAGTTAATCTGGCAAGATGGGGAGAAGAATTGTATGGGGAAATCCCTGTTTCATTAGAACAAGAAAATTCCCAAGTTGATTGTGAGGTAGGAGATATTGGATATTGGCCTAGTGGAAAAGGATTTTGTATCTTTTTTGGTCCTACGCCTGCTAGTAAAGGAGATAAACCAAAAGCAGCTTCTCCAGTAAATATATTCGCTAGAGTTGACGGAGATGCTAAGACTTTTTTACAATTTTCGTCTTTTCAAGGCACTGTAAAGAGAGGGGAATAATATTTCTTCGCATGTTTTAGTATTTAAGCGTTTCTTTCATCCTAATCATCATATCTAATGCTATACAACATTTGGAACATACTGACGAATTTTAAGCTAGTTTTTCGAAAATTAAGGTTCAATTTGTTCCTCAGAAAGCAAAGGCTCTCTAACAATTATATAGATAATTAAGCCAATAATACTAGCGATTAATACAATTAATAGCCAAATACTAGCCTCCATCCCTCTTTTTTGAGCGTTTCTATACACCCAAACACATAATATTATTTGTCCTATAATAGCTAAGACAATAATAGTGGCTATTAAAGTCCAAAAAATCACATTAGTTGTCGTATCACCAAATTGTAAAATCATTTATCTTTAACCTTTAATCTTTTTATTTTAATATTTTTAAGATTTCAGTTTATTATAATAGTAATAGAAACATGTATAAAAATGATAATTTAATATTTAACATTTTAGTAAGAAATATTAAAGATTATATTATTAAGGTGCAAGGCTCGATCTCATTTTAATAACCCAGTATCCATTTTGGTCTTTACGAACATATCTATTTTTTTCACAAGTTTAAATATGATTTTACAATTTTAATAGTAGTTTCAGCTAAATCTAATGCATCATTAGCAGACTTTTTATTAAATACTTCAGCAGGTATTCCCTCTGGTAGTCCATTAGGATATCTAGTCGGAATATAATAACTATCTAAGATGGACACATCTTCACCTAACTTTGAAAACCTATAATCGAAAGAGCCAGCCCAGTCTGCTAATTTCTTAACTGAATGCCCTAGAACAAGATCTTCTTTATTAAAATAAATTACAGATTTTAAAGCTTTTTCAACAATTTGTTAAGATATAAGGAGAATAAGATTATTTTAATTTCAAAAATATAATAAACAATTTCATTTTTTAATTTCTAAAAATTGAATAATAATATGAGGATCATACCCGCGTATTATTGAGATATACCTTTATAACCGTGAAAGGTCTGTTTCACGAACATATATATTTTTTTTATAAGTTTAAATATGATTTTACTATTTTAATAGTAGTTTCAGCTAGATCTAATGCATCATTAGCAGATTTTTTATTGAAAACTTCAGCAGGTATTCCTTCTGGAAGTCCATTAGGATATCTAGTCGGAATATAATAACTATCTAAGATAGATACATCTTCGCCTAATTTTGTAAACTTTTTATCGAAAGTACCAGCCCAATCTGCTAATTTCTTAACTGAATGTCCTAGAACAAGATCCTCTTTATTAAAATAAATTACAGATTTTAAAGCTTTTTCAACAATTTGTTGAGATATAAAACAGACAAGATAATAGAATTTTAGCACTTATTAAATCTTCTAATGCTTGTTCAAACCATCTATTTGCTTCCTTAGAATATTTACTTATTTCGCTCATAAATGACCTTTCCTTCTTTTAATATATGTTGAATAAATAAATTTTCTCCTGCCATGCGTTTAAACTCAATTGGGGTATAGATGAGTAAATCAATTTCTTTAGGTTTTACTTTTTTATAAATTTCTGCTGATCTTTCTATAAAGTCTAGCTTAGATTCAATTATTATAATTAAATCAATATCACTTGTTAAACTTAATTCCTCTCTAACAGATGATCCAAATTGAATAATTTTTAAAGCGCCCAATTTAATTAATTCAGAGATGACACGGTTTAATTCTTGTTTTAGCTCTTTTAAATGCTTCTTCTTAAGCATTTTAACTTTTTGGATCATTATTGTATAAATATTTATTAGTCTTATTAAATTAAATGTAAGAATTCTAAATCATAAAGGTTCTAAATATAAATACTATTGCATGATATAGAAATTCACATCTAATCAAAATAATTTTATGCGGGAAAAATTAAAATAATCTGAATTATTTTAAACGGGAAAAAATTATAAAAGGAGTAGAAATCATGAAAAAGAATGAAAATCTGCTTGAATTAAGAAAACAATATGTCCCAAAGGCTGTTTACAATACTTTTCCATCCTTTATCAGTCAAGCAAATGGTGCTAAAATGACTGATATAGAGGGTTATGAAATGATTGATTTTGCAGGGGGCATAGCTACAGTCAATGTAGGTCATTGTCATCCCAAAGTTGTAAGTGCTATTAAAGATCAGGCTGAAAAGTACATCCATACATGCTTTCATGTAGCAATGTATGAACCATATATAGAGTTAGCAAAAAGACTTTGTGAAATTGCACCGGGAGATTTCTCAAAAATGGCTTTTTTTGCAAATAGTGGTGCTGAAGCTGTAGAAAATGCAATAAAAATTGCCAGATATTACACAAAACGTTCGGGTATAATTACTTTTGAAAATGCTTTCCACGGAAGGACACTTATGGGGATGAGTCTAACAAGTAAAGTAAAACCATACAAATTAGGTTTTGGACCATTTGCTCCGGAGATTTATCGAATACCATTTGGTGATGCTAATTTATTCGAAACATTTCTTATAAACCACATTGCACCAGAATCCGTTGCAGCGATCATTGCAGAACCCGTTCAAGGTGAAGGTGGATTTATAACTCCCCCTCCAGAATTTTTCCCTAAGATTATCGAGATTTGTAAAGAAAATGGAATACTGTTTATTGCTGACGAAATTCAATCCGGGATGGGACGAACGGGAAAGATGTTCGCAATTGAACATTGGGATGTTGTACCTGATATTATTCTTCTAGCAAAGAGCTTAGCAGCAGGCTTACCTTTAAGTGCAATAATAGGACGGAAAGAAATTATGGATTCTCCTCACATTGGTGGGTTAGGAGGAACATTTGGTGGCAATCCCGTTGCTTGTAGAGCAGCTTTAGCCGTGTTAGACATATTTAAAGAGGAAAATTTATTACATAAAGCTGAAATTTTAGGACAAAAATTAAATAAGCAAATTAAGACCTGGCAGAAAAATTTTGAAATTGTTGGAAACATTCATGGTATTGGATCAATGCTCGCCTTTGAGATAGTAGATACAAAGTCAAAAAAACCCGCAAAGGATAAAGCTAAGGAATTAATCGACTTGTGCTATAAGAAGGGTTTAATAATTCTTACTTGTGGAAAATATGGAAACACTATAAGGTTGCTGATGCCCCTTGTAATAAATAATGATGAATTAGATAAAGGTCTTAAAATACTTGAAGAAAACCTTCAAATTTTAGAAAATAAGAGTTTGGAAATGTAATAACTCTTTATTCTACACCACACCAATCCATTATTGTACCAATTATTATCTCGGTTGTTTTAACGGTTGATTTAATGGAAACTCGTTCATCAATTGAATGAATTTTTTCTGCTAACGGTCCGAATGAAACTGCAGGGATACCGTTATATACAAAAAATCGAGCATCCAATCCAGATGATCCTCCGATATATATTGGTTTGATACCAGAAAATTCTTGAATTTTTTTATCTATCAGTTGTACGAAAGGATCTTCAGGATTCTGTTCATGAGGTCTTGCTTTCCACCCAAACCACTCAATTTTTGGGGGGTGATCTTTCAACCATCTATCTTTATTCGCGATATTTTGGATAGTTCTCTCAATTTGACTCATAACAATTTCTCGGGTCTCACCAGGAGGAAAACCTATTCGACACTCGAGAATACACAAGGCTGGTACTGTTGAAGGCCAATCTCCCGCTTTTATGACTCCAATGTTAAGTGTCGTTGCTTTCCCCTTCATGCGTGGATCTACTTCTGCATATTTATAACTGATTGTGCTCTGTCTTTCAATGTTTAGGGATGTAAGGGCTTCAATTATCGGCACCATTTTTACAATAGCATTCACACCATAATGTGCTGTTGCTGCATGTGCCGGAACACCAGTAACAATAACACGAAAATACATAACCCCTGCACTAGCGATACTTATAGCATATCCACCCGGTTCAGGAATTATAGCGGCATCTGTCTTTGGCTGAGTTAGACGCATATATAAATTCCCTCCTATACCGCCATCTTCTTCATCAATAGTTGTTTCTATAAGCACATCACCCTTTAACTGAGTTTTTGTTTCTTTAAGTGCTTGAAGAGCAAAAATCATGGATGCAACTCCTGCTTTCATATCTCCAGCACCCCGTCCATATATGAAATCACCGTCTATTTCACCACTCCATGGATTACGACTCCAATGTTCTACGGGTTCTGGACTCACTACATCAACATGTCCACTAAGGCAAATAGATCGACCATTTCCAGTTCCTTTAAGGATTCCTGCTACATTGGGACGATCCTTATAACCATATTTAGTAAAGGACGTTGTTTCAAAATAATCATCACTTTTTCGTAGGATTTCAATATTAGGATAGATCAATTTAGGTTTAAGATCTAATTCTGTAAGCTTTTTATATATGAATTTTTGGATTTCTCCTTCTTCCCCAGAAATACTAGGGATCCGAACTAGATCTTGAATAAATTTTACAAGCTTATCCTGATTATTTCGAATCCAAGTTATCGGAGTTGGTTCTTCTGAATTCATTTAATTACTTTCCTTTTTTTATCATATTTATTTTTATTAATATTTAAAATTAATTCTTGGGATCTCTTAACATTGACCAATTTGTTATTCCTGTACTCTCAATTTCAAATTCTTTCATAACATTAAATCCAAAATTTTGATAATACAAAACATTGCTTTTCTTATTTGTATCTAAGTAACATTTAAGATTATTCTCATCTAAATATTCTATCATGGGGAGTAGAAGCTTTCTACCAAAACCCTTTCTTTGAAATTTTGGATCCACCGCTATAACCATGAGATAAATATGAGGTTCTTTTATAAGTTGTTCATGGATATCATTGGCATAAGAAGTGACTGATAATCTTTCGAGGTATTTCTGACCTAACACATAGAAAAAAACTTCATCACCGCATTCTTTAGAGCGTTCTGGCGTGATATATGCAAATTCTGAGGGGACCCATAACGTTATACCTTCCAAATTAGGTGAAGATGCATAAACTACTCCAAATTGAAGACAGTACCAAATATAGGCTTTGAATAAGTATGGAAGATATTTTTTTCTCTCAGATTCATCGGGAATAATATATACATGTAATGGATCATCATGAAATGCTCGTGAAATAATTTCTGCAGCTTTATTTAAAGGTATATACTTTAACTGATATAGGTCTCGGAGATTTTTCATTTTCAATACCAGTTTTTAAAATTTATTGAAAAGAGATAAAACAAATCAAATTCTCTTAGAAATAATTAAATATAAAACATAATCCATAAATTAAATGTGTTATTGTTGATCAGATTCTGGTATAAATACATAAAAAGGACTTGAATGAATATTAAAGATTTTTTGATTCCATTCAATAAACTTAATTTTGAAATTATATTATTACACGCGTGGAACAGATAAATTACTTTGAAAAATTATTCTATCCTAAAACTATAGCCTTTATTGGTGCTTCAAAGAAGAGAGAGTGGCAGTTAAAAGGTTTGGTTGATCGAGGGTTCACTGGAAAGTTATACTTTGTTTCCAAAGGAAGTGATAAGATATTTGATATAGATTGTTTTAAGGACGTGTCTGAACTTCCTAATGGTATTGATCACGCAATAATTGCTGTAAATCGAAACCAATTAGTCGATATTGTGAAAAAATGTATCAATAAAAAGTTTGCAACAATTCATATATTTTCCGCGGGAACAGGTGAATTTGATGAAGAGGGAAAACAAATTGAAGATGAAATATTCCATTTACTAAAAAACAGTTCTACTAAGGCTATTGGACCTAATTGTATGGGATTATATTCTACTGGTGGTCGATTTTCATTTAACGCTTCTTTTAAAGCAGATCCTATTGGCAATGTAGCATTTATTTCACAATCCGGTGACCTAACAGAAAGGTTTGTGGGAAGTTTAAATTATCTTGGTGTTAATTTTTCATGGGCAGCAAGCATTGGCAATTCTATATCGTTAAACGTGACAGATCTTATTCGATATTTCAATGAAGACGATAAAACTGAGATATTAGCTATCTATCTTGAGGGATTTTCAAGATATCATAATAAAGAAGGAAGAAGGTTGTACAATGAGTTAAAAAAGGCAAGGAAACCAGTAATATTCTTAAGAAGTGGAAAGACTGTGGCAGGAAAGAGATCTGCAGAATCACATACAGGAAGTTTGACCACTTCAAATCAAATTTGGAATGCTGTTTTCACTCAAACGAGTGGTATTAAAGTTCGTACATTTGAGGAATTAACTGATACAACACTAGCATTTTATTATTGCAAGGATATGTTACCCCGCGAAAAAGGCATACTGCTAATGACATGGTCAGGTGGAAATGCCACAATAGCTACGGATTTAATAACTCAACTTGGAGCTACCATCCCTGAATTTAGTGCAGCAACAAAGGCAGAATTGAAAAAATTAATTAGATTTGGGGGTGTTGTGAATCCATTAGACTTGCCATGGAAAAATTTTTCAGATGAATATTCGAATATCGCAAAAATTGCAATTAAAGAACCATATATAGGCGGCGTCTTTGCAGAAACATACCAACCTTGGGATAAAAATACGTTTGAAAATTACTTTGAAAATTTAGAGTTTCTTAAAAATTTGTGCCACGAACATGGGAAGCCATTTTTTCTTTCTTTACCTCTAGCTGGCTTTCAGGGTAGAGAAAAATATAGAAGGAAAATTGTAGAAATGGGGGTGCCAATTTTTCCTAGTTTTGAAAGAGCAGCTAAAGCATTCCTTAATTTATATAATTATGGGGAAAAATTAGATTGAAAAAAACATACACTACGATTTATCTCTCTCTAATTATTTCTAATTCTTCTTCAGATTCAGCAATTCCCTTTAAGATACAATTTTTACTACTAAAATTGTCAAAATTAAGTTTACTATCATTTATAATTATACAATTATCTAATTTGAAATTCTTTCCAATTTTTACATTATCAAATATTATAGAATTCGAGATCTCTGCATAATCCTCGATTACAGAATCATTTCCGATATAAACCTTCGGTCCGATGAGTACATCATCACCGATTTTAACCTTATCTCCAAGAATAACCGGTTCCATGAAAGTAGGATAATCTCCTATATAATTTTCAATTTTTAATCCTTTAACATGATTTTTTAGAATTTCAGTCTTTAGTTCTTGGATCTTTAATAAATCGAAATCTTTTTCATTAAGCAGTTGCTCTAATTGTTTTAATAGTTCTTTCATTCTCATTCATCTAAAATATGAATTATAATTCTAATATATCAATCAATTTATCAATATTTTTACCAGTTTTTGCACTGGTAGTAATAACCTCTATGTCTGGATTAATTTCTTTTGCATCTTTTAGCATTTTTTGAACATTCGTTCCTAATCTCTCAGCTAAATCAATTTTATTAATAACTGCTACTTGAGACATCTTGAAAAGCATGGGGTGTTTTTCTATAACCCATTCTCCTTCAGTTGTAGAAACTACAGTAATTCGAGTATCAGTACCAAGAGTGAATTCTGAAGGACAAATCAAATTTCCTACGTTTTCGATAAAAAGTAAATCGTAATCATCTAAATCTTTATTTTCAATAATCTTGTGTATGTGATAAGCATTTAACGCACATTCTCGACCAGTATTAATTTGAATACTTTCAGCATTATGCGCTTGAATTCGATCAGCATCTACTCTAGTGGTTATATCGCCGCAAATTACTAAAATCCTATATTTTTCTGATAAAATTTCTACTATTTTTTCAATTAACGCAGTTTTACCCGCTCCAATAGCACCAACGATATCTACTGATTTAATCTTATGTTCCTTCAATTCTTCATTATTCTGTCGAGCTAAAAGCTCATTGTCTTCTTTTACTTTCATTTTAGTTTGAACTACATCATCTCTGATATCATCAGTAGCCAAATTGATGCTTTCCAGTTCTTTAATCCGTTGTATATCTTTTTTTCTTTTTTCTGACATTGTGATAGTAAATAAAGAATAAGACTATAAGGATTACTTTTTTAAATTAAAAATAGAAAAAAAACTTATTGGCTCTTGTAATTATAGAAGCCTTTCCTAGATTTTACTCCTAATTCTCCCCTTTCAACCATTTCTTTTAGAGCATCTGGTGGCTTATCATCAGGGTAACCGCTATTTTTAAAATAGGACATTTCAATATCGTAAACTACATCTAATCCTATTCGATCCATGAACTGAAAAGGTCCATAATCGCTTTTGGAAAAGAATTGGCAAAAAAGTTTCCATGCTTTATCAACAGTTTTAATATCTGCATGACCCCCTGCCCATATCTTCAGACAATCTTTTTTAATCGCTCTCCATATCCTATTCATAACAAAGCCATAACACTCTTTCTTAACTTCAAGAGGAGTGATTTCGATGCTTTCTAACCAACTCCTCCCTTTATCGAATGTTTCCTCACTTGTCTGATTTCCACGCATAATATCTGCTACTGGTAGCCTAAAAAGATCGTAAAAATGAATATTTAAAACTTTATCTTTTCGATCTACTACATCTTCAATTTTTGAGATTGGTATTGATGAACTATTTGTAGCGATTATAGTGTAAGGTGAAGCTGCCTTATCAATCTTTGAAAAAACCTCTCGCTTTAACTCAAGTTTTTCTGTTACAGCTTCAATCACAAGATCTACATCTTTAACAGCTTCAGCAATAGTATAATATTGAGTGATTGTCGCATTCAAATTTTCTTCTTTTATTTTTTCTCTCATACTTTCTGTGAATGCACTTAAATCTTCCTGATTAGTATCGAAAGCTTTGATGTCATAATTATATAAAAGAGATTTCTCAATGATTTGTTTACCCAAATAACCCGCTCCTATTATAGAAATTATATTTATTTTCCTACCCATATCTAATCATTTTGCATTATTGAATAGAATAATTATTTTTATGAATAATAATAAATTAATATAATCCTATATACGAAAATCGATTCTTTAACTAGGTATTTTGAAAATGGAAGCAAAAAACATTAAAAAAATTGCGGTACTTGGAGCAGGGGTTATTGGAAACAGTTGGGTTGCGAATTTCATATGGAAGGGATATTCAGTGAATTTGTGGCTCTATTCCGCTGATGAAGAAACAACAGCAAAACAAGTAATCCAAGGGCACCTTGAAGGTTTAGCGATATACGGGATTTTTGAAAAAGAAGAAATTCCAAAGATGATGAAATTGATAAATTATACGACTTCACTTGAAATTGCTGTTAAAGATGTTCAATTGATTATTGAGGCAATAATTGAAGATTTAACAATAAAACAGAAATTACTTGCGGAAATTGATAAATATGCTAATTCTGAAGCTATATACGCTAGTAGTACATCATATAAATTAATTAGTGATATTGTAAAATTTTCGCAATTTTCACAGAGATGTATCGGAGCTCATCCGTATAACCCACCACACCTTATCCCATTAGTTGAAATAACCATACCAGAAGGAGAAAAGGGATCAAAAAAAACAGCCAAAATTGCTGCTGATTTTTTTGAGTTGATAAATAAGGTGCCAATTATTCTAAAAAAGGATGTTTCAGGGTTTATAGCAAACCAAATTCAGAGTGCTGTAAGTGCTAAATGTGACGAATTGCTTTTAAATGGGGTATGCACAGCGGAAGATATTGACAAGGCTGTAAGTTTTGGTCTGGGTTTGCGTTGGGCTATTCTAGGACCATATTTAGTTTGGCAATTAGGCGGAGGAGATGGTGGGATTAAAGGAATCACGCTACATATCGGGAAAGCAAACTTAGAAGATGCTAATGAGCAAGCGATTAAAGAATTGGAACAGTATGCTGATTTTATTCAAGGAGAAGTTGATAAAGAGATGGCAAATCGTCCTCCGGAATTTGGGAATGATAATAAATCTTTAAGAGAATTTAGAGATAAAGTTTTGATTAAGTTATTAAAAGCACACAAGAAAATATAATTGTAAATTAGGAATAGGTCCTAAATTCTCAAGTTTTAGAAATCTTTGCCCTTATATCGTATTTTAAAGAAAAAAATTGATATTTGTGTGGAACTTGATTTTAATAAAAAATTAGCATTTCTGAAATTTTTTTATTTGGTATTTATTAATAACCTTACCTAATATCTATATTAACAACTTTATTAGAGATCTAAATAAAAATTAAAAAAATTAAAGAGAGTAGATTATCTATGAGTCAAAAACAACCTACTTGGTATGAACAACAAATGATTAAGGATATGATGGGTTTATTTGGTGGTAAAGCTATTAGAGGTATAACAAGTTCATTCAGATCACCGAAATTGTATATCGGTAAAACTGGTATTCTTTCAATGGCAGGAGATCTAGAAGCTTTTATTGATAAGGAAAATAGAAGAGCTCTAATCATAACAGACTCTTTTACCAAAAAATTTGCATCTAAAGTCACTGAAAGCCTTGAATATTGTGAAGTAGTTCATAGAATTTATTCTAATATAGAACCAGAAGTCCCTTTAATAAACATTGAAGAGGGAGTCAAAATTTGCGAAGAATTTAAACCTACAGCCATAATAGCAATCGGGGGAGGGAGTGTTATGGATGCTGCTAAAGTAATTATGCTTAAATATGAAAAACCTGAAACTAATCTTTATATGCTTTTGCCTCTCGGTAGTCCTTTAG